>ENA-OQBV01001251-OQBV01001251.1-human-gut-metagenome-genome-assembly--contig:-NODE-1251-length-12882-cov-2.462877_pt1 | contig 12882 bp, 16 predicted proteins | sample MGYA00242750_ERZ504559 | MGnify/ENA primary metagenome ERZ504559 (study PRJEB26092, sample SAMD00036230) | human gut metagenome | host: Homo sapiens | study: EMG produced TPA metagenomics assembly of...
TGCCGGACGGATCGTCCACCATGTGGATCTCTCAAAGGAGGTCAAGAGCCTCCAAAAGAAGATCGCGGAAGGCAGAAATGACGTGTCGGAGGAACTTGCCGCTCTCAGAAAAATGGAAGAAGAGCAGCTTGTCTGCTTTGACGATGATATACGATATATGACCCAGGCTGTGGATACGTTGACAGCGGGGTTAAAAAAAGTGAAAGAGGTGTTGGATTTTTAGTTATGGACAGCCAGATTTTGTACCGGGTACAGAGAGAAGATCTGCCCAGGCTCCAGAAGATGCTGGTAGAATGTTTTGCCAGGGACCCGCTCTATGAGACTCTGATCCCGGATGCCGAGACGAGAAAACGGCTGATGCCGGAGCTTTTTACCTGTGATCTTACGGAGTTTTTTGAGACCTGCGAGATCTATGCAGACAGCAGTGAGCTGAACAGTATCCTGGTAGTATCCGACGGAACGGAGCATGAAGCAGCCTTACATAATCTGATGGTGGATTTTTTTGCCCTTCTGAAAACAGATGGCTATCTGATCAAAGAGGATCCAAGTCTTGCGACCCTGCGGAAATTCATCCAGGGAAAAGACTATCTGAATTCCAGCTGGACTTCCCAGCTTCATACAGCAGAAAGGCTTCATGTGATCTATCTGGCAGTGGCGCCGAAGATGCAGCATCACGGTCTTGCTGAAAAGCTGATGGATGAGGTGATCGATTATGCGGACAGGCATAAGCTGATGATCTCTCTGGAAACCCATAATCCGGCAAATGTTTCCATGTATGAGAAATTCGGATTTAAATTATACGGCATTGTACAGAAAAAAGGATTTGATCTGAAGCAGTACTGCATGATCAAACAGGCATAGGAGGAATTACGATGAAACGAAAATGGTGGCATGACAAAGTGGTATATCAGATATACCCAAGAGCTTTTATGATTCCAACGGAGACGGGATCGGAGACATCCCGGGAATCATCAGCAAGCTTGATTATCTTAAGGAACTGGGAGCAGATATCCTCTGGCTTTCCCCAATCTATAAATCTCCCCTTGCAGACCAGGGATATGACATTGCAGATTATTATGCGATTGATCCGAGGTTTGGGACCATGGAGGATATGGATCGTCTGATCGCAGAAGCGAAAAAAAAGAGAAATGTACATCCATTATGGATCTGGTGGTAAATCACTGCTCCGATGAGCATGAGTGGTTTCAGCATGGCCATTAAGGATCCGGACGGAAAGTATGGAAATTTCTTTTATATCCGGGACAAAAAGGATGATAAAGCTCCCTGCAACTGGAGAAGCTATTTCGGTGGTCCGGTATGGGAAGAGCTTCCGGGACATCCGGATAAACAGTATCTCCATGTATTCCACAAGAAGCAGCCGGATCTCAACTGGGAGAATCCTGAAGTAAGAGAGGAAGTCTACAAAAACATCCGCTGGTGGATGGAAAAAGGGCTTGGCGGATTCCGTATTGATGCCATTATCAATATCAAGAAGAAGCTTCCGTTTTCCGATTATCCTGCCGATCGTGCAGATGGGCTCTGCAGCGTCGGGAGGATGCTGGAGGAGGCAGAAGGGATTGGAGAATTTCTGGGAGAGATGGCTGAGAAGTGCTTTCATCCCTATGATGCTTTTACTGTAGGAGAGGTCTTCAATGAAAAGGAAGATGAGATCAAAGATTTTATCGGAGAAAATCGGATATTTTTCATCCATGTTTGATTTTGAAGAAACCTGTTACGGAAAGAGCGAGGATGGCTGGTATGCATCCAAACCGTACCTGACTCCGGAAGAGTACAAGAAGTGTATTTTCCATACGCAGAAAAAGATTGGGGATACCGGCATGATCTCCAACATTATTGAGAATCATGATGAGCCAAGAGGTGTCTGTCACTATATTTCTCCGGAAGACCGCTGTCCGGATTCAAGGAAGCTCCTGGCAGGTGTTTATTTTCTGCTGAAGGGAATTCCGTTTATTTATCAGGGGCAGGAGATCGGTATGGAAAATATGGAGTTTACTTCTATGGATCAGATCGATGACATCAGTACCATCGATGAATACCAGGTAGCGCTCCGTGCCGGATGCAGTGAAAAAGAAGCGCTTGATGCTGCTTCCGCATTTTCCAGAGACAATGCCAGAACTCCGGTACAGTGGAGCGCAGAGAAAAATGCGGGATTTTCAGAAGGAGAGCCGTGGCTTGGGGTCAATCCCAATTATAAGGAGATCAATATAGAGTCCCAGTTAATGGATAGTGATTCCCTCCTTTCTTTCTACAAAAAGCTGATTGCACTGAGAAAAGCTCCGGAATATAAAGAAACGCTTGTATACGGAACATTCGCTCCATATCAGGAAGAACAGAAGAATCTGATCGCCTATACAAGAAACGGTGAGAAAAATCTTCTGATCCTGGGAAATATGCAGGCACAGTCACAGAAGGTATCTTTGCCGGGAGAAGTAAAAGAGGTGCTTCTGAATAATCAGAAAGCTGTGGAGATCACAGAAAAGAGATCATTTTGAAACCGTATCAGTTTATCGTTCTGGAGACTGCTGACTGATGCGGCATCAGAACAGCAGAGAAAAAAACAATAGCTATTTAGCTGACAGTCTGTTAAAATAAATGCTCGGCTGAAAAAACAGCCGTAAAGAAAGAGAATGAGAATTCAGAAGGGAATAAAGTATGCTGAAGATAAAGAATTACGTAAAGGCAGAAAGCCTTGAACAGGCATATGAACTGAACCAGAAAAGAACAGCCTGTGTGCTGGGCGGTATGGTCTGGCTGAAAATGGGAAACCGGAACATCATGACAGCCATTGACCTGTCAGGTCTTGGGCTGGATACTATTACAGAAACAGAAGAAGCATTTGTGATCGGCTGCATGACACCACTTCATGCGCTGGAAACCCACAAAGAGCTGAATGCCTATACAAACAGTGCTATCCGTGAAAGTGTACGGCACATTGTGGGTGTGCAGTTTCGAAACTGTGCCACAGTGGGCGGAAGTATTTTCGGAAGATTCGGATTTTCCGATGTACTGACCATGTTTCTGGCACTGGATACCTGGGTGGAGCTGTACAATGGCGGAACTATTCCGCTGGCACAGTTTGCATCCATGGAAAAGGATAACGATATCCTGGTAAATATCATTGTAAAAAAACAGCCGCTGAACAGTGTGTACTTAAGTCAGCGGAACAATTCCACAGATTTTCCTGTGCTCACCTGTGCGGCCGCTCTTATTGACGGAAAAGCAAGAACTGTCATTGGGGCCAGACCCGGAAAAGCAATGATCGTGGAAGATGAAGAGGAAATCTTAAAAGATTTTGTACAGATGAATGCACAGCAGAAAAAGGATGCAGCAGCATCTTTTGCCGCATATGCGGCGGAACATGTTCCTACAGACAAGAACATGCGTGCTTCAAAAGAATACAGAAGTCTTCTTGTGAAAGTCCTTACAAGAAGAGCCTGGGAAGAGATCGGAGGGAGAGCAGAATGAATATCACTTTCTGGCTGAATGGTGTAAAACGGCAGGCCGAGGTACGTCCGGATGAACTGCTTCTGGATTTCCTGCGGAAAACAGCTGTTACAGCGTAAAAACGTGGCTGTGAGACTGCAAACTGTGGATCTCTGTACTGTGCTGATGGATGAACGTCCGGTACTGTCCTGCTCCATGCTGGCTGCCCGCGCAGACGGGAAACGGATCGTGACTCTGGAGGGAATGCAGGAGGAAGCAAAGGAATTCGGCGCTTTTATGGCAAATGAGGGAGCAGAGCAGTGCGGATTCTGCAATCCGGGATTTATCATGAATGTATTTGCCATGTTAAAGGAACTGGAAGATCCCACAGAAGAGGATATCCTGGAGTATCTTTCCGGAAATCTGTGCCGTTGTTCGGGATTTGTGGGACAGACCAGAAGTATCCTGAAATTTCTCGACTATAAAAAAGGACAGGAGGAAGGAAAATGAAATACGTAAACAAGCCGGTGCCAAAAACAGATGCAATGTCGCTGGTAACCGGAAAACCGGTCTATACCGATGATCTTGCACCTTCTGACTGCCTGATCGTCAAGATCTTAAGAAGTCCTCATGCCAATGCCTGGGTGGAAGAGATCAAGACAGATGCTGCAAAGAAGATCGAGGGGATTGCCTGTGTTCTGACCTATGAGGATGTTTCCCACAAAAAGATTTACCCTGGCCGGGCAGACAGCGCCGGAGATCAGTCCATGGGATCGCTATATCATAGATAAGCATGTGCGTTTTGTAGGGGATCCGGTTGCCATCGTAGCCGGTGAGACAGAAGAGGCAGTAGATAAAGCCCTGAAGCGCATTAAGGTAAAATATCGTGTGGAGGAAGCGGTTCTGGATATCCACACAGCCAAGGATAATCCCATTCTGGTGCACCCGGAGGATGATTGGTATATGCCGATCCCGGCCGGCGGAGATAATAAGCGTAATCTCTGTTCCTCCAATGTAGAAGAAGTGGGTGATGTGGATGCCATGCTGGAAAAATGTGCGTATACAGTAGACCAGGTTTACCACACAAAGGCAAATCAGCAGACCATGATGGAGACCTTCCGTACCTACTGTTATATGGATCATTTTCAGAGACTGACGGTGGTTTCTTCCACTCAGATCCCGTTCCATATCCGAAGGATCGTAGGAAATGCGCTGAACATTCCGTCTTCCAAAGTTCGTGTGATCAAGCCTCGTATCGGCGGGGGCTTTGGTGCAAAACAGTCTTCTGTCAGTGAGGTTTTCCCGGCACTGGTAACATGGGTTACCGGGCGTCCGTCCAAGATCGTTTTTTCCAGAAAGGAATCCATGATCGCGTCTTCTCCGCGTCATGAGATGGAAGTCCATATCCGTATGGGTGCGGACGAAAACGGTATTGTAAAGGCAATCGATCTTTATACTCTTTCCAACACCGGTGCCTATGGAGAGCATGGGCCTACAACCGTAGGACTTTCAGGCCATAAATCCATTGCGCTGTATCGTCATACGGAAGCCTACCGTTTTGCCTATGATGTTGTTTACACCAATATGCAGGCAGCTGGCGCTTATCGTGGCTATGGTGCCACACAGGGTATTTTTGCTGTGGAGTCTGCAGCAGATGAGCTGGCTCATAAGATGGGGATGGATCCGGTAAAATTCCGTGAGCTGAACATGCCTATGGAGGGAGAGGCACTTCCAGGATATCCGGATGTACCGATCAACGGCAGTTGTACCATGGATAAATGCCTTGCCCGTGCAAAGGAAATGATCGGATGGGATGAGAAATATCCGTTCCGTGATATGGGTAACGGCAAAGTACGGGGTGTCGGTATGCGCTATGGCCATGCAGGGCTCATCTATTGCAGGGATCGATGTCGGCGGAGCAGACATTAAATTAAATGAGGATGGTTCCTATACCCTGGCACTTGGATGTTCTGATATGGGAACCGGCTGTGATACCATTCTTGCTCAGATGGCAGCAGACTGTCTGGATACAGATATGAAAAATATCGTGGTATTCAGTGTGGATACAGATATTTCTCCCTATGATTCCGGTTCTTATGCATCTTCCACAACCTATGCAACCGGAAATGCCGTGATCCAGGCCTGTGGAGAACTCAGAAAGAGAATCCACGCTTTTGGCGCACAGATGCTTGGAGTATCTGCAGAGGATTCTGATTTTGACGGAGAAAAAGTCCGCACAGAAGACGGAAAAGAGGTAACGCTGCAGCAGATCGCAGGAAAAGCGACCTGTGGAGTCTGCAGTGAGCTTCAGGTTGTAAAAGAATATTCTTCTCCGATCTCTCCGCCACCGTTTATGGTAGGTGCCGCTGAAGTGGAGGTCGATAAAGAGACCGGACAGATCGATGTCATTGATTATGTGGGCGTGATTGACTGTGGAACTCCGATCAATCCAAATCTTGCCAGAGTGCAGGCAGAAGGCGGTATCGGTCAGGGAATCGGAATGGTTCTGTATGAGGATGTACAGTATACAGATAAGGGAAAGATCCGTAACAACTCTTTTATGCAGTATAAGATCCCCAACCGTATGGATATTCCGAAGGTGCGGATCGAGTTTGAGAGCAGCTACGAGAAGACAGGTCCTTTCGGTGCAAAATCCATTGGTGAGCTTGTGATCGATACACCTTGTCCGGCTATTGCCAATGCGGTTTATAATGCAACAGGTGTACGTGTCAGAGAGCTCCCGATCACTCCGGAGAAGGTTGCAATGGGAATCCTTGCCAGAGAAGCCGGAGAGAAGGTGTGAAATGCAGGAGCTGATACTGGCAATTGCCGGACTGATCCTGGAGCTGCTGGTATTTTTCTGTGCAGGAAGTCTGCTGACACGGATACTGAAAATGAAGGCGGAAGTAACCATGGAACTGGTCTTGGGATATCTTTTGTATTTTGCGGTTTTTGAGATACTTGCAGTTCCTATGACACTGAAATGGGTAAAACTGAGTACCTTTTCGTATCTGTGGATGGTGATCATGGCAGCTTGTGTACTGGTAGCATGTCTGTTTGCGCATAAACTTTGGAAGGGACAGCTGGACCGGATAGGAGAAACATTTCGGAAGCATTCACTGCTGCTGCTTTTGACCGCTGCGGCAGTGATCCTGCAGTGTTTTCTAGTGGCTGCATATCAAGACGTTACTGCAGATGCAACACATTATATTGGCGCAGTAAGCACTTCCGTGTATACAGACACTCTTGCCCGATACAGTCCGCTTACCGGTGTTATCCAGAGAAATTTTAATCTCCGCTATGATCTTTCTGCATATCCGATGAACAATGCGGTGTGGTGTGTCCTTCTGGGCATCCACCCGATCGTTCAGTCCAAGGTCGTGATGTCTGTGATCAACATGCTGATGATCAATCTTCTGATCTACCAGATCGGAAAAAGCTTTTTTCATGGAGATGAAAAAAAAGCAGACCTGATGGTTCTTTTTGTGTGTCTGATGCAATTGTTTTCTTTTTCTATCTATACAACAGGAACCTTTGCGTTTATGCGGGTTTATGAAGGGAAGGCCCTGCTGGCAAATATTTCTATTCCGGCAGCGCTTCTGGTAAGTATACGGCTCTGGCTCAACAAAGATGGCAGAAATAAAGAGAGCTGGGTACTGCTTTTCATTGCTGCAGTCAGTGCGTTGACGTTTTCAGGATCCTCCCTTATTTATCCTGCAGTAGTCAGTACGGCGATCCTTCCGGTGATGGTGCTGAAGAAAAAGCTTTCCTATGCGATTCCCTATGCGCTTTGTATGCTGCCGGGATTTTTATATGCCCTGGTTTATTTTTCGGCGAAGCTTGGATGGATCGCATTTCCGGCATCATAGGAAACTGGGAAGATACTATGGATAGGAGAAGAAAATGGCGGGAGTAACGATCGAAGAACTGGGACTGCGTTTTGTGCAGATCTGTATGGAAAATTACTGGAGTGGCTGTCTGCTGCCTGTATTTTTTCTGGCAGGTATACTCTGGGATATTTTTTACCGCAGGAGAAAAGAATCCAGAGTGTTCCTGTATTATCTAGTCTTTCTGGCACTTACGGTATATAATCCGGTTCTTGTAAAATATGTGATACCAAAGGTACATTTTGAAAGTGAATATTATCGTTTTATCTGGATCCTTCCGGTGATCCCGGGTGCTGCCTATTATGCTGTACGGATCGTAGAAGCGGTAAGGTTTCGATGGCTGAAGGCTGTAACAGCGCTGATCCTTGCGGCAGTGATCGTCACTACGGGGACACCTGTTCCCGGCATTGCAAAAGATTATGTGATGGCGGAAAACATCTATAAAGTCCCGAATGAGCTGCGCTCAGTATGCGATGTGATCCATCAGGACTGCGATAAAGAACAACCCAAGGTTGTTTTTGACAATGAGCTGAATCTGGTGGCTAGACAGTATGATCCGTCACTGATCCTTGTTCTGGATCGTAATTTTATCCTGTATCGTGCAGGAAGTACTGTGGTAGGAAACTACGAAAACAGCAAGGCCTACCAGATCCAGAAAGTGATCATGGATGTGATCAGTTATCAGATGGATGTAGGGATCGATAAGTTCCGGCAGGTATTGAAAAGAACGGAAACCGATTATCTCGTTCTTCCGGTAGATCTTACAAATCATGACTATATCCGTCAGGCAGGATGTACCCCTATTGCACAGACAGAAAAATATGTGGTATACAGGTTTGAAGGGTGAATGTGTTCGCCCTTCTGGCCTGGAAAAATGACTAAAGTGCGTAAAATGATACGGAGAACAGAGTGAACAGCAACCATAAAATGTGTGATGAATATGTACTGTTTAAAAAAATCTTTACAATTTCATGGATTTGTGTTAAAATCATAAACAGTGTAAACCTACTTTGATAATTTCATACCTGAATTTAGAAGTTATGTTTTTCATTATGCACCTGTAGCTCAGTGGATAGAGCAGTGGTTTCCGGTACCATGTGCGGGGGTTCGATTCCCTTCAGGTGTGTTACCCGGAACAGTGGGAATTGTTCCGGCGTGTTGTTATGATAAGGAGGACAAGAACTTGGATGATTTCAGAGAATGGTTATCAGATAACCTTCGCTATTTTATGTTAGGCGGAGCCATTCTGGTGATCGTGCTTGTTCTGATCTTTGGCGTCCGCGCCTGTGTTGGAGGTAAGAAGGGGAATTCCAATAAAGATCAGACAACAGCCCAAAGTAACCAGGAAAATGATCCTTCTTCTCCGGCAAATGATGGGGAGACAGACGAGAAGAAAGACGCCAGTTCCGCGGCAGATACGGATGCGGAGACAACCATGGAAAAAGCCAGCACGGAAGTAACCGAGCTGATTCAGAGCTATTATAAAGCTTTTGGGGAAAAAGACATTGCAACACTTAAGACGATTGAGGACGGATTTACGCCGGCTGACGAGTCGCAGATTAATTCAAGGGATTATATTGATGGGTATGAGGTACAGAATGTTTACGCTAAGAAGGGACTGACGGACGATTCGTATGTCGTTTATGTAGTCTTTAATTATATCTGTACTGGAATTGAGACTCCGGTTCCGGCACTGAGCCAGTTTTATGTGGAGACGGGCAGTGACGGCAATCTGAAGATCAAAGGTGGTGCTGATGACGATGCAGATATCAGTGCCTATGTGAAAAAACTGGAATCTGAGAAGGATGTGCAGGAGCTTATCACAAAGGTAAAGACGGACTATGAAGCTGCGCAGGAGAGTGATCCCTCTCTGGCAGAATTCCTTCAGGGCCTTGGTGAAGATGCCAGTGCTTCCGCAGATGCAGGAACAATGCTTACAGTTACAGAGGATTGTAATGTTCGTGCTTCCGCAGATTCAGAGGGTGAGGTTATCGGTGGTTTTTCTGCAGGAACGGAAGTTGAAAAGAAAGGGCAGGAAGGCGACTGGATACAGGTTGATTATGATGGACAGACCGGTTATGTCTATAGTGGTCTGTTAGAATAATAAGGGTTAATAAAATGCAGGTTCCGGAAGAACCTGCATTTTTGTTGCTCTGATATAACGAAAGATCATTTTTTGAGTGAACCGTCTGCTGCCAATGTGTATTTTTTTCCATTTACGGTGATGGTTCCGGTCTGCATGATTCCGTCTTCGTCCAGATAATAACGTTTTTTGCCTAGGGTGATCCAGCCGGTCTGCATGATTCCGTCCTTATTGAAATAATATCGATGACCATCTGTGTCGGTAAGCCATCCGGTATAGGCGGTTCCGTCAACCATAAATTTCCAGTTGGTGTCATCCGGTGTCCAGACTCCGTTTTCTGCCTCCGGCGAAACCTTTTCTGTTTCGGGAATCTCTGTGGGAACAGGAGACGGTGTGGCGGAAGGTGAGGGAGCGCCGGAAGATATCGATGCATCTGTATGGTGATCGCGATCTGAACTTGGTTCAATGGTCGAAATATCGCTGGTATTTATGGAAACTACGGAAGTACTGCTGCTTTCAAAAGGACCGGCCGATGACTGGGTAAAGAGAATACCGCAGATCAGACACAGGAAAACAGCGACAAAGATCAGCAGCCGGTTCATACGTGGAGTATGCTCTGACATGTTTTTCCTCCTGATATTTAAGTATATTTCTGTTTATCATACAATAATGAGAAAGAAAATACAAGAAAAATAACCGGTTGCGAACACGTGGGAAAAAATATATAATAGAACAATGGACGAAAAAATCAGAATCAATAAATATTTAAGCGATATAGGAGTCTGCTCAAGAAGAGAGGCAGACCGACTGACAGAAGCGGGGAGAGTTACTGCTAATGGAGAACTGGTTTCCACAGGAATGAAGATCCTTCCGGATGCGGAGATCTGTATTGACGGAAAGCCTGTAAAAAAACAGGAAAAAAAGATCCTGCTTCTTTTTCATAAACCAAAAGGGATTGTCTGCAGCACCAGACAACAGCGGAATGAGATGACAGTAACAGAATATCTGGATTATCCGGTGCGGATCTATCCCATAGGACGGCTGGATAAAGATTCCGAAGGACTGCTTCTCCTTACCAATGAAGGAGATCTGGTGAACCGTATCATGAAGGCGGGGAACTACCATGAAAAGGAATATCAGGTGACCGTGAATAAACCGGTGACAGAAGAATTTATCCGTGGTATGGGCGGCGGAGTGCCGATCCTTGATACGGTCACACGTCCCTGCAAGGTTACAAAAACAGGGAAAAACAGTTTTCGTATCATCCTTACCCAGGGTCTGAACCGCCAGATCCGTCGTATGTGTGAATATTTCGGATATAAAGTCGTAACACTGAAACGTGTTCGGATCATGAATCTGTATATTGATGGCCTGGAAGAGGGGAAATATCGTGAGATCCGACCGGAAGAACGAAAAGAACTGGAGGAGATGCTTTCCTCCGAAAAATCAGAAAAAAGGACGGGAGGAAGCCATGAACGAATCATCCATAAAAAAAATGAAAGAGCTGGGAGAAAAGCTCCGGGAAGCGTCCAGGGCCTATTATCAGGAAGACAGGGAGATCATGTCCAACGTGGAGTACGACGCCCTGTACGACACTCTGAGCGCACTGGAGAAAGAAACAGGGATCGTTCTGGCAGACAGTCCAACCGTTAATGTAGGATATGAGGCAGTGGAGCAGCTCCCCAAGGAAGAACATGAGAGACCGATGCTGTCTCTGGATAAGACCAAAGAGAGAGAAGCTTTGAGAGAGTTTATCGGGGAACATCCTACACTTTATCCTGGAAGCTGGATGGCTTAACGATCGTGCTTACCTATGAAAACGGAGAGCTTATAAAGGCAGTTACCAGAGGTAAATGGTATTGTGGGAGAGGTTATTACCAATAATGCCAGAGTATTTAAGAACATACCTTTGAAAATTTCTTTTAAAGGGAGACTAGGTACTTCGCGGAGAAGCCATCATTACCTATTCGGATTTTGAAAAGATCACGAAACCATCGGAGATGCAGATGCCAAATACAAAAATCCCAGAAATCTCTGCAGTGGTTCTGTCCGCCAGCTGAATAACGAAATTACAGCGAAGAGAAACGTACGGTTTTATGCTTTTTCTTTAGTGAGTGCGGAAGGAGTGGATTTCCGGAATTCCAGGGAGGTGCAGTTTCGGTGGCTGAATGAACAGGGCTTTGAGGTTGTGGAATATCGAAAAGTCACAGCGGAAACTCTGGATGAAGCGATGGATTACTTTGCGGAAGCAGTTACGACCAATGATTTTCCGTCAGATGGGCTTGTGGCATTGTATGATGATATTGCTTACGGAGAATCTCTGGGAACTACGGCCAAGTTTCCAAGGAACGCCATGGCATTTAAATGGGCCGATGAGATGCGTGATACGAGACTTCTGGAGATTGAGTGGAGCCCGTCCAGGACCGGACTGATCAATCCGGTAGCAATTTTTGAGCCGGTGGAACTGGAAGGAACCACAGTGAGCAGGGCCAGTGTGCATAACATCAGTATCATGAAGGAACTGAAGCTGGGGATCGGAGATACCATTCGTGTATACAAAGCAAATATGATCATTCCTCAGATTGCGGAAAATCTGACCGGAAGCGGTAATGCACCGATCCCGCATACCTGCCCGGCCTGCGGACAGGAAACGGTAGTGAAGAAAGAAAACGATGTGGAATGTCTTTTCTGCGTCAATCCGGGGTGCCCGGCCAAGAAAATTAAATCCTTTGGGCTTTTTACAAGCAGGGATGCCATGAATATCGACGGACTTTCCGAGGCAACACTGGAGAAATTTATTGCCAGGGGATTTATCCATGACTTTGGCGATATTTTTGAGATCAGCCGGTATAAAGATGAGATCGTGGAAATGGAAGGCTTTGGGCAGAAATCCTATGATAATCTTATGGAAAGTCTGGAACGGGCGAAAGAGACTACACTTCCAAGGGTGATCTACAGTCTTGGAATCGCAAATATCGGTTTGGCTAATGCAAAGGTGATCTGCCGTCATTTTGACAATGATCTGGACAGGATACGTCATGCCAGTCTGGAAGAGGTCAGTGATATTGATACCATCGGGCCGGTCATTGCCGGAAATCTGGTAGCTTATTTTAGGGATGAGGATAATAATCGCCGCCTGGATCATCTGATGAGATTTCTTCATATTCAGGAGGACAGTCCCAAACAGGAACAGATCTTTGAAGGAATGAATTTTGTGATCACAGGAAGTCTGGTGCACTTTGGAAATCGAAGTGAGGCCAAAGAGCTGATCGAATCCCTGGGAGGCAAGGTTACCGGTTCAGTTACCAAAAAGACCAATTATCTGATCAATAACGACATCCAGTCCAATTCATCCAAAAACAAAAAGGCAAGAGAACTGGGGATTCCGATCCTTTCAGAAGAAGATTTTCGGAAACTTGCCGGAGTGCAGTAAAGGCTGTACAGACTGGAGATACTTTTTATCTGAAG
>ENA-OQBV01001252-OQBV01001252.1-human-gut-metagenome-genome-assembly--contig:-NODE-1252-length-12880-cov-4.128440_pt1 | contig 12880 bp, 10 predicted proteins | sample MGYA00242750_ERZ504559 | MGnify/ENA primary metagenome ERZ504559 (study PRJEB26092, sample SAMD00036230) | human gut metagenome | host: Homo sapiens | study: EMG produced TPA metagenomics assembly of...
ACAAATGAAAAATTGTTTAGATTTATAAAAAATATATACAAAGGAGAGTATGTGAGATGAAGAAGAAAATTATGGGAGTTATTCTCGCAGCTATGATGGTATCTATGATGGGAATGAGTGCACTTGCAGCACCAAGTAAGCGTATAGATTCCGTAGTTACAGAGACAGAAAAAGCAGTAGACAAGAATGGGAATGCAGTTGAGGTTAAGATTTCAGATGTTCCGGAAGCGAATAAAGCAGCTGCAGACGAGATTAAGAATGTAGCAAAAGTAAAAGAAGTATTAAAAGACAGTTTCGTAGAAGGTATGGAAGTTGTTGATGTTCGTGAAGTGACTGTTACAGGGGACAATGTAGAATTTCCACTTACAATCACATTCAAAGTACCAGGAGTATTAGAGACAACAAAAGTTGCAGTACTTCACTATGTAGACGGTGCATGGAAACAAGAGACAGCAAAAGCTGGACAGGGAACAATCACAGCAACATTTGATCTTTATCACCGGTTGCTTTTGTAGTAGATAAGAATACAGCAGCATCTTCTTCTACGTCACCGAAGACAGGTGAGAGTATGGCAGTGACAATGGCAGCAGTAGTTGTTGTAGTTGCAGCAGCAGGAGCTTTTGCATTCAGAAAAAAAGAGAGTGTAAGATAATAATAGCAATAGCGAAACAGATTAAAAAATCTCTTCTTGCTAGGAAAGCCTAGAAGAAGAGATTTTTCTAAATACGGGAAAGTAGCAGAAAGAGAGAGCCTTTATGCGAGGAATGATTGATGTGCACTGTCATATTGTCCCAGCGGTAGACGATGGTGCTGCATCCAAAAAGGAAGTCAGGAATCTGCTTTTGCAAGAGTATAAAAGTGGTGTCAGAGAGCTGATATTGACGCCGCACTATAGAAAAGGAATGTTTGAGACACCGAGAGATATTGTTGAGAGACGGGCAGAATATGTTGCGCGTGAGGTTGACAGGATTAGACTGGATATGCAGGTATATCTCGGATGTGAATACCATGCCAATGCAGATATGCTGATGGAATTATGTAAGGAAGAGCGCTTTAGGATGAATGGCGGAAGATATGTGCTGGTCGAGTTTTCGGGCAGACATGATTATCAAAGAGTGCGTAACTATATCTATCAGTTGCAGCAGGAAGGGTATTGTCCTGTTGTGGCTCATGTGGAGCGATATCCTCAAGTGATAAAACAACTGGAGCAGGTAGAAGAGTTGATTGAGTTGGGAGCGATGATACAGGTCAATGCAGGCTCTCTGCTTGGGGAGAATGGATTTAGAATGAAGAATGTATCTCGCAGATTGCTGAAGAAAAGATGGATACATTTCATTGCGAGTGATGCACATGATTCTAAAACGCGTTATCCAAACTTGGGAGAATGTGCAAAATATGTGTTAAAAAAAATGGGAAAAGAGTACGCAGAAACAGTATTTGTGAAGAACCCGAAAAAAATGCTGGATGGAAGACGATAAAGTAGGAGAAAGCATATGAATAGATTAAATATCGAATTAGAAGATTTAAATTATGATATGGAAGAAGAGTTTAAGACACTCAGAACGAATCTCATGTTTTGTGGAGTGGATAAAAAAGTTATTTTGATTACAAGCACGTTTCCGGGAGAAGGGAAGACAGAAAAGTCAGTATATCTTTCGGCAGCATTGGCGAAGATGAATAAAAAAGTGTTATTGCTGGATATGGACTTGAGAAAGTCTGTGCTGGTTTCTCGTTTTGAAATGGGAAAAGTACAATATGGAATGTCTCATTTTTTTATCCGGGCAATGTCCGTTGAGTGATGTAATCTGTGCGACAAACGTTCCAAAATTGCATGTTGCAGTGGCAGGACCATCCACACCGAACACGACAGAGCTTTTGGCATCGGAGAAGTTTCACAAGATGTTGGAGTCTTTGAAAGATGTCTATGATTATATTATTATAGACAGCGCGCCGCTTGGTCTTGTGATTGATGCTGCGATCATCGCAAAAGAATGTGACGGAGCCGTGCTCGTTATTGAATCTGGGAAGACGAAGTATCGTCTGGTTCAAGAAGTGAAAGCGAAAATTGAAAATAGCGGCTGCCCGGTACTTGGTGCTGTGCTGAGTAAAGTGGAAGTTCGCAAAGGCGGATATTATGGCGAAAAGTATAGGCAATATTACGGTCATAATGAATAGGAGAGGCGCAAGAGGATGTGTACAGTCACATTCTCTTTTTTTGAAAAAAAATGATTGACAAGCCTGTTTTTTTATGATAGGGTTAAAGATGCACTATTGTGGAGTAGTATGGACTATTGAATGCAATGTAACCCAGAAAAATATATATACGAGGAGTGAAACGTCAATGGAGAAAAACAGAATTCGTCCCATCACAAACGGAAAAAGTTCGCGTATGAGCTATGCAAGGCAAAAAGAAGTATTGCAGATGCCGAATTTAATTGAAGTTCAGAAAGATTCTTATCAGTGGTTTTTGGACGCCGGATTAAAAGAAGTATTTGAAGATATTTCGCCAATCTCTGACTACAGCGGTCATCTGAGCCTTGAGTTCGTAGATTTTACACTATGCGAAGATGATGTAAAGTACACGATTGAAGAATGCAAAGAGCGTGATGCGACTTACGCGGCACCTTTGAAAGTGAGAGTAAGACTTTATAATAAAGAAACAGATGAAATTAACGAGCACGAGATTTTCATGGGAGATCTTCCGCTTATGACAGCGACAGGTACTTTTGTTATCAATGGTGCCGAGCGTGTTATCGTAAGCCAGTTAGTTCGTTCTCCTGGAATTTACTATGCGATTGCACATGATAAGGTGGGAAAAGAATTATATTCTTCTACAGTAATCCCGAACCGTGGTGCATGGCTGGAGTATGAGACAGATTCGAATGACGTATTTTACGTTCGTGTTGATAGAACAAGAAAAGTACCGATTACAGTGTTGATTCGTGCACTTGGTATCGGAACAAATCCAGAGATCTTAGAATTATTCGGTGAGGAACCTAAGATTTTAGCAAGCTTTGGAAAGGACGTTGCTGAGAATTATCAGGAAGGTCTGTTAGAGTTATACAAAAAGATTCGTCCGGGTGAGCCTCTTGCAGTGGACAGCGCAGAGAGTCTTATCACAAGTATGTTCTTTGATGCAAGACGTTATGATCTTGCAAAAGTAGGACGTTACAAATTCAATAAGAAGTTAGCGCTTCAGAACCGTATCACAGGTCAGGTGTTGGCAGAGGATGTTGTGAATGCCATCACAGGTGAAGTGATTGCTGAAAAAGGTGAGAAATTATCGAGAGAAAAAGCGACAGCAATCCAGAATGCGGCTGTTCCATATGTATGGATTGACGTAGACGGTGAGGAACGTAATATCAAAGTGCTTTCTAATATGATGGTAGATTTAGGAGCAGTTGTAGATATCGATCCGGAAGAAGTTGGCGTAACAGAGGCAGTGTACTATCCGGTACTTGCTGGATTATTGGAAGAAACAGCTGGGGACATTGACGAATTAAAAGAAGAGATCCATAAAAATATACATGAATTGATTCCAAAACATATTACAAAAGAAGATATTTTAGCTTCTATTAACTACAATATTCATTTGGAATATGGAATGGGAACAGATGATGACATTGACCACTTAGGTAACAGACGTATCCGTGCGGTTGGCGAATTGCTTCAGAACCAGTACAGAATCGGTCTGTCAAGATTAGAGAGAGTGGTTCGTGAGAGAATGACAACTCAGGATTTAGAAGGAGTTTCACCACAGTCATTGATCAATATCAAGCCGGTAACAGCAGCTGTAAAAGAATTCTTTGGTTCTTCACAGTTGTCACAGTTCATGGATCAGAACAACCCGCTTGGTGAGTTGACACATAAGAGACGTTTATCTGCACTTGGTCCAGGTGGTCTTTCGCGAGACAGAGCCGGATTCGAGGTGCGTGACGTTCACTATTCTCACTATGGAAGAATGTGTCCGGTTGAGACCCCTGAAGGTCCGAACATCGGTCTGATCAACTCGCTGGCTACTTATGCGAGAATTAATGAGTATGGTTTTATTGAAGCGCCATACCGTAAGATTGATAAAGCAGATCCGAAGAATCCTGTCGTAACAGATGAAGTAGTCTACATGACAGCGGATGAAGAAGATAACTACCATGTGGCACAGGCGAATGAGCCGCTTGATGAAGAAGGACACTTCATTCATAAGAATGTTGCGGGTCGTTACCGTGAAGAGACACAGGAATATGAAAGAACAGCGTTTGACTACATGGACGTATCTCCGAAGATGGTATTCTCTGTAGCGACAGCATTGATTCCTTTCCTTGAGAACGATGACCCTACTCGTGCTCTTATGGGATCCAACATGCAGCGTCAGGCAGTACCGCTTATGATGACAGAGGCTCCGGTAGTCGGTACGGGAATCGAGACAACAGCAGCAGTAGACTCTGGTGTATGTATCGTGGCAGAGCAGGCTGGTGTGATCGAGCGTTCTACTTCAAAAGAGATCGTTGTTAAACATGATGATGGAACAAAGAAAACATATAAATTAACAAAATTCTTACGTAGTAACCAGAGCAACTGCTACAACCAGAGACCAATCGTTGTCAAAGGGGAGAAAGTAGAAGCCGGACAGGTGATCGCAGATGGTCCTTCGACATCTAACGGTGAAATGGCTCTTGGTAAGAATCCGCTGATCGGTTTCATGACATGGGAAGGTTACAACTACGAGGATGCTGTATTACTGAGTGAAAGATTAGTACAGGATGATGTGTATACATCAATCCATATTGAAGAATATGAGGCAGAAGCACGTGACACGAAATTAGGACCTGAAGAGATCACACGTGATATTCCGGGTGTCGGTGATGATGCATTGAAAGATCTGGATGACAGAGGTATCATCCGCATCGGTGCCGAGGTTCGTGCCGGAGATATCTTAGTTGGTAAAGTAACTCCGAAGGGAGAGACAGAGCTGACAGCAGAAGAGAGACTTCTTCGTGCCATCTTTGGTGAGAAGGCGAGAGAAGTAAGAGATACTTCCCTGAAAGTACCTCACGGAGAATATGGTATTGTTGTAGATGCAAAAGTATTTACAAGAGAGAACGGAGATGAGCTTTCACCTGGAGTGAATCAGGCAGTTCGCATCTATATCGCACAGAAGAGAAAGATTTCTGTCGGTGATAAGATGGCTGGTCGTCATGGTAACAAGGGTGTTGTTTCCCGTGTACTTCCGGTAGAAGATATGCCGTTCCTTCCAAACGGACGTCCGCTTGATATCGTGTTGAACCCGCTTGGTGTGCCTTCACGTATGAACATCGGACAGGTGCTTGAGATTCACTTGAGTCTTGCAGCGAAAGCACTTGGATTTAATATCGCAACACCGGTATTTGACGGTGCGAACGAGATCGATATTATGGATACATTAGATCTGGCAAATGACTATGTAAACCTTGAATGGGAAGAATTCGAAAAGAAACATGGAGCAGAATTACTTCCGGAAGTATTACAGTATTTATCAGACAACAGAGAACACAGAAAATTGTGGAAAGGTGTTCCGCTGTCACGTGACGGTAAAGTTCGTCTCCGTGATGGACGTACGGGAGAGTATTTTGACAGCCCTGTTACAATTGGACACATGCACTATCTGAAACTGCACCACTTAGTAGACGACAAGATCCATGCGCGTTCTACTGGTCCTTACTCACTGGTAACACAACAGCCGTTAGGTGGTAAGGCACAGTTCGGTGGACAGAGATTCGGAGAGATGGAAGTTTGGGCACTGGAAGCATACGGTGCATCATATACACTGCAGGAGATCTTAACTGTAAAATCCGATGATGTTGTTGGTCGTGTGAAGACATACGAGGCAATCATCAAAGGTGACAATATACCGGAACCAGGTATTCCGGAATCATTCAAGGTACTCCTGAAAGAACTTCAGTCACTGGGACTTGACGTGAGAGTATTGCGTGAAGATCAGACAGAAGTTGAGATTATGGAGACAATCGATTACGGTGAAACAGATTTACATTCAATTATTGAAGGAGACAGAAGATACAATTCTGAGAATGAATCTTATGGAGAACATGGTTTCAGTCAGCAGGAATTTGCAGGCGAGGAACTTGTGGATGTAGAGGAAGATGAATTTGATGAACCGGATGATATCGATTTTGACGATATGTTAGACGAAGAATAGGAGGATTGCCAATAATGCCAGTAACAAATAATGAACCAGCATACCAGCCGATGACTTTTGATGCGATCAAAATCGGTTTGGCGTCACCTGAAAAAATCTTGGAATGGTCAAGAGGCGAAGTAACAAAACCAGAGACAATCAACTATAGAACTTTAAAACCGGAAAAGGACGGACTTTTCTGTGAAAAGATCTTTGGACCTAGCAAAGACTGGGAATGTCACTGTGGTAAATACAAAAAAATCCGCTACAAAGGTGTTGTGTGTGACAGATGTGGTGTTGAAGTAACAAAGGCAAGTGTTCGTCGTGAACGTATGGGACACATCGATCTTGCTGCGCCGGTATCACATATTTGGTATTTCAAAGGAATCCCAAGCCGTATGGGATTGATCCTTGATTTATCACCGCGAACACTGGAAAAATGTATTATACTTTGCATCTTATATCGTATTAGACAAAGGTGAGACAGATTTACAGTACAAACAAGTATTGTCAGAGCAAGAGTATCAGGAAGCAAGAGAAAATGGGGAAGCGCTTTCCGTGTAGGTATGGGAGCGGAATCCATTCAGGAACTCTTACAGGCAATTGATCTTGATAAAGAATATGAAGAACTGCAGGCAGGCTTAAAAGGCGCTACAGGACAAAAGAGAGCCAGAATCGTAAAACGTCTTGAAGTAGTGGAAGCTTTCCGTGGTTCAGGAAACAAACCGGAATGGATGATCATGACAGTCATTCCGGTCATCCCACCGGATTTGCGTCCGATGGTACAGTTGGATGGTGGACGTTTTGCAACATCTGACTTGAATGATCTGTATAGAAGAATCATCAATAGAAATAACCGCCTGAGAAGACTGTTAGAGCTTGGAGCGCCGGACATTATCGTTCGTAATGAAAAGAGAATGCTTCAGGAAGCTGTTGATGCATTGATCGACAATGGTCGTCGCGGTCGTCCGGTAACAGGACCTGGTAAACAGGCGGTTAAAAATTCATTGTCTGATATGTTGAAAGGTAAGTCCGGACGTTTCCGTCAGAACTTACTTGGAAAACGTGTTGACTACTCAGGACGTTCCGTTATCGTAGTAGGACCGGAACTTAAGATTTACCAGTGTGGTCTTCCGAAAAGAGATGGCAATCGAGCTGTTCAAGCCATTCGTTATGAAAGAATTAGTGGCAAATGGTACTGCTCATAATATTAAAAAATGCAAAAGGAAAAATGGTAGAGAGACTTCAGACAGAAGTTTGGGATGTATTAGAAGATGTTATCAAAGAGCATCCGGTTATGTTAAACCGTGCCCCTACCCTCCACAGACTCGGTATTCAGGCATTTGAACCGATTCTGGTAGAAGGTAAGGCGATTAAGCTTCACCCACTTGTATGTACTGCATACAATGCCGACTTCGACGGTGACCAGATGGCTGTCCATCTTCCACTTTCCGTAGAAGCTCAGGCAGAGTGCCGTTTCTTACTGTTATCTCCGAACAACTTACTGAAACCGTCTGACGGTGGTCCGGTAGCTGTTCCTTCACAGGATATGGTTCTTGGTATCTACTATCTGACACAGGAAAGACCGGGAGTAAAAGGAGAAGGCAAGTTCTTCAAGAACTTGAACGAAGCAATCCTTGCATATGAAAATGGAGTTATCACACTTCATTCACGTATCAAAGTACGTGTGACAAAGACAATGCCAAACGGCGAGACACTTACAGGAAATGTAGAATCTACACTTGGACGTTTCTTATTCAACGAGATCATTCCTCAGGATTTAGGTTTCGTAGACAGAAGCATTCCGGGCAACGAACTGTTATTGGAAGTTGATTTCCTTGTAGGTAAAAAACAGAACAAACAGATTCTTGAAAAAGTTATTAATACACATGGAGCAACTGTGACAGCAGAAGTGTTGGATAAGATCAAAGCGACAGGATACAAATATTCTACAAGAGCTGCGATGACAGTATCTATTTCTGAGATGACAGTGCCTCCTCAGAAACCGCAGATGATTCAGGAAGCACAGGATACTGTGGACAGAATCACAAAGAACTTCAAACGTGGTCTTATCACAGAAGAAGAACGTTACAAAGAAGTTGTTGAGACATGGAAGAATACCGATGATGCGCTTACAAAAGCTCTGCTTGACGGACTGGATAAGTACAACAACATCTTTATGATGGCTGACTCCGGTGCCCGTGGTTCTGACAAACAGATCAAACAGCTTGCTGGTATGCGTGGTTTGATGGCAGATACAACGGGTCGTACAATCGAGTTGCCAATCAAGTCTAACTTCCGTGAAGGTCTTGACGTACTCGAATACTTCATGTCTGCCCATGGTGCTCGTAAAGGTCTTTCCGATACAGCGCTTCGTACAGCCGATTCAGGATACCTGACAAGACGTCTTGTTGACGTATCTCAGGATTTGATCATCCGTGAGATTGACTGTGTGGAAGAAGGGGCAGAGATTCCGGGAATGTATGTAAAAGCATTCATGGATGGAAAAGAAGAGATTGAAAGCTTACAGGAACGTATCACAGGACGTTATGTATGTGAGACAATTTATGATAAAGATGGAAATATCATCGTAAAAGCAAACCATATGGTAACACCAAAACGTGCAGAACAGGTAATGAAATTTGGTGTGAACAAAGACGGTGGACCGATTACAGAAGTGAAGATTCGTACGATTCTTTCTTGTAAATCACACATCGGTGTCTGCGCGAAATGTTATGGTGCGAACATGGCGACAGGTGAGCCTGTCCAGGTTGGTGAAGCTGTTGGTATTATCGCAGCTCAGTCAATCGGTGAACCGGGTACACAGTTGACCATGCGTACATTCCATACCGGTGGTGTTGCCGGCGGCGATATCACACAGGGTCTTCCTCGTGTCGAAGAGCTTTTTGAGGCAAGAAAGCCAAAAGGACTTGCAATTATCACAGAGTTCGGCGGAACTGCTACAATCAATGACACAAAGAAAAAACGTGAGATTATCGTCACAAATCATGAGACAGGTGAGTCGAAAGCTTACTTAATTCCATACGGTTCCAGAATCAAAGTTCAGGACGGAGCAGAATTAGGTGCCGGAGATGAACTTACAGAAGGTAGCGTAAACCCTCATGATATCTTGAAGATTAAAGGTTTGCGTGCTGTGCAGGATTACATGATTCAGGAAGTACAGCGTGTATATCGTCTTCAGGGTGTAGAAATCAACGATAAGCATATCGAAGTTGTTGTTCGTCAGATGTTGAAGAAGATCCGTATCGAAGAGAATGGTGATTCTGACTTCTTACCGGGAACAATGGTAGATACACTTGATTTTGAAGATACAAATGAAAGATTGATTGCAGAAGGAAAAGAACCTGCAGTTGGAGAACAGGTAATGCTTGGTATTACAAAAGCTTCTCTTGCTACGAATTCTTTCTTGTCAGCAGCGTCCTTCCAGGAGACGACAAAAGTTCTGACAGAGGCAGCAATCAAAGGAAAAGTCGATCCGTTGATCGGTCTGAAAGAAAATGTAATTATCGGTAAATTGATTCCAGCCGGTACAGGTATGAGAAAGTATCGTGATGTAAAATTAGATACAGAACTCGAGATGGATGATGAGATTACACTGGAAGATTTTGAAGAGTTGACAGAAGGTGTAGTAGAAGAGACTGCAGTGGATGAAACTTCGGAAGAATTTACAGAAGAAATAACAGAAGAGAATGCGGAAGAACTGACCGTTCAGGAATAGAGAAAAAGGAATGTGCTTTGCACATTCCTTTTTACAGTTAGAAAGAGTGAGAGGAGTTGAAACATAGTTTGGTGGGAGAATTTTCATATGACACAAAACTGTTATATGACGCTTTGATTCGGAGTACAGATGATAATATATATATATGTAATATGAAGAACGGAGTATATCGTTATCCTTCGGGAATGGTGAAAGAATTTCAGTTTCCGAGGGAAGTGATAAAAAATCCTCTGCCTTATTGGAAAGAGGTAGTACATCCTGATGACTGGGAAACGTTTTATCTGTCGAATATGGAGATTGGGAAAGAAGGAAAAGATAATCACCTTGTGGAATTTCGGATTCGTGCAAGGGATGGTGAGTATCACTGGGTGAAATGTCGGGGATATCTCATGCGGGATGAGAAGGATCAGCCGGCAGTGTTTGCCGGAGTGCTCAGTAAACTTGACAGAAAGCCGAGAATCGATGCGCTGACTTCGCTTTACACGAGTGAAGTTTTCTCAGAGGATTTTGCGAAAATGCTGGAAGAGAATGCATTTGGTGAGATTGGAATGTTTGTCGTGGGGATTGACCGATTTCGTAATATCAATGAGGGATACGGAAGGCAGACAGGGGATAAGGTGTTAAAGACAGTGGCAAAATTAATTTTAGAGCTGGTTCCGGAGGGGATTCGTGTCTACAGGCTGGAAGGGGATCATTTTGGAATTCTTGTGAAATATCCGAATGAAGAAATTGTGAAAAAATTGTATGATGCAATACGCTCGCGCTGCCAGTGTTACCGGGGGAATGGAAAGAGAAGACTTTTGATGACAGTGTCGGCAGGCTATGCAGAATATCCGAAAGATGCAGGTTCCTTTGTTGATCTGTATGAGTATACGGATTATGCGCTGCAATATGCAAAGGAGAACGGAAGAGACTGTCTGGAACTGTTTTCCCAGGAAATGTTGGCATACAGATCCAGAGAACTGGATATCATCCGACTGTTAAAGGAAGACATCTCGGACAATTTTCGAGCATTTTCTTTAAAATATCAACCGATTGTGGAAGGTGAGACGAAGGAAGTGATAGCTGTTGAGGCGCTTTTGCAATGGGACAATCCTCACATTGCAAATTTGGAGTATGATGAGCTGAGTAAGTTTTTAGAAAAGAACAGGTTATTGAATCCAGTCGGACGATGGATGTTCCAGACTGGATGCATGGCACTGAAAAAGTGGCTGTCGGAGGGCTGGAATCTGTCTCTAAATTTGAACGTGTCTTATGCGCAGCTTTCGGACTGGAATTATATTCAGGAAATTATAATGATTGTAAAAAGCTCACAGGTTCTGCCGGAAAAGATTGTAATCGAAGTGGTGGACAGTTATTTTATCAGCGATATGAAGATTTATGAACAGGCTTTCAGAGCTATCAAAGAAAGCGGTATGAAGATCATGCTGGATGATTTTGGCGCAGATTACGCATCGATCGGTCTGCTGAAAAACGATCTGGTAGATATCGTGAAGGTGGACAGAACAATCGTGCGCCGTGTTGTCAAAAGCAGTTTTGATTTGGATTTCATCCGGTTTATAGTAAAAATATGTCATGACATGGAGATAGAGGTCTGCCTCGAAGGAGTGGCGGAGATGGAAGAATTAAAGCTCGTAGAAGATATGATTTTTGATTATATGCAGGGCGATTTGTTTGGAAAAGCAACCGATGCCAGATTGACTTTTAAATAGAGGAAGTTTATAATGAATTTGACTAAAAAAATGAAGACGAGGTGTATAACCATGGATCAAAACAAATTAAACAGAGTATTAGAATCAATGAAAGAAACAGGAATTGAGCAGCTGCTCATTTCAGACCCGGCATCTATCAATTATCTGACAGGACGCTATGTAAACTGTATGGAAAGAATGCAGGTATTGTATCTGGATGTGGAAGGGAATCACAAATTTGTTATCGGAAAGTTATTCCCACAACCTGAGATGGGAGTAGAAGTTATTTACTTTGACGATACAGAGGACTGTGTAGCAAAATTAGCAAGTTACATGAGAAAAGGCACAAAGATCGGAGTTGATAAGATCTGGCCTGCAAAATTTTTACTTCGCCTGATGGAGCTTGGCGTGGGAACAGAATATATCAATGCTTCATTTATCGTTGATAATATCCGTCAGATCAAGAGTGCAGAAGAACAGGACTTGATGAGACAGGCTTCCAGATTGAATGATCTTGGGTGTGAAAAACTGATTCCACTTGTGTCAAAAGGTTATACAGAACTTGAGATGGGAGATAAACTTTTAGAGATCTATTTGGAACTCGGAGCAGAAGGACACTCATTTGAGCCAATTATCGCATATGGCGATAATGCAGCTGATCCACATCATGAGTCAGACAATTCTACAGGAAAAGTCGGAGATGCGGTAGTACTTGATATCGGATGTATCAAAGACGGATACTGTGCAGATATGACAAGAACAGTGTTCATCGGAGAGGTATCTGACGAAGCGAGAAAGATCTATGAGATCGTTTTAGAGGCAAACAGACGCGGAATTGCAGCGGCAAAACCGGGAGCAAGATATTGTGATGTTGACAATGCAGCGCGTGATTATATTACAGAGATGGGATACGGAGAATATTTCACACACAGAACAGGCCATAACATTGGTATGGAAGTTCATGAATACGGTGATGTTTCCGGAATCAATGAAAACGTATTGAAACCAGGTATGTGTTTCTCAGTAGAACCAGGTATCTACGTTCCGGGTGTAGCAGGTGTTCGTATTGAAGATTTGGTACTGATTACAGAAGACGGATGTGAAGTACTGAACAATTTAAGCAAAGAATTAACAGTTGTACCGGTTTAAGGAGTAAGATTGAAAATGAAAAGTAGAGGTTATCCATTACCTTAATCGTATCACAACAAAGCCATCTTACGGTGGCTGCTTTGAAAATTGAATATGTAGACAAAGTTACAGGTTATTCCGTTGCTGACTTGA
>ENA-OQBV01001253-OQBV01001253.1-human-gut-metagenome-genome-assembly--contig:-NODE-1253-length-12879-cov-3.506744_pt1 | contig 12879 bp, 14 predicted proteins | sample MGYA00242750_ERZ504559 | MGnify/ENA primary metagenome ERZ504559 (study PRJEB26092, sample SAMD00036230) | human gut metagenome | host: Homo sapiens | study: EMG produced TPA metagenomics assembly of...
CCAAGCGCAAGAGAACCTGTATCCCCCATAAACACACTCGCCGGATATACATTGAACAACAAAAATCCAAGCAACGCGCCCACGACTGCACAAGTAATCGGTTCAATCCCGCTTTTTGTTCCAATTGCCACAACTGTAAAAAACGTTGCCACCAAAACCGTCACACTGGATGCAAGACCATCCAGTCCGTCTGTGAAATTCACTCCATTGACCGTTCCAATCACTACAACAAACAAAAGCGGAAGCGCAAAAATTCCCCAATCCAAATATTTTCCTTCCGAAAACGGAATCAGCCATGTGAGCGGCACATCTGTAAACCGAACAATATAATAAGCAAATATTCCCGTCACCAAAATCTGCAGTGCCATTTTCTGCTTTGGATACAGTCCGTCAGACCGTCTCATCACAACTTTCAAATAATCATCTAAAAATCCGATCATCCCAAATCCAAGTGTCACAAACAAAATCGGAATCACTTTCGGGTAATCTTTTATATAAATCAGAGACGTCAAAACGATACTCGCAAGAATGATCACGCCTCCCATTGTCGGCGTCCCCGCTTTCTTTAAGTGTGACTGCACACCTTCTTCTCGCTCTGTCTGCCCCATCTTCAACTTTCTAAGTATCGGGATCACAACCGGTCCCATAATCACACTCAAAGCAAATGACACCAGTACCGGTATCACCATTTTATAATCCATACCACACCTCTTCATCTCTTTAGTTATTCTTCTATAACCTTATACAGTATACAACTATTCCCCTTCCTTTTCAATCCCCAGATACGGCAGGATATTTTCAAAAATGTCCTTCACAACCGGCGCCGCAATGGTACCTCCATAATAGATTCCCTGTGGATCATGTATGACAATCATTGCCAGCACCTGCGGATTATCTGCCGGTGCAAATCCGATGAATGAGGAAATATATTTCTTTGCACTTCTCGGAAGTGTCTGAGACGTAGCTGTCTTTCCGCCGATTTTGTATCCTTCAATATAAGCATTCTTTCCTGAACCTTCCGACACGACGCTTTCTAATATCGTCCGCATCGTCTCCGACGTCTCTTCTGACACCACATTTTTTCGTTCCTTATACTCAAATATTTTCTCATGCTTTTCCTGTTCATTAATCACTTTCACCCCAAAATGCGGAGTCACTCTCCTGCCACCGTTAATCAGAGAACTGACCGTGGTTGCCATCTGAATCGGTGTAATCTGAAATGACTGTCCAAAAGTCATCGTTGCCAGTTCCACCAACCCGACATTTTCTTTTTTATGCGTAATTGTTCCCGCCTCCCCCGGAAGATCTACTCCCGTCTTATCCATCAGCCCAAACTGCTTAAAATAATCATAGTATTTATCTACCCCAAGACGAAGTCCGATGTCGATAAATACAGGATTGCAAGAATTTTGTACTCCCTGCACAAAGGTCTCAGACCCATGTCCGCCGACCTTATGACATCGAATTTTTCGATCCTCTACAATCCGGTAGCCCGGACAGTGAAACGTATCGTCAAGCTTCACTACCCCTTCTTCCAGACACGCAGATGATGTAATAATTTTAAATGTAGATCCCGGTTCATACGTGTCATTGATACAGCCGTTTCTCCACATTTGATTCAGAAGATCCTGTTTTTCTTCCGCTTTCACACTTTCATCAGATACCCCTGTCGTCTCTAAGGAAAAAGGATCATTCAAATTAAACTCAGGCACATTCACCATTGACAGGATTTCCCCATTTTGCGGATTCATAACCAGAACAGACACCCGGTCTGCCGCCTTTTCTTCCATCACTTTTTCCGCCGCCTGCTGTGCATATTTCTGAATATTATAATCCAGACTAATCTGCAATGTATTTCCCGGAATTGCCTCTTTTCGATCCTCCGCGATTCCCTCCAGCTCAATTCCTCTCGCATCGGTTGTTGTCAAAATCATGCCATTGATCCCCTTTAGATACTCCTCATATTTCACTTCAAGACCGATAATCCCCTGATTATCTCCTCCTGTAAATCCAAGCACCTTTGAGGCAAGTTCATCATATGGATAATAGCGTTTAAAATCTTCATCCACCTTCACTCCGTCCAGCTCATATTCCCGTATCCGATCACCTATCTCCTTGTCTACATTCGTCTTGACACGCTCCATAGAAGAAACCTTTTCCACACGCTTGCGGACGATTTCCGGTTCAAGTTCCAATTCCTCTGATAATACCCGAATTACCTTTTCTTTGTCTTTGATCTGACTGTGGATTACGGAAATGGTACACACCGTCTTATTGGTTGCAAGCACTGTCCCATTCCGATCAATAATTTCTCCCCTCGCCGCCTTGATTTCTCGTTCTCTTTCGTGCAGCGCTTCTGCTTTCTCCTGATAATATTCTGCGTCAAATATCATCAGATATACAAGTCTCCCAATCAGTCCAAGCAACACAAGCATCGCACATACAAAGACGACCATAATCTTTTTACGGTTATACGTCTTATTTTTCATATAAAAAACCTCATAAAAGTTATTGTTATAATTTATTAACGCTTTTATGAGGTTATTCTACCTTTATTCTTCTGTACTTTCTGTTGCTTTCGTAATGTTCAAATACGGAAATGCTTCCGTCATAATATTTCTCGCCAAATCTGTCACATAACTGCTGTTTGCCTGATTCTCCACATTTGGCTCATCAATGATGACATATACAAGCACTTCCGGATTATCTACCGGCGCAAATCCCATATAAGAAAGCAGATGCTTACCACTTGTTCGCGGAATTTTCTGTGCCGTTCCGGTTTTCGCACCGATGTCATATCCTTCCACCTGTGCATTTTTTCCGGTTCCTTCCGTCATTGTTTTTCTCATATATTCTCTCAGCGTCTTGCTGGTTTCTTCCGAGATGGTCTTTTTTAACAATACCGGATCTTTGTTTTCAATGATATTTCCATTCTCGTCCTGAATTTGTTTCACAATATGTGGCTCATAATAATTTCCACCATTGATCAGAGACGAAAATCCTGCTACCATCTGAGTTGCTGTCACGGTAAAACTCTGTCCGAATGAACTTGTCGCAAGATCAATCTGTTTCATATCTTCTGCAGAAAAAAGAAGTCCCTCTGCTTCTCCCGGAAGATCGATTCCGGTTGTCTCTCCAAAACCAAAAATACTCTGATATTTTACAAAGTCTTCTACACCAATTGTCTCTGCCATCTGCATAAGCGCAACGTTGCAGGAATTGGCTATCGCATCTTCTATTGTCTGAATGCCGTGTCCGCTTAACTTATGACATTTTACAGGACTTGGATATCCCGGAATCATCAATGAACCTGTACAATTGTAGGTTTCATTTCCTGTAAGCTTTCCGGTCTCAAGCCCTGCTGCAACGGTAAACGGCTTCATCGTCGAGCCCGGCTCAAATGCATCACTTACACAGAAATTCTTCCAAAGTGAATTCATCGCATCGAGCTTTTCTTCATCTGTCATTGCATCCAATTCTTCCTGAGTATAGTACGCAGACAAATCTCTTGGATTATTCAAATCGTAATTTGGATAAGATGCCTCAGCCAAAATCTCTCCGGTATTCGGGTTTGCAATGATAACAGCTGTATTCAGACTGCCTTGTGCATTCTCATCTTCCCCACCTTTATGTTCATCGTTGAACGCTTTGATATGTTTCTCCACAATGCTTTGCAGTGTGACATCAATTGTAGACACAATTGTGTTGCCATTGATTGCAGATTTCACGGTGCGCTCCAGTGAAGAATCCGAATCCAGATATCCATATTCCCTTCCATCTGTCCCATTCAAAATACTGTTATAAGATGCTTCCAGCCCCCCGTTCCCAACATTTCCGGACACGGTAAAGCCGATTACATCCGATGCAAGCGTGTTGTACGGATACGTTCTCACATAATCCTCTTCCAGCCACACTCCCGAAATATATGCATACTCTTCTTTGCCATCTTCATTTTCTTCCATCGCTTCAAACGCCTGTGCCTGTGCATATGTGGCGCCTTTGAGCATAATGTTGTAACGCCCGTCCGGATTTTCCTCAATTACTTTGTCGACCGCTTCTTCCGTTATGCCAAAGCACTCTTCAAGCGCCTTCTTCGTCTGACTGATCGTTTTGTTCTTTTTCTTCTCATCCTCAGATGCCAGCATGACCTTTGCATCCAAAATCACATTGTAAACACGTTCACTCGTTGCGATTTTCGTTCCGTTTCGATCCAAAATATCCCCTCTTTTAAACGGAATCACTCTACTGTCATACTGTTGCTGTTCCAATACAATTTTTGTATATTTTTCGCCATTTGCTGCATTGATATACGTAATTCTTCCAATTAAGAAAACAAAAGCTAGTATGATTGCCCCAAACAACATTACTAGCTTTTTTTGCATCTTTTTGGGAAACTTCTGTCTCGTATATCGCACTCCTCGTTTTTTCTTTGACATCATTTCACCCTTATTTTTCTACTTTATCTGAACCTGCAAGAACACCGCTTTTCGGTATATCTTCATATTGTTTTACTGTGTTGCTTGTCGGACTTTTGTACTTGATGATCTGCTCTGGGCTGGCATACACCATTCCCAGTTCATTGATTGCTTTCTCCCTGATTTCTTCCAGATTGACCGAATTCAAAACAGCATTATATCTCGTTGTATTGTCTTCTTTTAAATCTGCAAGCTCTTTCCTGAAGAGACGCAATATTTCTTGAGCGACTGGTAATTTCAGACTGCAGCTTTAAATATCCTGTACAGACAATCAATGCCGCAATTGCTGCAATCGCCAAAAACACAACATATCCGGCACTCATATGTAATGCCTTATTTCTATTCTTCCGCACCTGCCGGCTTGTCTGCCTGGGCTTGTCCGGAGAAATATGTTCTTTTGTCTTTGGAAGTGTTTCTTTTCGTATGGTATTTCCATATACATATGCCATATCACTCACCCCATTTCTGATTATTTATCTCCCTGTTACTTTCATTAAATTATAAGCCCTGCACTATGTGCGCTCAAAGATACGCAGCTTTGCGCTTTTTGATCGGCTGTTCTCCTCTAACTCTTCTGCACTTGGCAAAATTGGTTTTCTTGTAATAACTCTCCCCTTCGACTCATTCCCGCATACACATACCGGAAAATGAGGCGGACAGGTACATGGGTTCTCATTCTTCCTGAAAATCCCTTTTACAATCCTGTCTTCTAATGAATGGAAGGTAATGATACATATCCTTCCATCTTTATTCAATAACTCAATCATGTCATCCAGACTTTCTCTCAGCACTTCCAGCTCCCTGTTCAATTCAATACGAATTGCCTGAAAGGTTCTCTTTGCAGGATGTCCTGCTGTTTTTTTGAAATTTCATCGGTATGGCACGTTTGATGATCTCTATCAATTGTCCGGTAGTTTCGATAGGACCTTTTTCTCTCTCCAGCACAATATGCTTTGCAATATTTTTCGCAAATTTATCTTCCCCATAATCACGAATAATCCGAAAAAGATCCATCTCACTATATTCATTGACGATGTCTTTGGCCGTCATCTTCTGACGCCTATCCATTCTCATGTCCAAAGGAGCATCTACCCGATAGGAAAATCCCCGTTCTGCCGTATCCAGTTGATAGGAGGATACGCCCAAATCAAGCACAATCCCATCTACCTTGTCAATGCCTAATTCTTGAAGCTTCGACTTCATATCACAATAGTTGCTTCTGACTATCGTAACTCTCTCCCCGAAGTCGATTAGTCGGCTGCCCGCTGCCTCTATCGCAGCTTCGTCCTGATCTATTCCTATAAATCTCCCCTTGTTGTTTAAATGCTTACACACTTCATAAGCGTGTCCGCCGCCACCAAGCGTTCCATCTACGTAAATGCCATCTGGCTTGATGTTCAGACCATTTACTGTCTCTTCTAACAATACTGATTTATGCTCAAATACCATAATTACCTCCAAATGTAGTCAAAGCCTTAGATTCCAAGTCCTAACTCCTCCATCTGACTTGCGATCTCGTCCATATCTTCTTCTACAACAGCATTATTTTCATCCCATTTTGCTTTATCCCAAATTTCCACTCGATCTAGCACTCCTACTAAAACGACTTCCTTTTCCAATCCCGCAAAAGTTCTGAGGGCAGAAGAGATTAATACCCTGCCTTGTTTATCAAGGCCGCCATCCACTGCACTTCCCAAAAAGAAACGTGTGAAAGTTCTGGCGTTTTTATTTGTCAGCGGTAAGGTTCTTAGCTTTTCTTCAAAGATTTTCCATTCATTATTTGGGTACAGGAACAGGCAACCATCCAATCCTTTTGTGATGACAAAGTCTTCACCCAGGATATCACGAAATTTAGAAGGGATAATTAATCTGCCCTTCGCATCGATACTGTGATTAAATTCTCCTGTCAACAATGAAAACACCTTCTTTCGAAATGGTACTGCCACTTGTCTACCATTTCACACCACTATTCACCACTTTCTACCACCTAAAACCATTGTAAACTACTTTTCCTGCCATTTCAAGCATTTTTTATAAGTTTGTGTAAACCTTTCACAAACTTTTCACAAACTTTTCTTCCATAATAAAAAAGAACTGACACGCAGTTCTTTTTTCATTCTCTATTCTGTCTCTGTTCCGTTCAAACTATCTATATAAGAGTCAATCGCACTGTAATCTACTTCTGCTGTCTGGCGCGGTCTGCTGCTTTCATACATGCTATATGCAGAATATCCAATCCATCCAACCAAGCCGAGTGCTACTATTCCTACTACACATTTTCTAAAAAAATGCTTTCTCTTTTCTTTCTTCATCATCGCTTTTCGGTTTGCTTTTTCTTCCTTGTAACGTGACACTTTTTCCTGACTCATCTTTCATCCTCCGTCCGCTTTCTTATATTGAGACAATAATTCCTCCGTCGCTTGCATACATGGAACTGATTCCCTTTGTGTCAAGTATGATAACATCTCTCACATGAATCTTTTCCTCAATCATCTTTCTCACATCATTGGCACGTTCTTTGCAATTGCAATGGGCAATCGCAAGTATCTTATTCTCCGGATCTTCAACCTTTTCAACAAGAGTATCCACAAGCTTTACAAGCGCTTTCTTCATTCCTCTCGCCTGACCAATCTGATAAATAGTTCCCTCTTCTGAACCGCCCATAACTGGCTTAATATTCAACGCTGATGCCACAAGCGCTTTCACACCGCTTAGCCGTCCATTCTTGCGAAGCGTCTCTAATGATTCTAACACAAAATATGTATTTTGTCTCGCTATAAATTTTTCTACAGCTGCGATAACCTGTTCAAATTCCATTCCCTGCTCTTCGCATTCTGCAATCTTCTGTGCGATTAATGTCTCCCCGATTGAAGCGGAACGGGAATTAAATACATAAATCTGCTTTTCGCCATGTTCTTCTGTGTATAAATTCTTCCCTAAAACCGCACTGTTATAGGAACCGCTCAGTTCTGCCGACAATGTCACTGCATATACACGCTGTGCATCACACTGATAACTTTCCATATATCGTTCCGGGGATGGGCAGGATGATTTTGGGCATTCCGGACTTTCTGACACTCTTTTTAAAAAATCTGCCTGATCAAATGTCTCATCATCTACAATATGATGTCCTCCCACTTCTATACCTAGGGCAACACTTTCAAAAATCCCGCTCTCTTTCATCTCTTTTGTCAATTCGCCGCAGCTGTCTACAATAATTTTATAACTCATCAATCTTTCCTCCAAAGCACCGTACGATATAGTTTTAAATACTACATATTATTATATCAATATTTATGTATATTTGAAAGACCTTTCTTATTCTTCAAACCGAATACGACTTGACACACCAAGAGCGATTCCCATCTCTATCATCAAAACAAAATCGAAGTCCCCCATAGCTGATGAACGGGAGTGTAATTCCTGTTGTCGGAATCAGATTCAGCACAACACACACATTAAAAATAACCTGTAATGCAATGTGTGCAAAAATTCCAATCACGATCAAAGATCCATATAGATCCGGAGCATTCTGTGCAATAAACAACAACCGGTACAACAGTATTGCAAACAATACCAATACGATAATCGCTCCAAATACGCCTAGCTCCTCGCAGATAATAGCCAGAATCATATCATTTGTACTTCCGGAATAATCCATCTTCTGCGCACTGTTTCCCAGCCCTTTCCCAAAAAAATCCGCCGGAACCAATCGCATAAAGCCCCTGCACAACCTGAAGTCCGCCATCTGAGGCATATTTCTCCGGATCCAGCCACACAAGAATCCTCTCCATACGAAAACTCCCACTTGATTCCAGATACTCGCCTAAAAGGTGAAGTCCCGCATATCCAACAATACAGGCAGCAATTCCAAGTACAACAATAGGAGCTGATTTCGGATAGACAATGATCAGCATAATGCTCACAATTCCAAGCACGATGATTCCCGTACTCATGTTATCTGTCAGCTTATACACTCCGAGCGCAGCTGCCACTCCCCACGCAAATATCTTAAGCGCCTCCTTTGGTTGTTTCACCTTGCTTCCCGCCTGACAAATCAGGTATGGGATAAATAGGATAATTGCGATCTTCATCACTTCTGAAGGCTGCATCTGCTGCCCAAGCGGCAGTCTGATCCACCTTCTTGCACCGTACACCTCAATTCCAAGAGGCGTGAGCACCAGCGCCATCAGGACAAACGCCACAATATACAAAATCTTTGAACGCTTTGCATACCAGTGATAGTTAATCTTCGCAACTACGAGCATCACGAACACACTCGCCAGACTGATCAGCGCCTGACGTTTAAAAAAATACATGCTGTCCCCATATTTAATCTGCGCACGATAAGAGCTTGTACTATAAAGCATGACAAGCCCAAAGCACATGAGAAAAATGACAATTGCCAGCAGACTGTAATCGAAATACTGAACAACACCTTCTTCTACCTGCTTTTTTTCTTTTCGTTTTTCCCTTTGTTTTTACGAGTAGTCACATTTACACTCCCCATCGAATTCTTACTGCCCGTTATTCATAGATGGATGTATCGGTTTCCCATTTGCAAAATATCTGTCATACCACAATAAGAAAATATATACCGTCCATATCTTACGGCTGTTATCCTGCTTTCCTGCTTTATGTTCTTCCAAAAGTTTCAGAAGATACGATACATTAAAGAACTGTTGTGCTTCTTTTGATGAAAATTGCGTTTTTACCCTATTATAATATTTCTCTTCCTTGAGCCATACACGAATCGGAATCGGGTAAACCATGGACTTTTCATTTGTTCTTGCATGTCTGTCTGCGAATGACTCTCTCCGCTGCCGCACGAAGCGCAATCTTCGTCTTTTGGCGCGTCCACCTTATACTGAAGCGGAAGCGTCTGCGCCAATTTCCAGCACTTGTTTATCCAAAAATGGGACACGCACTTCCAAAGAGTTTGCCATTCCCATCTTGTCCCCTTTCATCAGGATATCATGCACAAGCCAGAGATGAATGTCCAGGTACTGCATCTTTGTGACCGGATCTTTTCCTTTTACTCTCTCATAGATCGGAGCAGTCACTTTCATGCAACCCGGTTCAAATCCTTTTTTAATCGCTTTCTTCGCCTCTTTTTCTGTAAATATCTTCGCATTTCCAATATAACGCTCTTCTAGCGTTTTTCCGTGACGCATCAAAAATCCGCGTCCCTTCATCGACCTTGGCATGCAGTTTTCCGCAAATGCCCCTAACATCCTGCGGATAAATAACGGCACTTTGTTAAATCCGGTGTACTCAAGAGGCTCACAATAAATATTATATCCACCGAACAACTCATCTGAACCTTCTCCTGACAGAACTACTTTTACCTTTTTGGCGGCCTCCTTACTCAAAAAGTAAAGCGCAATCGCTGCCGGATCCGCCACAGGCTCGTCCATATAATACATAATATCAGAAAGCGCATCCCAATACTCATCCGGTTCAATAATCTTGCTGTCGTTCTTCATATGAATACTCTTTGCAAATTCTTTTGCATCATGAATCTCACTGTATTTCTCTTCCCCAAATCCGACTGTGAACGTGCGGTCAACCTGTCCTAAATAAGCCATGTAGCTGGAGTCCACACCGCTTGAAAGATAAGATCCAACCTCCACATCACTGATCTTATGCATCTCTACAGACTCTTTCATCACTTTCTCGATTTCATCCACAACCTCATCAAATGACTTGTCCGTATCTCCTGTAAAATTCGGTTCAAAGTATCTTGTAACCTCAAGCTTTCCATCCTCGTAAGTAAAATAATGTCCCGGCTGGAGACAATATACCCCTTTAAAAAAGGTCTCATTTGTAGGCACAAACTGGAATGATAAATAATTTCCCAGTGCCTCCTCATTAAATACTTTATCGAATTTCGGGTGTTCCACAAACGATTTGATCTCGGAACCAAATAAAAAACTTCCGTTCATCTGTGCATAGTAAAATGGTTTGATACCGAAAATATCTCTCGCGCCAAACATTTTTTTCTTTTCTCTGTCCCAAATTACAAACCCATACATTCCACGAAGACGGTCAACCAACGCTTCTCCCCACTCCTCATATCCATGAAGAAGTGTCTCTGAATCGGTATGTGTCTTAAACTCATGTCCCGCCTCAATTAATTTTTCTCTCAATTCCTGATAATTATAAATTTCTCCATTAAATACCAGTACTTTTGTTCTATCTTCATTATACAGCGGCTGGTCACCTGTCGAAGAGATATCGATGATACTCAAGCGTCGAAATCCAAGCGCTGCATCGTCATCTAAAAACGTCCCTGCACTGTCTGGTCCACGATGTACAATGGTATTCATCATATTTTCAAGCACCTGTTCTTTATTCTCGATTGCTCCTACAAATCCTGTAAATCCGCACATGTATTGTTCTCCTTCTATTTTCCTTCTGTTTCATTCTTGCTGTCTTTTGTTCACGCAGCGCCGGTGCCGCAACTGCCACACCGACGTTACTTTAACATTATACCCACATCTTTTCATAAAAACAACTTGTTTTTTCCTGTTAAACTTTCCTTGTACACTCTGTCTACTTACAATTACAGTTCCCTCTCATATCAAATTCCGGATTGATCGCATAGAAATTCTTACTGTCCAAATCATCCTGCACGATTCTAAGACTTTCACCAAATCTTTGGTAATGCACGATTTCACGCTCTCGCAGGAAACGAATCGGATCACACACTTCCGGATCTTTTACGAGACGTAAAATATTGTCATACGTCGTTCTCGCCTTCTGCTCTGCTGCCATATCCTCATGTAGATCCGTAATTGGATCTCCTTTTGACTGAAAATATGTCGCCGTCCACGGTGCTCCGCTTGCCGCCTGTGGCCAAAGCGCAAGGGTGTGGTCTACATAATATTTGTCAAAGCCATATTTTTCAACCTCTTCTACTGAAAGATTTCTGGTGAGCTGGTGGACAATGGCACAAATCATCTCCATGTGGGCCAGCTCTTCCGTGCCGATGTCCGTTAAAATTCCGGTCACTTCTTTATACGGCATCGTATAACGCTGCGACAAATATCTCATAGAAGCAGCCAGTTCGCCGTCAGGTCCTCCGAATTGCGTAATAATTACCTGAGCAATCTTTGGATTTGTCTGCGTAATTTTTACCGGATACTGCAATCGTTTCTCATAATTCCACATCGATTAACATCCCCCTTCCTGCCATGGCCATGGCTCGTTGATCCAGTTCCATCTGTCTGCGCAGGATTCCGCCGCCGTGTCAATCGTAAGCGGTCCGTAGTATTTCGCATACTCTTTTAACGCCTCATTTCGCATCCTGCTGTATTCCTGAAAATACGCAAGCGCATTCTGGTCACATGGATGGGTATCCAAAAACAATTTCACATCATCTACCGCAAAACTTACTACATTGATCCATTGCAGTAAATCTTTTCTACAAGGTTTGCCATCATCTCTGACACCCTCCCATCCCTCGAAATGGTTTATTCAATTCCTCGAAAAATCGTTCCACAGGAGAACCCTTTTTCTGCATCATAAAGCTTTCTCCACATCTGCCATGGCACATATGCCATCGCCAGAGGCATTCCCTCTAATGCATCATTTTTTTCGCAGCACGGAGCCATTTGTCTGTTCGCCCGGTATTGCATGATATTATCGCGATAATTTTGCATACATATTTTTCCCTTTCTTGAATACTTATAGTATATTGTATGTATGCTTCTGAAATTGGTTCTTCTATTCTTCGTTGATTTCTTTCTTCACTTTCTTGATTGTCCTGTCAAACTTCCCCTGTCCTGTCTCATATGAAAACTTTTGCACATAGTCCTCACTTTCAATTGTTCCTTTTTTTAATTCATCTTCATCAATATCCTGCAGTTGGAAATTTTTTTGTACCGGTCTGCATTGTTTGTCAAATGTAATTTCTACCCCCGTCAATTCATAATGGTCTTTCATGATGATTCCGGTGAGCATCCGTAATTCTTCTTCGAATAATTCGAGTTTTTTATTTTCTGTTACCTGAATCACATATTCTTCCTTTTGTACCTGGGCGGCCGTCAGATTCAGATTCTGAATAGACTCAAAATAAGCATCCATATAAAGCTCCGGTGTGATTTCCGAATCTGTCTCAAAGATTTCTCCACCTTCCCCTTCTCCATAATATATCCCGGCTTCTTTTTTTTCACGGTACTCTGCTCTTCCCCACTCAGCACCTTTTGGCACGACCGCCTTGTCCTCCTCCGTAGAAAATTTCACCTCACTTTGATGATATTCCTCCCCCAGCTGAACATCTACGTATGGCTGCTGTTTTAAAATATCATTGATTTTTTTCCGCACCATCTACCTCTTTTGCACATGCAGTCAAAAAAAGACAGCCTGCAATCCCAAATAGCACTTTATTTCTTTTTCTCAT
>ENA-OQBV01001255-OQBV01001255.1-human-gut-metagenome-genome-assembly--contig:-NODE-1255-length-12875-cov-2.249451_pt1 | contig 12875 bp, 15 predicted proteins | sample MGYA00242750_ERZ504559 | MGnify/ENA primary metagenome ERZ504559 (study PRJEB26092, sample SAMD00036230) | human gut metagenome | host: Homo sapiens | study: EMG produced TPA metagenomics assembly of...
CTTATTCCGGGCCTGACTTTGGGCTGCCTTATTTCCAATGTAGGAAGTCCTTTCGGCATTACGGATATGCTGATTGGCACCTCGGCCACCTTCCTGGGACTTTATTTCATGCGCTTTTTGCAGATCCGCCTTCCTGGCAAGTTTGATGCCCGTTTTTTTCCAACGGCCTTCTCATCGGGTTTGAGCTCAACTACATGGCGGACCTGCCCCTTCTTCCTACCATGGGGTACGTGGCCCTCGGAGAAATCATCAGCGTCACGATTTTAGGAAATCTGCTGCTTCCTTTGTTCTTAAAAATGAGACCGTTCGAAACATCCTTGATCTAAAAAACAAGAAGCCTTGAAGGTTATCGCTGCTTCAAGGCTTCTTATTTTTTAACGCGGCAGACATGATTTCCTTTTTCACTGCCTATAGATGATTTATGTGTTCAAGCTCTTTACAAATCCTCACCAAATTGTTCACAGGTTTCAAGGCCTTTTCATCAGGCATCCACAGCATCTTGAGTCCTTCATTCACAACCGTGAACCCGGCTAAATCAAGAAGCTCCGAGATCTGTTTCACTGAATCGCCGCTCCAGCCGTAACTGCCGAAGGCAGCTGCTTTCTTATTTTTGAACTTCAGGCCCCGGATCATTTCCATCATGCTTCCAATAGAAGAAAGGAAGCCATAATTGATTGTTGGTGAACCAACAAGGATGGCCTTTGATTTAAAGACTTCCGTTATCATATCATTCTTATCGTCAACGGCTGTATTGAAGAGTTTGACTACAATCGTCGGATCAGCCTTTTTGATGCCTTCCGCAATCTTTTCTGCCATGCGCCGCGTCGCGTTCCACATGGTATCGTAAAGGATGGTCACCTGATTTTCCTGATAAGCCTGGGCCCATTTCTGATACGCCTTTACGATGGATAGCGGGTCTTTCCGCCAAATCACGCCGTGACTTGGGCAAATCATGGAAACAGGAACATTCATGGCAAGAATCTCGTCAATCTTTCTTGTCACCATGGGACTGTAAAGGTTGAGGATATTAGCATAATACTTCATGGCCTCACCATAAAGGGCAGCCTGATCGGCTTGATCATTAAAAAGATCTTCACTTGCAAAATGCTGGCCAAAACCATCATTGGAAAAGAGGATATTCTCACCCGTCATATAAGTGAACATCGTATCAGGCCAATGCAGCATGGGAGCTTCAATGAAAATCAGCTGATGGGTCCCAAGATCCAAGGTATCCCCCGTCTTTACATTGACAAAATTCCAGTCCTTATGATAAAGACCGCGCAGGATGGCTTCTCCCTTCTTCGTGCAGTAAATCGGCGTATCCGGAATTTCTGCCATCAGGGCCGGCAGGGCACCGCTGTGATCGTTCTCATTATGGTTCATGACGATATAGTCAATCTGGTGAAGATCAATTTCCTTTTTTAGGTTTTCTACAAACTCATCGTCATAAGGTTTCCAAACCGTATCCATGAGCACTGTTTTTTTATCCCTAATGAGATAAGCATTATAACTGGACCCCTTTTCCGTCGAATACTCATGACCATGGAATTCATTCAGTTCCCAGTCAACCTTCCCAACCCAAGTCACCGTATCTGTAATTTTCTTTGCCATAAGACACACTCCTTTATCATGCTGCAAATTGTCACCTGCGGCCTTCATCATCGTGACAAGAAGGGACCTCCGCTTGATGGATCCAGTATACGTCCCGCATGCAAAAAGAACCGTTGTCCAAACAACAAATGCATAAAAAACCAGAAGCCTCGAAGGATGCATCTTCAAGACTCCTGGTTTAGAGGGAAAGGAAGGGTTTGCCCTATGGGGCGTCCGCTTGAACCTTATATCGGATAGGTTCATTATAGGGACCTATCCACCCACTGTCAACCCAATTTACCTTTAAGTTAACATAAGGATAAAAAAGATTCCCTGCCCTCTCCTGAAGGAAAGAACAGGGAATCTTCCGCCAGTTAGTGCACCTGCATCCAGTCCGATGAATCAGAAGCAGTCGCAGTTAACCATGAAGAAGGATCTCGGATGAGCGCAGACCGGGCAAACCTGAGGCGCTTCTTCGGCTTCTACGATATGACCGCAGTTGGAGCAGATCCAAACGGTCTTTTCGCTGCGTTTGAACATGGTGCCGTCTTCTACCTTTTGGAGGAGGGCCTTATAGCGTTCTTCATGATGCTTTTCAATGGCACCGACAGCGCGGAATTTGAAGGCCAGTTCAGGGAAACCTCCTTATCTGCCGTTTCAGCAAATTTCCTTATACATATCGGTCCATTCATAGTTTTCGCCAGCAGCAGCATCTTTGAGGTTCGTTACCGTATCAGGAATGGAACCGCCATGAAGGGCCTTGAACCAGATCTTTGCATGTTCTTTTTCGTCTTGGAGGTTTCCAGGAAGTTTGCAGCGACCTTTTCGTAGCCTTCTTCTTAGCCACACTTGCATAATATCCATACTTATTGTAAGCCTGGGATTCACCAGCAAAAGCAGCCTGAAGATTTTTTTCCGTTTGCGTACCTTTTAATTCTTTCATGATGATCTCTCCTTATACCGTATTTTTTATTACCCTCTCTCGGTAACAACTAGAGTATACCACGTATCCTAAACAATAGCAACAACTTTTTAAGAATTATTTTTAAAAAGGAATGTAATCATGATGAATGCCCATCTCAGCGTCATTTGCACTTTCATCAGGGCTTAGGATTTAGGAGAAAGAAAAAGGCGAATTGGCAGATTGGAAGATCCAGGCGGTGAAAAATGCAAGGTCGCCTCCCCGTTTTCCGGAATGGTTCCAAGAACCATGGTCTCACCGTCATGGGACCAGCCAAAGGCCAGTCCATGTCCAGGAATCTTTATTTCCTTAGCCTCTTCGCCATTCATGGAAAGAAGGCCCGCGCCGGCATAAGGTCCGCCATATGGATTAAAGCGCAGGACCGTGTCCCGCTTTCCTTTGGTCGGAAGGATGACATCATACATGACCCCATAATTGCCATAATTGACAACCTTCTTACCCGTTGTCGCGTCTGTTCCCCGCACATAGGGATTGAGGACGTCGTCAGCAAGTTTGATGCCCCAGGTTTCCAGTTTATTCGATGGGTACGCCTCTTGAAGCCGAACATGGACATCGGACGCAGGGAAGGTCCCGCGCAGGACATGATCCCCTTCATCAGGAGGCAGGATGCCATATGCGTCAAGGGCAAGCCCCAGATCGGTCTTTACAGGAATCATCATGACGGAAACTTCTACAGGCCGGTCCGACTCTAGGTTGACAATGCCCGTCACTAGTTCCTGGGGACGGATGATGGTCGGTTTTTGGAGCCCAAGCAAGTCAGTCATCCGGCTTATCCTCAAGGGATCTGTTTCCTTTTGCTTGCCATAGTAGCGGATCTGGGCCTCTTTTCCGGCTTCCAGCCAGTCACGGTTAGGATCTGAAATGCCATTTCTTCCCAGCTGCACGAGGGCCGGACGAATCCCGGTTCGGCGCAGGACGATGGCAAGCCGCTTGCTGCTGTCCGTATCATTGACATGGTGGAAAAAAAGACGGAACTTGCCCTTGACCGTATCGCGGTACATGACACCGCATTTTTGAACCATTTCCGGACTATCCGAAAAAAGAAGGTTAGGCCCATCCTCGTGGATGATGACCTTTGCCTCTGTATAGCGGGGAACCCCGTCATCCCAGCGTGCATCGGCCGCCTCTCCGGTCCCGGACCAGAATGAAAGACAAGTCAAGCCCGCAAGAAGGGTTTCCAGGAATTTCTTTGTTTTCATGCGAATCTTTTCTCTTCCTTTCTATTGTGTCGTAATCTTTATTGTACCATATAAATGTGCCGTCCTTGTAAATTTTTGCGGTTCATTATATGAAATTTCCTTTTTTCTAAAATCGTAAAAGAATTTTTCCAAATTATCAGAATAATAGGTTATAATAGTTTTATCATGATTCATGGAGCTTATGATTTTTTTCAATAAAGGAGTGCTTATGATGAACGTCAATGTGGTAAAACTTGATCCCAGCGGCAACATCACGCTTTTCGTGCTCTCTCCTGTTCCTGTGGATGATCGGCGGGAACTCAATGATGCTTTGCTTTCAGCAGATCCTGACGCCGAACAGGCAGGCTGCCTTTCAGGAAGCGGCCGCTCCGTCCACGTTGAAATGATGGGTGGTGAATTCTGCGGCAATGCCTCCCGCTCCGCAGCCGCCTATTGGGCCCACATCCATGGAGAAGAAGGAGTCTTTGAAGTAACCTGTTCCGGCGCAAAAGCCCCCATGGAAGCCCGCGTCAAAAAGCTTGGCAGCACTCCCCCCACCTATGACGCGGAAATTGACCTGCCGCTGCCCCTATCCATAACAGAAGAAGCAATGAGGGTTGGCGAAAAAGAAGTCTCCCTCATCCATGTCGTTCTTCCCGGTATCGATCACTATGTCTATTTTACGGAAGAACTTGATGCCCTGTCCCCTATGGACTACTGGCTTGCCCTTAAAAACAAGGTGAGTACTGGGCCACTTCCCGATGCATATGGGCTCATCCTTGTAGAAGAAAAGTCGGCCCGCATGATTCCCGCTGTGTTTGTGACCGCAACAGGGACCCTCTACTGGGAGCGCAGCTGCGGCAGCGGCAGTGCGGCAGCGGCGGCAGCGCTAGGCCTGCGTCATCAAAAATCGCTTGCCCTCATCCTCAAGGAACCGGGCGGTCCCATTTCCATCAAGGCAGCCATGAAAGACGGAAAACTGACAGGCATCACCATCGGCGGGCCAGTCCGTATTGACGCGTCCTATGAATTTGCGTTCTGACTGCAGCACACCAAAACGGGGAAATCCGTTGACAAAATGATGCTTCAATGCTAGAATATCTTCGTTGCACCAAACCCGTGCCGAAGTGGCGGAATTGGCAGACGCACTTGACTCAAAATCAAGCGCCCTCAAAGCGTGCCGGTTCGAGTCCGGCCTTCGGCACCAATTGAAAAAGCAAGACCATCGCGCCGCGATGGTCTTTTTTGTGTCCAGGCATGGCGCAATCCGATAAAGTGAACGTCCTGCCACAGGAAGTTACCGCCAAGTACAGCAACCCGCAAACGGGAATCAGCGGTGCTCAAAAGGGAAGAAGTTGTATTGCAAAAACGAGGAACCCCATTTCTATTTAAATCGCCGCGAAGGCGGCAAAACCCTCTGTTCTCTGCAAGAGGTCCTGCTGCCTTGAGGAGGACGGCCCAGAAGGTCTTATTCATCTCACTTTCGTTCTTAGCTCCCTTGTTATTTTGATGACAGATCACTCTATTCCATGGGAGACCTTCCTTTATTTTGATAAGCAGTATCTGGACAACATAATCTTAACAATAAGGAGCTTCCCGTTATTTTGCCTGGATGATGTATCCCCTACCGAGAAAGATGTTACGCTTAGCCCATAGGTTCACGGTTTGCCTTCATTTTTCTTCGAATCGTTCCTTTCAGGGTTCTTTTCCTGTGTTATAACAGAAAACAATGACAGACCCCAGACTTACGGGGCCATCCCAAAACACAACAAAAGGAGACGATTTCATGCACCTGCGGGCAGCTGTCATCAACGATCTTTCCGGCCTGGGTCGCTGCTCCCTTACGGCGGACATTGCCGTTCTTGCCGCCATGGGTATAGAAGCCTGTCCCCTGCCCACAGCCGTACTTACAGCCCAAACGGGCTATGAAGGATATCATTCGGTTTCCTTGGCATCCCACATGGAAGCCTATCGGCGCCACTGGAACGCGCTCGGGATCACTTTTGCCGGGATTCTCTCAGGCTATCTTGCGTCCCCTGAAGCAGCCTATCAGACAGCTGAATTTGTTGACACGTTTCACCATACAGGCGTGACCTATCTCTGCGACCCAGTCCTAGGGGATCAGGGACGCGTCTATAAGGGTTTTACGGACGCTTCCATCGAAGCCATGCGGAGCCTTGCGGAAAAGGCCGATTTCCTCACGCCGAATCTTACAGAGTTCTGCCTTCTTACAGGTACAGAAATGGATGCCATCATGAACCGAGAAAAAGAAGATAAAGATGCCCTTTTCGCCATTCTTACTCAAAAAGCTGCCGCCTTTTCCCAGACAGACCTTGTCATTACAGGCATTCCCCTAAAGGGTGAAAAAGCGGAAGGAAATCTGCAACCTTATCATTTCCAAAGGCAGCAGCCACCCCGTGATATTCCCTCATCTAGGCGGCTCCTATTCAGGAACGGGCGATCTTTTCGCGGCCGTACTCCTTGCGGCACGCCTGCACAAAGAGGGTCTCGTCCCCAGCGTCAATAAAGCAGGCCAGTTCATTGCAAAAGGCATTACTGCTGCACAAAAAGAGCATACCCCCGGTAACGCCGGCATTGATTACGAGCCTTTTCTCCCTCTCTTACGTTCCTCAAAGGAGGATGGTCATGATTCAGCCCATGCGTGAAACGCGGCTCCGGCTCCTTACCCTGACTGGAATCTTTGCCGCCCTTATTTGTCTTTTTACGGCCTATATCTGCCACATCCCTGTTGGTCCAAATGGCGGCTATCTCCATTTTGGCGATACAATCATCTATGTGGCCGCGTCCCTCCTGCCTCAGCCCTATGCTCTTCTTGCCGGCGCCATTGGCGGCGGCCTGGCGGACCTATTGACGGCTCCCATGTGGGCACCGGCAACGATCATCATCAAAATGCTCATTACCCTGCCCTTTACGTCAAAGGCCCCAACGCTTCTTTGCCGCCGCAACAAGATTGCCCCTTTTCTTTCCTGGATCATTTCCACCATAGGCTATTATCTAGCAGAAGGGCTCATTTTTGGCAGCAAAACCGCACTTTTGACCTCCATCATAGGGAGCGCCCTTCAATCTGGCGGCAGCCTCCTATTTTATGGGTTCATAGCCAGCCTTCTTGATAAAAGCGGCGTTAGGACAGCCCTATTTCTTCCTTTGGAAAGGAGTGTGACCCATCATGGCTCAAATTCTCTACACGTATAAGGACGGTGTCTACGCCACCTCACAAACAAGTGCAACTGCCGCTGTACCTTTTGTATCCGCTTCCAGCATGACGGCATTGGTGATGCGCCCACCTTGTGGCACAAAGTAAACCCTACCTGGAACCAGGTCAAAAAAGCCATTGACGCCTTTGATTTTACCGGTTTTCAGGAACTTGTTTTCTGCGGCTACGGAGAGCCGACCTGTGCCCTTCCCCTATTGGAACAAACGGCTCGTTATGTACGCCGCCTCCATCCAGGGCTCAACCTTCGTCTCAATACGAACGGTCTTGGCAGCCTAGAAAACGGCCGCGACATCGTACCAGAACTGGCAGGGCTGCTTGATTCCGTTTCCATCAGCCTCAACGCGCCGGACGAAAAGGAATATAACCGTGTAACAAAGCCCACCCTCACCGGTGCTTATAAGGCCATGCTGGACTTTGCCAAAGCCTGCAAAAAGAGCATTCCCGATACGCGCATGACCGTTGTTGATGTCCTTTCGCCCGAGGATATTGAAAAAAGCCGCAAGGTCGCGGCCTCCTGCGGCATCAAGCTCCGCGTCCGCAAATTTGGCTGACGGGCCCCGGCATACTGGATCGTTCTTCTGACGAAAACAAAAAAGGTTCCCTTTGAGCCTCATCAGCCCAAAGGGAACTTTTTTTAATCAAATTTACGGTCGTAAAGGTCGCTCTTTGTGAGGAATTCTTCAACTGTTTCAAAACCGAGCTGTTTTAAGAGTTCAATCACATAGGGGTTTTCGGCCGGCGTTTTGTACGTTGATTCATCGCTGTAGGCCATAACATTCAGTTTTCCCTGTTCCTTGGGAACAAGGGCCTTCGGTCCGCCGACGCAGCCGCCGCGGCAGCCCATACCTTCAAAGAAGTTGCCTTCTCGGTTCCCTTTCAGGATTGAATCGATCATGGCCTTACAGTCAGGCACACTGTCGGCGCGGCGCACTTTGACTTCAATCTTGCGGTTTGGATCAAGGCGTTTTACCGTTGCGGCAACAGCCTCTGCCACACCGCCAGCATAGGCATACCGAATGCCCGCTCTAGACGCGTGTGGTACATTATCTTCTTCCAAGTGCTCAAGGTCAATATCAGTCGTCGTAAATAGGTCCCGCAATTCTTCGTAAGTGAGGACATAGTCGATGGCCCCCTTAAGGTCGGGCTCCTTGATTTCGGCTTTTTTTAGCCATGCAGGGCCCAATAAAGACCGTCTTGGCATTGGGGTGCAGCACTTTGACTGTACGGCCGCCAGCAATCATAGGAGAAACGGAGCCCGGTACATTGGGCATCAGTTCATGATAAAGACGGCGAATCATGGCAATCCACATAGGGCAGCAGCAGCTCGTCAGCTGGAAGTCCCCTTCTTTATTGACGTTCTTGTTAAATTCCAGCGCTTCCTTGAGCGTCAGGATATCGGCAAAGACAGCCACTTCGAGCATCCCCGAAAAGCCCAACATCTTTAAGGCCGTGCGCAGGCGGCCAGCCGTGACCTTGGAACCAAACTGACCGGAAAAAGCCGGCGCTACAAGAGCGTAAATCGGTGTTTCCGCTTTCTTGAGTTCTTCCACAACGGGGATGATATCTTTCTTGGTCTTTAAGGCGTCAAGTTTACATGCATCGACGCAGGCCTGACAGCCTACGCATTTATCATTATCAATGGAAATCCCGTCCTTGCCTGGATGCAGGGCATCCCAGTGGCAGACCTGGGCGCAGCTGCCTTGTTCCTCTTCAGAGCAAGTGCAGTCCTTGGCGCGCCAAACAAGACTCGTTTCTTCCGGATGGGCCAGGCATTCGATCATCTTGGGATCGGCATCCTTGATGTCCGTAACGTCCTTTCCTTCCACAGCACGAGCGAGCATTTTTTTGTACAGTTCATCCAGTGTAAGCATATTGACTCCCCTCTAAAATACGGCATGCTGCCATTTTTGTGGAGCAGTGAGCGGTGCATTCACATTCACACCCCACAGCCTCACGTTGCTTTGTATTACATTATATACAATTTAGACAATCTTTGTCGACCATCCTTCAATATTCCAGACCTCGTCAATCCAGTCTTCATAAAAATCCGGTTCGTGGGAAACAAGGATCAAGGTTCCCTTATAGTCCTTGAGGGCACGCTTTAGTTCTTCCTTGGCCTCCACATCAAGGTGATTTGTCGGTTCGTCAAGGACGAGCAGATTGGCCGGCTGCTGCATGATCTTGCAGAGCCGCACCTTGGCCGCTTCACCGCCCGAAAGGGCCGTCATCTTGGTCGTAATATGATCATTGGTGAGGCCGCAGGCGGCAAGGGCGGCACGGACTTCGGCATTGGCCATGCCCGGGTATTCCTGCCACAGTTCCTCAAGGGCCGTGTTCTGGTTGCCCTTTGCGCTTTCCTGCTCAAAATAGCCGACGGAAACAAATTCCCCTCGTTCCACGGTTCCTGCAATGGGCGGAATCATGCCAAGCAAGGTCTTTAACAGGGTCGATTTCCCAAGGCCGTTCGTCCCACGGATGGCAATCTTTTCGCCCCGCTCGATCTTGAGGTCCACCTGTTTTGTCAGGGGATCGTGATACCCTAGGACAAGGTTTGTGCCTACAAGGACAAAACGAGAAGGCGCCCGGTCTTCCTTGAACTGGAAATGGGGTTTGGGTTTTTCGGCACGTTTTGTAAGGACTTCCATCTTGGCCAGTTTCTTCATTCGGCTATTGGCCATCCCCCGCGTCGCGACACGGGCCTTATTACGAGCAATGAAGTCCTGTTCTTTTTTGATTTCTGCCTGCTGCCGTTCATAAGCGGCATCCAACTGGCGCCGTTTGATGGCCACCATTTCCTCAAATTTTTCATAGTTTGCCGTATAACGTGTGAGACCCAGGTTATCGACATGCCAAATGACGTTCGTTACGGCGTTAAGAAATGGCACATCATGGGAAATGACAATAAAGGCATTCTCATAGTTTTGCAGGTAGCGCGTAAGCCACTCAATATGTTCCGCATCCAGATAATTGGTCGGTTCGTCAAGAAGCAGGATGTCAGGATGTTGAAGGAGGAGCTTTGTAAGAAGCACCTTCGTGCGCTGACCGCCCGAAAGCTCATCGACCTTATGATCAAGGCCAATATCGCGCAGTCCAAGGCCCGCCGCGACTTCCTCGATTTTTGTATCAAGGTTGTAGTAATCAGCCGCCTCCAACCGTTCCTGGATTTCGGCCGTATCCGCCATGAGGCGCTCCAGCTCGTCCGGTGAAGCCGACGCCATCTTATCGTAAGCGGCAAGCATTTCCTTTTCCTCATCGACAAGATCCTGAAAGGCCGTGCGCAGCGTTTCGCGGATGGTCTTTCCCGCCTCAAGGGCTGCGTGCTGGTCCATGTATCCAACCTTCGTACGCCGCGCCCAGGTGATCTTGCCATCATCAGGGGACAGTTTTCCCGTAATGATTGACATAAACGTCGACTTGCCCTCACCGTTGGCACCGACAAGGGCCACGTGCTCCCCCTTTTCAAGGCGGAAGGAAACATCCTCAAAAATCTCCCGACCGCCATAGCTGTGGGACAGATGGGCAACATCAAGTATACTCATGGGTCTCTCCTTTTTGGTCTCGTAGCAAAGTAGTCCCGCCTATTTTACCAAAAAAGGCGACAATTGAAAAGAGTCGTTGCCGACGCATCTTGTTCACGCGGATATAGCGATTCGTGTATGCTGTGAATTCAGGGCAAAATCATCCTGATTTGATGGGGAAGCGGGGCTCCTCGCAACTGGATCCATCTGAACCGACTTTACAAAAAACAATCGGAGAAAAGACCGGAACGCACGGCGCTAAACCGCCCCTCCTCATCCAACTACCCACCAAGCCAGCTTGGTCAGGCGGAACGGCTTTCGCCGTCTCCAAGGGGAAAACACTAAGGCAAAGGGCCGCAAGAAAAAACGGCAAGTTAAGCCCAAAACCGACGTAGACGTAGGTTCGGTTTTGGATCCTTCGCTTTTATTGTAAGACGGGGGCTTTTGAAATGTAGAAATCACGATAGCGGCTGGAATGATCTATGTTCAGTCTTTTGCCTTAGTACTCGATGCGCAGCATCGATCTGCCTTGGGTAAGGCGGGGAATTGAAACCGAAAAATATCCACTGAAGTGCCAGCAAAGAGCCGAAAAACATGGTTCAGGGTAAATGGATTCGGCCCCCTTCTAAGAAGGGACGGTTTGGAGCCAGCGTTGTGTTTTATCCCCTCGCCTTTTCCAATCTCTTTCGGATTGCCTCCAATCGGTCTTTCCCTACACCCAGGACCTTTTGGAAGGGCTCATCAATGGGGATGACGGCAAGGTTGTCGGGATGGAGCTCCTTTACGACGCGTTCCAAAAAAGCCACGCTTTTTTCATCGTCATTATAGCCTTTTACGATGGTCACTTCAAAGATGAAGCGGCCGTGATACTGCGCCCGGAAGGCTTTCATATTGGCAGTATATTGCTCCAAGGTATAACCAGAAAGGGGCCGCTGACTTTTTTGGAAACCGGCATCCGCAGCATTCTTGAGTTCGCCGATAACGGCCTCACAACGATTGGCAAGAGCCTGGTACTCGGGCCGATGCAAGAGGTAGCCATTTGAAAGAAGCCGCACGGCAGCTCCTTTTTGATGAATGAAGTCAATGATACGGGGCAAGGCCTGATGAAGCAAGCTCTCCCCATGACCATTCAGGAAGACTTCCTCGATCCGGTCTTCCTCCATGCGGCGCCCCAAATCATCAAGCGCTTTTGTTACGTCCCCCAAATCCTGGATCTCATCCGTCTGATGCCGATCTTCTTTCCGGTCAATGGGACAATAAATGCAATTAAAGCTGCAGTACGTTTCAGGCAGGATATTGACTTCAAGGATCCGCTTGCCCTCTTCTTCATAAGGGGCTTTATAAAATGAATTCGTCCATCAGGAATTCCTCCTTACCTAACAAAAAATAGACATGCATCGAATCGGCGTAATTGCATGCGTCAAATAAAAATGAGGAAAAGGGTACGCCCCCTATCCCTTCAAGGCCTACTGGAACAGGGCGACGTACCCGGCGGTACAATATTGTGCTTGACGCCCTTACTATACCCAGCATTTTCCATCGTGTCAATGACAAACCGCGCCATTACCCGTTTCCCGTGCTATAATAGGGGCGAAATCATTTACAAGGGAGACGATATGCATGCTTGACAAGAAAACTGCAAAACTCATCAATGAACAGGTAACCCTGGAATTTTACTCCGCCTACCTCTACCTTGACTTTGCCAATTTCTACACGGATCAGGGTCTTGATGGCTTTGCCCACTGGTTTGAAATCCAGGCCCAGGAAGAGCGCGATCATGCCATGCTCATGAGAACGTACCTGCAAAACAACAATGTCCATGTCGAATTTGGCACCATCAATAAACCGGAAGGAAAATATAAGGATCTCATGAGTCCGCTCACAGCCGCTCTTGAGCACGAACAATTTATCACAAAATCCATCAATAAGATTTATGGGGCCGCCCATGAAGAAGATGATTACCGGACCATGCAGTTCTTCAACTGGTTCGTCAAAGAACAAGGAGAAGAAGAAAAGAACGTCGATGACATCATTAAAAAGATGAAACTCTTCGGCAGCGACCCCAAGAGCCTCTACGCCCTGAACCAGGATCTTTTGGCCCGTGTCTACGCCGCTCCAACGTTGGTCCTCTAAAAAAAAGAAAAACTGGCCTGTCTAGGAGAAAAATGGTTCTTTGTCAAATTTTGGGGTGCTAAAGTGTCTATGCACTCCTGGAGAGGACATGCACTGAATACAGTGCGTGTCCTTTTTCGTTGCGTGTGTTAATGTACAAGATCCTATTACGAAAGCGCTCAAAATTGCGCAGACCAAATGAGACACGTTTTAACACCTTGATTTTATTGTTGCAGCCTTCAGTAAAGCCGTTGGAGTAA
>ENA-OQBV01001256-OQBV01001256.1-human-gut-metagenome-genome-assembly--contig:-NODE-1256-length-12855-cov-4.126650_pt1 | contig 12855 bp, 13 predicted proteins | sample MGYA00242750_ERZ504559 | MGnify/ENA primary metagenome ERZ504559 (study PRJEB26092, sample SAMD00036230) | human gut metagenome | host: Homo sapiens | study: EMG produced TPA metagenomics assembly of...
TTGACATTTCTTCATAAATCTTCTGAGCACCGGAAGCGATACATCCGGTACCGGAACAGACGAGAACACGGCAGGTATAGCCATCAAGATTCTTCTTAACCTCAGCCTGTTTGTTTTTCAGATCTTCCATACTGGTTATACTCATACGCTCTCACCTCTCAATTCATTTAAAAGCTCAACAGCCTTCTCAGGAGTCATTTTCGGGTGAACTTCATCATTTACAGTCAGTGTCGGTGCAAGTCCGCAGGCACCAAGGCATGAAACAGTCTCAACTGTAAACATCATATCATCCGTTGTATGTTTCTTATGAGTCAGTCCAAGCTCTTTCAGCATGGCTTCCTTAACAGGCATGGACTTACGTACATGACAGGCAGTACCGTCACATACCTTGATGATGTACTTGCCCTTCGGCTCAAAGGAAAAGTTTTCATAGAAAGTAGCTACACTATACGCCTTCGCTTCTTTTACACCAATCTGTTCCGCAACATAAGTAAGAAGCTCTCCCGGAAGATAACGGTACTCAGCCTGAATATCCTGCATGATCGGAATCAGTGATGCAGCTTTCCGGCCGTAGTGCTCGATGATCTCGTCCGTTTTTCTGTAATACGTCTGGTCTAACATTCGGTTCCCTCCTTGTTTCTCATAGATTTTCCACTTGATCAACCTGTTCCACTACAGGTTAATGCTTTAACACTCTGTCAGTGCCGCGCATTTATGCAAACCATTATTTTGCACTATTTCATGCCTTTAATTATAACTTATATGGTCATTTTTCACAAGCAGTTTTTTTGCTTTTTTCAGAATATATCGAAATGTTTACAGTGGCTTACTGATTTTGTATCTATTTTCCATAAAATATGTTCAATTTTTAACAGCCTTGATAATAAAGATACAAATCTGCTCTTTGTTTCTGCCCAAAAACATTAAAGCCGGTTATTGATTTTATTTCTCAATTACTTTAAGATGGATAAAAGTGCGTGGAAAACATTTAATTAATTTATTTTGTAAAGGAGAACATCTATGCGAAATCTTGACACACCAGTAAAACAGATCCGGCGAAAGATTTTTACCGAAATTGCTAAGATCGGATTTGAATCCACGGACGAATCAATGATCCATGATATCGAATCCATTCCCTACAATATTGTAGAGGAACGCGCGAAATACCGCGAAAGCATCTATCGTGAAAGAGCTGTTGCAAGCGAACGTGTCCGTCTGGCCATGGGACTTTCCCTCCGCCCGGAAAATCGTTCCGTCCACCTTACCGATGGCGTGAAAGCCAGCAACATTGACGAGAAATATTATGAACCACCTCTTATGCAGGTGATCCCTTCCGCATGTTCCGCATGCGAATCCAACAAATACGAAGTCAGCAACATGTGCCGCGGCTGTGTCGCACATCCCTGTTTACTCACCTGCCCCAAAGGCGCCATTTCCATGGTAAACGGAAAATCCTTCATCGACCAGGACAAATGTATCCATTGCGGAAGATGCAAAGCTGTCTGTCCTTACGATGCCATCGCCCATAAAGAACGCCCCTGCGAACGTGCCTGCGGTGTAAAAGCCATCGAGAGCGATGAACAAGGACGCGCCTCCATCAACCAGGATAAATGCGTATCCTGCGGCATGTGCATGGTCAGCTGTCCATTCGGAGCTATCTCCGACAAATCCCAGATCTTCCAGCTGTCCCACGCCCTTCGAGAAGGAACTGAGATCATTGCAGAAATCGCCCCCGCCTACATCAATCAGTTCGGCGAAGACGTCACCCCGGGCCAATTCCGCTCCGCTCTCAAACAGCTGGGCTTCTCAAACATTTATGAGGTAGCACTGGGCGCAGACATCGGCTGCATCTCTGAAGCACACCACTACGCCAAAGAAGTAGCAACCGGCCACCTTCCGTTCCTCCTCACCTCCTGCTGCCCATCCTGGTCAGTCATGGCAAAAAAATACTTCCCGGCTATGATCGACAACATCTCCCAGGAGCTGACCCCGATGGTGGCAACTGCCCGGATCGTAAAAAAAGAGCACCCCCATGCGAAAGTAGTCTTCATCGGACCATGCGCCTCCAAGAAACTGGAAGCCATGCGTCATTCCGTAAGAAGTGATGTAGACTTCGTGATCACCTTCGAGGAACTCTGGGGCCTGTTCGACGCCAAAAGCATCACCCCATCCACCTGCGAAGAGCTCCCGGAAGAAACCCAGGCCGCAACCGCAGCAGGAAGAGGCTACGCCATCGCCGGCGGCGTAGCTGGAGCCATCGAAAACTGTCTGAAGGAATACTATCCCGATGTACCAGTCCACATCGAACACGCAGAAAGCCTTGCCGAATGCAAAAAAGTCCTCACTCTGGCAAAAGCCGGCAGATCAAAAACTGCATGTCGAAGGAATGGCCTGCCCCGGAGGCTGCATCGGAGGCGCCGGAACCAACGCCGGCTTCGCAAAAACCTCCAAGGCCCTCAAAAAATACGTAGACAGCTCAGAACCAAAACTCCCCTCACAGGAACTGGAAAACCTGGAGTTGAACTAAATACCTCAAAATATTCCACTATATAATTCCCAAAATATTTCAATTTGATTGAATAAAAAATGGAGATGCAACCTAGATCTTTAATCTTCAAGGTTACATCTCCATTATTTTATCAACTAGGACAGGGCAAAGCCCGCCTCCGTCCCTCATCCACATCCTATCGTTTAGCCAGACAACTTACCCCAACCAACGCACAGGCCCGGAAGGGAGTGCGGTTCTGTCTGCGGACGACTCTGCAGGAGGTGTGCTGGATCTTAGGCGGCGGGACTTCTGCGTTATTTTTCAAAAGCCAGCTGTCTGAGCGGCAAAAAGCCGCGAGTTCTGGCTTTTGGAAAATGGTTTTAGCAGAATCCCGGCGCCTTAGATCCAGCCGCCGACGAAGCCCGGCCGCGGACAGAACCGCACTCCCTTCCGGGCCGTCCCGTTCGCCACCACCACTACTTCTCCACCGTCTCCGTACTCTCCGGCCAGGTATACTCCTCCCCCTTCAACTCCGCCAGAAGACTCCTAAGCTTATATCCATAACTTCTCCCGGCGGCCCAACCGCTGCCGTAAGGATTCTCCTGAATCCCAAGCCATTCCACATAAGGTGCACTCTCCCGGGTCACATACTGAAAACGGTTATCCACACAAGCCTGGTTCAGCTCCTCCGAAGAAGCATAAGCCTTCAGATGCTGCACCTGCGCCCGGATCCCCGTCCTTACATCAGGAAAAGAATTACCGGCAACACCACCACCGGTAGTTCCCAGCCCCGAAAAATTAAACTGCCCCGCACTGGCATCCCCACCAAACTGAAGCCATCCGGTCTCAAGCATGGCCTGCTCAAAAACAACCTCTCCACGGACGCCCTCCGCATCCGCTTCCTCTATCACAATCGTGCAAAACGTATCAATATCCGGTGCACCACCCTCCGTCAGGATGCCGGAAGGATACTCCACATTCTGCGCCTCATACTGCACTACCATATCCTCCGCATCCACTGTGGTACACCCCATGATCGTATAATATCCATAAGTATTATCTGTGGAATCATCCACAAAACCCTCTGTATCACTCTCTCCAGATGACTGAGGCTTCGAAATCTGACCCTCCATAGAATGATCCGCTTCCTCTGCCAAAACACCTGCAGGCGTTCCGAACACCAGAACGCCTGCAAGTACCATCATCCGTAAACAAAAACTAATTCGGAATCTGTACATATATAAATGATCAATCCTTTATTACTGTTATTACTGCGCTTTTCTCATTGCAGCTTCAACCACATGACCTACAAGAACAGAAGTTGTAACACTTCCTACTCCGCCAGGAACCGGTGTGATCGCATCAACGATTGGCTCAACTGCCGCATAATCAACATCACCACAAAGCTTGCCCTCTGCATTGACATTGATACCAACATCGATAATAGTCTGTCCCTCTCTGACATAATCAGCGCCGACAACACCAGCACGACCAGCTGCAACGATGACGATATCCGCCTCTTTTGCAACAGACGGCATATCAACGGTTCTTGTATGGCAGATCGTTACTGTCGCATTTTTCTTAACAAGCATCATGGCAGCCGGTTTACCAACTACAAGACTTCTTCCGATAACAACCGCTTTTTTGCCTGTGCAGTCGATTCCATAGTGATCAAGGATCTCCATGCATGCCTGCGGTGTACATGGCGGGAATCCGATCTTCTTGCCTGTAAATACACCAGACATGGAAAGATCTGTCATACAGTCAACATCCTTCTCTGCTGCAAGTGCATTCTCGATCACTGCCTGATCCAGATGTTTTGGCAGCGGACGGAACAGAAGAACTCCATGGATCTTGTCATCTTTGTTTACTTTATCGATGGTTGCAAGAAGCTCATCCTGGGAAACATCCTCCGGAAGAAGAATTTTCTCACATGCAACACCAAGAGTCTCACAGCGCTTTGTAGCACCTCTCTCATAGGAAATATCGCTTGGATTCTCACCAACACGGATAATGCAAAGTGTAGGATCTACACCTTTTGCCTGAAGCTCTGCAACGTTCGCTTTGATCTTTTCATTGAGAGCCGCTGTTACTTCTTTACCTAATAACTGCTTTGCCATTTGTCTGGTTCCTCCTATTTCAGTCTTCCGAGAACACTGTCAAATGTCTCGTCTGCGATCTTTGTATATTTCTCAAGCATAGCGTCTGCTTTTTTGTTTAATTCCTCTGCATACGCACGGTCAGCCATAGATTTTGTGTTAATGTACACATTCAGGCTTGCTCCCTTAAGAGCTGCTTTGCAGAATGCAGCACCTACACCAGCATCACTGATTGCAAGCTTAGAACCTTTTGCTCCGAACTCAACGATAAGTTCAATAGCCTCGCAGCATTTCTCCATGATCTCCATAGGAACAGAGCATGCTTCCTTGAGGGCAGCTTCCATTACTCGAGCCTTCTCAGCCTTCTCTTCTTCTGTCTCTCTCGGCATTCCGTAAGCCTTGGAAAGAGGCTCAAAAACTTCCGCATCTCTCTCGATCAGATGAAGGAAATCTTTCTGAAGCTGATCACATTTCTTTTTCAGCTCCCACATTTCATCTTCTACATCTGCATATTTTTTCTTACCGACAGTAAGGCTTCCAACCATGTTTCCAAGAGCTGTACCAACAGCAGCTACAAGGGCAGATGCACCGCCGCCGCCTGGAACCGGTGCCTTGGAGCTTAATACCTCGACAAATTCAGTACATGTACTGGTAGAAAATCCCATAGGACTCTCCTCCTTATATTCTTATTTTAGCACTCTTTAGAGCCCATTGGGGGCTTTATAAAAAGCCCCCCTCCGGTTGTTTTTTGATCTTATGTTCCGATTAGAAGAGACCTGTGATCTTACCTGTCTCATCTACATCGATCTTGGTTGCTGCCGGAACTTTCGGGAGACCTGGCATAGTCATGATCTCACCTGTCAGAGCAACGATGAATCCTGCACCTGCGGAAATCTTCAGGTTACGTACTGTTACCTCAAAGTCTGTCGGTGCACCAAGTTTTGTCTGATCATCAGTCAGACTGTACTGTGTCTTAGCAACACAGATCGGGCAGTTGCCAAATCCAAGTGTTTCCAGCTGTTTTGCCTGTTTCTGAGCATTTGCTGTAAGAACAACTTTCTTACCACCGTAAACTTTCTGTACGATGTTATTCAGTTTATCCTCGATGGATCCCTCAAGCTCATAAGCATATGTGAAGTCATTCGGCTCCTCAACAAGACGGATTACTTCCTCAGCAAGCTTCATGCCGCCTTCGCCGCCTTTTGCCCATACCTCGGAAAGTGCAACGTTAACGCCAAGCTCTTTACATTTTGCCTCAACCAGGTCAAGCTCTGCCTTGGTATCGGTCGGGAATGCATTGATAGCAACTACACATGGAAGTTTGTATACATTTTTGATATTGCTTACATGTTTCAGAAGGTTTGGAAGACCTTTCTCAAGAGCCTCAAGGTTCTCGTTGTTCAGATCTGCCTTCGGAACACCACCGTTATATTTCAGTGCACGAACAGTAGCTACGATAACAACTGCGCTTGGATGAAGGCCTGCCATACGACACTTGATGTCAAGGAATTTCTCTGCACCAAGGTCAGCACCGAATCCAGCCTCTGTGATAGCATAATCTGCAAGTTTCATAGCCATCTTTGTAGCTGTTACGGAGTTACATCCATGAGCGATGTTTGCGAATGGTCCGCCGTGTACGATTGCAGGAACATGCTCCAGTGTCTGTACAAGGTTTGGTTTCAGGGCATCTTTCAGAAGCGCTGTCATAGCACCCTCTGCATGAAGATCACCAGCTGTTACCGGTTTCTGCTCGGAAACTTTACCATAGGTATATCCGATGATGATTCTGGAAAGTCTCTCTTTCAGGTCTTTGATGTCACTTGCGAGGCAAAGAACTGCCATGATCTCAGATGCAACTGTGATGTCGTATCCGTCTTCACGAGGCATACCGTTTGTTCTTCCGCCAAGACCATCTACTACGTTACGAAGCTGACGGTCGTTCATATCCACGCAACGTCTCCATGTGATCTTTCTCGGGTCAATGTTCAGGTCATTACCCTGGAAGATATGGTTGTCGATCATTGCTGCAAGAAGGTTGTTTGCCGCACCGATCGCATGGAAGTCACCGGTAAGTGAAGGTTGATATCCTCCATCGGAACTACCTGTGCATAACCGCCGCCTGCTGCACCACCTTTTACACCGAATACCGGTCCGAGGGATGGCTCACGAAGAGCTACCATTACTTTTTTGCCCATTTTCTGCATTGCATCTGCAAGACCAACGGTTGTTGTTGTTTTTCCCTCTCCTGCAGGTGTCGGGTTGATAGCTGTTACGAGGATTCAGCTTACCATCTTTCTTGTCACTCTCTTTTAACAGATTGTAATCAATTTTTGCTTTGTACTTACCGTACTGCTCCAGATATTTGTCGTCAATACCTGCCTTCTCTGCAATCTGTGTGATTGGAAGCATTTCGCACTCCTTGTGCAATTTCGATGTCACTTTTAAATCCCATAATGTTACCTCCCTTTAGGTATTTTTACAGTTTTTAATCCCTTAAAACTGCATCTCTATAAAAACAGGTCCCATCCTGTTCTTAACTATTTTTCATTTTTAAAGACATTTCAGAAATGCCTTTAAAGACCCAATGATAACGTCTCCCATAACGGCCATATCCTCAGCCGCAAAGGAAACCGGAAAATTATCGGAAAACAAGATCTGTGAGGACGGCGGGAACTCATCATCGCCCTCCCAGAGGATCATCTGAACTACATATCCTGGAAAGATCTCCACCTGGTATGCAATATCTCCATGATCCACGGGAACCGCATGGATGTGTTCCATAATTTCCTTGAAATCCTTAAGTCTGTTTCCGTATGTGAAAGCCAGGCGTTTGATGCACCTGCCATCAAACTGACGGAGATAAACCTCTCCCCAGGGCATTTCCCTGTATGTTTTAAACCTTCCGCTTCCCTGAGATACATTCCCGTTCAGCAGAAAACGGATAGCAAGGATCTTTGCATAATGCATTTCCTCAAGAGGATAAAATCCCGCATCGTCTTCTTCATGAGTTACCTGAAAATCCGGCCAGGAAATATAATAAACGCTTCCCAGGAATTTCAGAGTCAGTTCTTTCTTCTCTTCGTCATAAGGAAGTGAAAGACGTCCGGCAATTTCTGCCGGGTCTGCCTTAGCGAACTCCTCTGTATAATGCTCCCAGGGCATTCTTTCTTTGCTGTCTTTTTCATAATTCAAGTCATTTATACTAAAAGCCATGTTTTACCTCTGCTGTTTTAGTCTGCTTTATCTCTTCTGCTGTTCTTCCATAACAGACGGAAACAGATTTGTGTCCGTATGCGGAATAAAGCATGCACCTACAAACTCATCCATATAGGTAGGAACTGTAGAAAGCTCCAGGTAAGTCATATTGGATGCAAGTTCGTATGTCTTTTTCTCTGCCGGTGTGGAATGAAGCATCAGATAAGCACCTGTAAGAGAAGAGTTACCAATATAGTGGAATTTCTCAAGAGGAATATCCGGGAACATTCCGATATGCACTGCATTAGACATATTGATCCCGCTTCCGATTCCACCGGCAACATATACGTCATCGATCATGGAAACATCGAAATCAAGAGAATTCAGCATAGTACGGATTGCAGAGAAAATAGCGCCTTTGGCACGGATAAAATTATCAATATCTACTTCTGTGATCTCAACATCCTTGGCAGAACCGGCTTCCTCTTCAAACGCGATCACATAGCTTCCCATGCCATAATGATCGTGACGGATTCTTTTGCCTTCACGAACAAATTTGCCCTTCGGATTGATGATTCCTGTCATAAAAAGTTCACTGATCACATCAATGATACCGGAACCGCAAAGTCCTACCGGTTTGGTTCCAGGTTCGCCTACAACCTTATATGTCGGTTCCATAGTTTCTTTATCAATGGTACATGCCTCAATAGCACCGTCTGTAGCACGCATACCGCAGCTGATATCTCCACCCTCAAAGGCAGGACCTGCGGAACATGCACAGCTCATCATAAAATCGGAATTACCGAACACAAGCTCTCCGTTAGTACCAAGGTCGATAAACAGAGAAAATTCCGGTCTGTTCCAGATCATACTTACCAGTGTACCGGCAGTGATATCTCCACCTACATAGCTTCCGATATTCGGAGCCATGATAATATGTGCATCCGGATTGATCTCAATTCCCACATCGGATGCAAATAAGGAATTTGTTTTGAAAAATGTAGGAATATACGGCTCCATGCGAAGCGGATCCGCATTGATCCCTGCAAACAGATGATTCATGGTTGTATTGGAAGCAACACACATCCGGTAGATCTGTTCCTCCGGGAAGTGAATGCTTCTGCACATCTCGTGGATCATCGGATTGATGGTCTCTTTGATCACTGCATCCTGAAGCTTCTTTTTTCCTCCAGGTTTCTGAGATTCAATAATACGGTTGATAACATCCGCACCAAAACGGATCTGTCCGTTTCCGGAAGAGCTTTTGGCCAGGATCTCTCCGCTTTCCATATTGATCAGAACTGCAGAAACTGTTGTGGTACCGATATCTACGGCAAGACCACCGATCACAACATCTTCTTTACTGTCAAAAATATCGTATACAAACATGTCGTTCGGTGTTGTACGAACCACACATTTCACTGAAAATTTACTGTTTCGAAGTACATCCGGAAGTTTTTTCAGCACGGAATAGGGAATTCTGATATGTTTAAGATTCATATATTTCCGCAGTGCCCGTGTCAGTCTCTCATTATCCGGCATGGTATCATCCAGAGATGGTTCCTCCATGTGTACTTCTATAACATCAAGACTGTTTGTAAGTTCTATGCCAGCCATCTCTAACATTCATGCTTGGCATTTTCAAAAAATAGCAATTTCTTCTTTTGAGCTTAAATCAGCCACTTTCATTCGGCTCTTATATGCGGATGCAATATCCGGAACAAGAACCTCCACATCTGCACTGATCTTGCTCATACAGGCCAGACGCCAGCCTGCGCCATATTCTTCATCCGAAATATGAAGAGTTTTCTTTGAGTCCAGTCTCCGCTTTTTAACTGTACCCGACATTTTCCACAGGCTCCGTTTCCGGAACATGGTGCATCAATAGCCACATTGGCACTTCGTGCAACCTCCAGTAAATTATCCCCCGCATTGGCAAATGCTTCTACCGTACTGCCATTTTCAAAAGCAAAAGTCACCTTAAACATTCGGCAACCACCTTTCTCGCCTCGTAAAAGTTATTCGTCTTCCACCTGTGGCGTTGGGAGTTAGACTAAACTATATTAGTAAAAAAGAGGCTGAAGGCCGAAGCCCCCAGCCTCTGAAACAGCGCTCCTGTTTTGTTCACACGCCAAATTAGATCTCAAGGTAAGAATCTGCGTAAAGTGTGTTACCCTTGAATACGTCACAGGATTTGATTGTCTCCATAAGACGAAGGTCGTTAGGATTAACGATTGCAGATGTAAGACCGTTCATCATAGCCATTGCTACAAGAGCAGAGTCCATGATCGGACGGATATGTTTTGGCATACCGTTACTGTTGTTGGAAAGACCGCCAGTGGAGTTCAGACCCATCTCGGAGAACATCTTGATTGCCTCAAGAACTTCCATCTGTTTGTCCTGCATTCCTTTTACAACAAGGAAAAGCGGATCAAACCAGAGATCCTCTGCTTCCATACCAAGGCCAAGACCTCTCTCAAGCATGTTCTGGCAGTGCATCATACGCTCGTCATTGTCTGATGCAACCATACCGGAAGAGCAAAGTGCGATACAGATCGCATCGTTAGCTGCTGCAAGGTCGATATTGGAAATTCTGTCTCCAGCATCTGCAGAGTTTACGATCGGTTTACCTTTGCTTCTGTTGTATACGGAAATACCAGCCTCAATAGCTTTCTGGTTTGTAGTATCCAGAGCAAGCGGAACATTGTCAAACTCAGACTGAAGGAGCTGTACTGCCCATTTCATAAGGTCCTCGCCATCGTTCTCAGCAGGTCCGATGTTTACGTCAAGATATGTAGCGCCTGCATCAAGCTGCTGTTTTGCTCTTTTGATGATCGGCTCAGGATCTCTCTCAGTAAATGCTTTATTTACTGCCGGTGCTGTTGTTGAAAGTCTCTCCCCAATTGTTACAAATTTTGCCATACTCGTGTTCTCCTTTACATATTAGTAGGATATGGCTGTGCAGCAAACCTGCACAGCCGTTTATAACTGCCGGCGATATTGCCGGACAGCTGATTTCTTAAACCTTAAGTTTATGCATCAAGGTCTTTTAAGAATTTCACAAGCTGTACTGCTTCTCTTGGTCCTACGATGATCTCCCATCCAGGAAGCTTAGCCTCAAGATCGCCCTTAAGAACTGCTACTTTACCAGGAATAACCAGTCTTCTGCATTTAACCTTCGGCTCAACATTCTCTTTGATATACTCGGAGATGCTGTTTCCGGAGAATTTACCTGCTGCCCAGGATGTAAGTACGGAAAGTCCGCCTGCATCATTGATCACCAGGTTAAGCGGAACACCGGAACGCTCCAGCTCGCCAGATACTACGAAATATGTAAGAGCAAAGTCTACTGTTGTTACAACGAGAGAATTCTCGTCTGCTCCGTTCAGAGGATAAATACCCGGCTCTACCTTCATTGGCTTCTGAGGATCTGTAAATACATTCTGACGAAGTCCGAACAGCGGAAGTGCCTCTGCATATGTCATCTGCTCCATAACGATGATAGAACCATATTTCATAGTAAACATGGAAGCAAGTGCTGCCTGTAAATGTTTGTCACCCTTCGCAAGTTTAACAAGGTTAACGATAGAAGGATAACCAAATGTTCTGTCCTGATTCTTAAGAGCTGCACGACGAACCTGTACAGTATTTGCAAAGGTCTCTTTGATGTCAGCTCCTGTTGTATCAAGTACGAGATTCTTGTTGCCAAGTTTCTCAATAGCTGCTGTAGTATCATATAATTCATTGATGTCCTTACCGGATACACCGAGAACTACGCCTGCATCTGTAGCAACCTTGCTCATTGCCTCGTAGTTGGAAGCGTTTGCTCCGTTAAGAACCGGTTTGCTGTCCTTACATACTTCAAGGGCAGCTTTTGCGATCTCAGGATCTGTACAGCCAAGGATCAGTGTTCTTCCAAGACCTTTAGCCTTCTCTACAAGTGCTGTAAATTTTGCAGCATCTGCATTCTCATCGCAGTTTACATACACAAGCTCTACATGCATTCTCTCACCGATACGATCATAGTCAACGTGTGGGATCTCTGCAAGTTTTGCTTCTACTTCTTCATCACTCATGCATGTGCAAAGTGATACGGCATATCTTGTTTTGCTTACAAATGTCTTCTCATGTCTGAAAAGAACAGTCTCTCCACCAAGTGTAAACTCTCCATCGCCTGTTCCGATCTTGATAGTTTTCATTGGCGGTGCAGTTGCCTCAGAAAGAGATGCTAATGCATCCTCGGACATATGAGGACACTGCTCAATTTTCATAGCGCCCTGTGCAACTTTCATAGAGAAAGCCATACATGTAGGGCATCCACATTCCTTACAGTTTTTCTTTGGTGTTAATTTAAAGATCTGAATACCATTCAGTGCCATAGCTCTTTATCCTCCTATTTATTACGCAAGTGCTTTGATCAGCTTGGAAATTGTCTTAACAGATTCCGGATGTCTTAAGATAACTGCATCAGAACCAGCTGCAAGATCAGCTGCTGCTGTCTCAACTTCCATGTCGATTCCACGCTCGTCCTGTGGTCCCCATGCCGGCATGTCTGCTTCAGAAGCCATTGCCTCTTTAACATTCCATGTCTCAGCGGATACAGGTGTAATAATAGGCATCTGCAGCATGTTATCATTCTGCCCTAAAGCGGCACCTTTGATACGGTCCATAGTAGATACTACGTACTCATATCCATAACCAACTGCTGCACTACCGATATTCATAACGATCTTCTTAGCATCTACACCAAGCTGTGTAGTAACAACGTTAAGCTGTTTAGCAAGGTTGATATCAACGGCAGACTCAGCGCCTACGATCTGATTGTAAGCAAGACCTGCTGCTGCACCGATTGCTTTGTAGTTCTCCTCTTTCTCGGAAAGGATCAGTGCATTTCTGCCCTGAAGAGCCTCTGCAACCTTCGGAAGGAGCTCTGCATCCTTCTCAACATTCTTGCAGCCCTCTACAACCAGTGGACAGTCAACTGCATCTGCAACTTCTTTAACAACTGCGATCAGCTCATCGATAGATTTGTTAACACCGTTCGGGTCGCCGCCCTCAAGAATAAGTGCAACA
>ENA-OQBV01001257-OQBV01001257.1-human-gut-metagenome-genome-assembly--contig:-NODE-1257-length-12855-cov-2.845145_pt1 | contig 12855 bp, 14 predicted proteins | sample MGYA00242750_ERZ504559 | MGnify/ENA primary metagenome ERZ504559 (study PRJEB26092, sample SAMD00036230) | human gut metagenome | host: Homo sapiens | study: EMG produced TPA metagenomics assembly of...
CGACTCGAACACGAAAGTAGAAATTTTATTTGGAATAACAAAAATTATTTGTATACTTTTGCGGACGAAGAATTTAAAGATTTTAAATGCTTGGATCAATGATGATATATAAAAAACTTAAATATATATTACCGTTTAAGAGAAAGCATGAATACTATGAGTACACAATAAAATCTGATTCGTCTTCGATAAGTACAGGTATGGATAAACACATAATATAATTAAAAATATGAAAGCATTAAACAAGGAGACAGCAGCAAAGACTCAACGTCCCGAAAGAATCATTCAATTTGGTGAGGGTAACTTTCTTCGTGCGTTTGTGGATTGGATTATCTACAACATGAACGAAAAAACTGATTTCAACAGCAGTGTGGTGGTGGTTCAACCTATTGAAAAAGGCATGGTTGACATGTTGAACGCACAAGATTGTCTGTATCATGTAAACTTGCAAGGTTTGGATAAGGGACAGGTGGTAAACAGCCTGACAAAAATTGATGTGATCAGCCGTGCTTTGAATCCTTATTCTCAGAATGATGAATTTATGAAATTGGCGGAACAGCCGGAAATGCGTTTTGTTATCTCTAATACGACAGAGGCCGGTATCGCTTTTGATCCTGCCTGCAAGCTGGATGATGCCCCTGCTTCATCTTATCCGGGCAAACTGACTCAGTTGTTGTATCACCGTTATAAAACGTTCAATGGCGATAAGAGCAAAGGTTTAATAATCTTCCCTTGCGAATTGATTTTCCTGAACGGTCATAAACTGAAAGAAACCATCTATCAATATATTGAATTGTGGAACCTGGGTGAAGACTTCAAGCAATGGTTTGAGGAAGCTTGTGGTGTCTACGCTACTTTGGTAGACCGTATTGTACCGGGATTCCCCCGCAAAGATATCGCTGCTATTAAAGAAAAATTGCAGTATGATGACAATCTGGTGGTACAGGCAGAAATCTTCCATTTGTGGGTAATTGAAGCTCCGCAGGAGATCGCCAAGGAATTCCCTGCCGACAAGGCCGGTTTGAATGTATTGTTTGTTCCGTCTGAAGCTCCTTATCACGAAAGAAAAGTTACTTTGTTGAACGGTCCTCACACAGTGCTGTCTCCGGTAGCCTATCTGTCTGGAATCAACATTGTGCGCGAGGCTTGCGAGCATGAAGTGGTAGGTAAATACATTCATAAAGTTATGTTCGATGAGTTGATGGAAACCCTGAACCTGCCGAAAGAAGAATTGAAGAAGTTTGCGGAAGATGTTTTGGAGCGTTTCAACAATCCGTTTGTTGATCACCAGGTGACTTCTATCATGCTGAATTCATTTCCTAAATATGAGACTCGCGACCTCCCGGGTTTGAAAGTTTATCTGGAACGTAAGGGTGAGTTGCCTAAAGGCTTGGTATTGGGACTGGCGGCTATCATCACTTATTATAAAGGTGGTGTTCGTGCTGACGGTGCTGAGATTGTTCCGAACGATGCTCCTGAAATCATGAATCTGCTGAAAGAACTTTGGGCTACAGGCTGCACTCAGAAAGTGGCGGAAGGCGTGTTGGCTGCAGAATCTATTTGGGGTGAGAACTTGAACAACATTCCGGGTTTGACCGCAGCTGTGAAAGCTGATCTTGACTCTATTCAAGAAAAGGGTATGCTGGAAACAGTAAAGGGTATTCTCTAGATTAATTGTTAGAAATAGTTTATAAATTCCTTGAGGGAGATTTGGGTTATTAAACTGAATCTCCCTATTTTTGTAACTATACAAAATAGATGTGGCCTATGGAGAAACAAGAATTCAGACCCAGCTATCCTTTATGGGTTTGGACGGTTATTGCTATTATGTTGGTGGCGTGTACATGCCTTTTTATAGCGCATGGAAGATATGCATCTTTGCTGGTCTTGACTCCTTCTCTGCTGATAATGGGGGTAAGGTTATTGTCTGTTTATACTATTACTCCTGATTCTTTTGCCTTAGCTATAAGAGGGATGAAGCCTCAGCATGTTTTTCCTTTGCAAAACATCACAGAGATAGAAAAGGAGTACACAAAGTCTGGTAAACTCAAGTCGATTATTGTGATCCGTTACCGGAAAGAAGGAATGTACCACAATTTTTTAGTTATCAAGAAAGATGATGTAAATATTGAAGGTATTCTGAACGCTATTTTGAACTATTGTCCTTCCGTATCTGTTCGTTAAAGATGATCATTAGGGAAAAATAAGGAAATACTCTTCTTTTCAGTTCCGCCTGATGGGAAGAATGATATTCTTCGGCTGTCGATATATTTTCAAAATAATGATAACTGTATTGGGGGTGGGACTCCATGTAATCCTGTACTATATCCGCACATTGAGATAATTTCATGATAACCGGCACATGATGATGGCTAAGATACATGTCCAGTTCATCCGAAGTAATATTGCCCGGAATAATGACCAGTCTTTCTTTTTGGCTGATGAGATGTAGTTTTGCGGCAGCTTCCGCAGCGATGAATGAAGGAATACCGGGAAGTTGCTCTACGGGGATTCCATTTTCTTCGAGGAGATCCAGTACATAGTGAACGGAGGCGTAAATTCCCGCATCGCCTTCTACTGCTACCGCCAACCGTTTTCCTGCTTTTTGTTCCAGCCTCATTTTTTCGAAAGTTGCCGATAGACTTTGATTGCTTTTGTCCTGTCTTTGCTCATCGGGAGTGAGAATAGGTGTATATCTCCTTTGATGTCTAGCTTATGTAACAGGGTGGCGGCACGTGACAAAATTTTATCTGGTTCCCGAACCGTTGATGGACAATATATTATGTCTGCTTGTTGTAAAGCATGCAATGATTTTAATGTAATCAGTTCGGCATCACCGGGTCCTAAAGAAACAAAATAGATCGGATGACTCATCTTTTGTGGGTATTTACAGTTTTTAAGCACGCAAAAGTGCTGAAAAATTCTGTATAAAGCAAGAGAATTGATTACCTTTGTTGGCTGAAAAACAGAAAAGAACATGAAAAAACTAATATTGGCTTCGGGGCTCTTGTTATTATTGACTGTTACAGCCTGCCAAAGTAAGCACAAACAGGGTTCCGGGAATTTGGAACATAAGACATTGACAGATTCTTCTATTGTGAAGATTATTCCGGAATATGCCCAAGGGTTTAAAATAACTTATACGGATCAGGCTTGTCTGCTTGACATTCAGGACCCTCAGAATAAAGAAAGTCAGTCTTTTCATTATGCTTTGGTGCCAAGAGGTGTGGAAGCGGAAAACATACCTGCGGATTATACAGTTATTGAAACTCCCATACGAAGCGTTATCTGCATGACTTCCCTGCAACTTTCCAATTTTATCAAGTTGGAAGAGCTGGATGCAGTGGTGGGTATCACCAGTACACGCCATTTGTTTAACAAGAAAATAAATGATCGTTTGAAAGAAGGAAGCATTCATAAGATAGGTATTGAAGGGAATTTCGATAATGAGGTGATTATGAGTGTAAACCCGGATTTGATTTTGATCTCTCCTTTTAAACGAGGGGGATACGATGCTTTGAAAGAGGTAGGCATTCCTTTGATGCCGCATTTGGGATATAAGGAAATGACTCCTTTGGGACAGGCTGAATGGATAAAGTTTGTGGGCTTGTTATTGGGAAAAGAAGATAAAGCTAATGAGCAGTTTGCCGCTATTAAGAAAAGATATAACGAGCTGAAGGAACTGACCGGCCGGGTGACAAAACGCCCGGTAGTATTCAGTGGGGAATTGCGGGGCGGCAATTGGTATGCTGTAGGAGGGAGGAGTTTTCTCGCACAATTGTTTAAAGATGCCGGTGCCGATTATTTTTTGAAAGACGATGAACGGTCTGGAGGGGTCACCCTCGATTTTGAAACAGTCTACAGCCAAGCGGCCGGTGCCGATTATTGGCGTATTGTGAATAGCTATCAAGGAAAATTTTCTTATAACACGTTGAAAGAAGAAGATGCCCGTTATGTTGATTTTAAAGCATACAAAGAGAAAGGGGTGATTTATTGTAACATGCGTGAAAAACCTTTTTATGAGAGTATGCCTACAGAACCGGAAGTTGTTTTGGCAGATTTGATTCAAATCTTTCATCCGCAGCTTTTGTCCGGCCACCAACCGGGATATTATGAATTGCTTAAATAGAAAAATAGTATATGAAACGACCTGTTGCATTTTATATGCTGTTAATTATGGCTTCTATTTTTCTGTTTTTCTTCCTGAATCTGGTATTAGGTTCTGTTTCCATACCGCTTCGTGCTGTGTGGAATATCCTTTGGGGAACAGGGAATGAGTCTGTTATCTGGCAAAATATTATTTGGAAATCACGGGTACCACAGGCGCTTACCGCATTGGTGGCGGGGGCGGGGCTCTCTGTCAGCGGTTTACAGATGCAGACTGTTTTTCGCAATCCTTTGGCCGGTCCGTCGGTACTGGGCATCAGTTCGGGAGCCAGTATGGGAGTGCTTTTGTGGTGCTTCTTTCGGGTAGTTTGGGTGGCGTTGCTTTGAGCAAGCTAGGCTTTATGGGGGAAATAGCCCTTACCATAGCAGCTATTGCAGGTTCACTTTCCATTATGGCACTTATTGTTTTCGTTTCCCAAAAGTAAGGGGCAATGTTACTTTGCTGATTATCGGTGTGATGATTGGTTATATAGCCAATGCGGTGATCGGTGTGCTGAAATTTTTCAGTGTGGAGGAGGATATTCGTGCATATGTCATTTGGGGGCTGGGAAGTTTTGCCCGTGTATCGGGAGATCAGATGACTTTATTTATATGTATCATGGTGGTATTGTTGCCACTTTCCTTCCTGCTTGTCAAAACATTGAATCTTTTGTTGCTGGGAGATGCATACGCACGGAATCTCGGATTGAATATAAAACGTGCCCGTCTGCTTGTCATTACTTGTTCGGGAGTATTGGTAGCTATTGTTACCGCATATTGCGGTCCGATTATTTTTCTGGGGCTGGCCGTTCCGCATCTTTGCAGGGGAATGTTCCGCACATCCGATCATCGTATTCTGATGCCTGCTTCTTTACTGGCAGGTGCGTCATTGGCATTGGTATGTAATTTGATTGCCCGTATGCCCGGTTTCGAAGGTGCATTGCCGGTAAATTCGGTGACGGCTTTGGTAGGCGCTCCGGTAGTGATGTCGGTTTTATTCAATAAACGTCGCAATGAAATGAATGAGTAATGATGAATCAAGAAACTGATACATATTCGGAAACTGACTACCGGTTACCCCGGTAAGGGGGGACCAAGATTGTAGCGAAGGACATTGATGCTACTATCCGCAGTGGGGAACTGACTTGTCTTTTGGGTGCGAATGGAGTAGGGAAATCTACTTTATTGCGTACTTTGTCTGCCTTTCAGCCGGCTGTAGGAGGAGAGATAGAAATAATGGGAAAGAAACTGACGGATTACACCGATAAACAGTTGGCGACAGTTATCGGAGTGGTATTGACCGAAAAATGCAGCCTGCGGAACATGACCGTAGAAGAACTGGTGGGTATGGGGCGCAGTCCTTATACCGGTTTCTGGGGAAATTTAAGCAAGGAGGACAAGAAAACAGTAAACGATGCCATTGCGTTGGTAAGGATTGAGGATTTGAAATACCGGATGGTACATACTTTGAGTGACGGTGAGCGTCAGAAAGTAATGATCGCAAAGGCGTTGGCACAGGAAACCCCGGTGATTTTTCTGGATGAGCCGACTGCTTTTCTTGATTTCCCCAGTAAAGTGGAGATTATGCAATTGCTTCATCATTTGTCACGTTCTACCAACAAGACGATTTTTCTTTCCACCCATGATTTAGAGTTAGCTTTGCAGATTGCTGATAAGATTTGGCTGATGGATAAAGCCAATGGAGTGACTATAGGAACTCCTGAAGATCTTTCCATAGACGGATGCCTGAGTAATTTTTTCTCTCGTAAGGGTATTGTTTTTGATATGGAAACCGGACTGTTCCGCATTGACAATGAGTTTGAAAAAGAAGTCCGTCTGGTGGGACATGGGAATAAGTATGCGATGGTACGGAAAGCTTTGCAGCGGAATGGTATTCTGGCAAGCCGGCGTGTTGAGTCCGATTTTTATATTGAAACGGGAGATATGACTACCAATGGATATATTATCCACCCGGTAGCCGGGAGGACGATAAAGGTAGATACCATAGAGGAATTGTTAGAACAAGTCACTGCTATATTAGCTTCCGTTTAGCAGCGTTTAAATAATCAGTTATTGTATCCTGAAAGGAATATTACCTCTTCATCAATCAAGAGGATTGTTAATTTTTCCTTCGGGCAACAAGGGGACGCAATGTGCAAAACAATGTTCCAACAAACACGGAAAGAACTTTCCGCAGTCTTCTTCAGACAGCAATGTCCATAATCACGGGCTAATGTCAACCTTTCTATCATGCTTTCAACATCCGGAGAGCATCCGGCTTCCATTGCCACTTGTTTTAGGAATTCTTTATTCATCACTACTTTCTTACTATGTGTGTCCAGATTTCCTTCGGCCAGTTTCACCGCTTTGCCTATCATAATGCCTAAAGTAACCAATGGAACCTTAAGCTTGGCAGCTATCTTGAGTGTCTCCCCGATAAAATTTCCATAATGTACAAAAGCCTGAGCAGGTAACCCCGGATACTCCTTCTTCACAAAACGTTCGCTTTTTGCTCCCGAATTAATGATGAGTCTGGATGAGCCCACAGCCACACAAACCTCCACTTCCCTGCGGATAGCCTCGACAAAAGCTTCTGAAGAAAAAGGACGGACAATGCCCGAAGTTCCAATTATGGAAATGCCATCCACAATTCCTAGTTTAGGATTGAAAGTACGTTGTGCCAACTCTTTTCCTCCGGGAACGGAAATGGTAATATCCAGCCCTTTATCATAAAGCGCCGATAATTCTTTCATAATCATTTGTCGGGGGATGCGATTGATGGCGGGTTCCCCGATTTCCAATCCCAGCCCCGGAAGGGTGACTCGTCCCACTCCTTCACCTTGCAGGAAACGGATGTCCGGGTGATTGCTAAAACTTACCGTTACCACAATGGATGCGCCGTGAGTGACATCCGGATCATCTCCCGCATCTTTAACAACGGTGCAGGTGGCACTGTTCTTTTCTATTTCTGTATGGGATACCGGTAAGGTCATTTCCTCGTCATCGGGAAGGCGGAAGGATATCATTTTCTGTTCTTCCCCTAAAATCAGAGCCGTCAATGCTGCTTTTGCAGCTGCAGTAGCGCAGGCCCCTGTGGTATAGCCGCTTCTCAACGGGTAAAAAGCAGGGATGTTCTTTTCTATCTGTTTTCTCAATCCATATTCACCGGTAACGATCATGAAATGCCGGGGAAGGGGAGGGCGTTTTTATAGCAAAGACCGGGATTTTTGCAGCCTGTGCCGCTTTCACTTTCTCCGAAAATCCTCCGGATTCTCCGCTTTCCTTGGTCAGAATGGCTTGTGGATGTAGTGTCTCTAATAAAAGAGCTTCGGATTCTCCGGCATGATAGAATACCAGATTTCCTTTCGGGAAGCCTTGTTCTTGGGCTAATGTGATGGAAGTTTCCCGTTCCAGTACGCGGAACCAACAGGTATGTTTCTCCCAATAAGGGCGTAACTTCCCGATGGTCTGTACTCCGGTCAGTGCCAGCAGATGATCGGTTCCTGCTTTCTCTAACTGGTAAATGGCATCTGTATAGTCTTCACACCAGATGATGTTTTCGGTGCGTGGAGGATACTTCCTTTCAAAACGTATGACAGGAAGATGTAGTGTCCGGCTTGTTTCATCCACAGTCCGGTGGAGTTGGGAGGCAAACGGGTGGGCAGCATCCACCAATAAACGGATGTCGTTTTGGCGGCAGAAACTTTCCATTTTCTCCGTGTTCATTCCTCCGGTGATACGGATGCCGTGCTTGCATTGTATCTCCTGCCATTCTCCTTTGGTAGAGTAGAAGTAGGGCTTTCCGGCTTCATCGGCAACTTTCACGGCGGTGCGTCCTTCGGTAGTTCCTCCTAAAATCAGTATCATAGGCTGGATGTGAATGATTCTTTTTTTACTTTCTGAACAAGTGTTTGAACTCGTGCGCATAGAGCCGGGACAGACCTTTCCGGTTGTCTATTGCTTCGCCTACTACCAATAAGGTAGTCAGCGTCAGGTTATTGTCACGTACTATCTTAGCCAAATCCTTCAACTCTCCGCGATAAATCTTTTCTTCTTTCCAAGTCAGCTTATAACAGGCGGCAACCGGAGTTTCGGGAGGGTATGCCTGCATCAGCTCTTCCTGTACCTGTTCCACAATGCCCGCACTTAAATAAATGCACATTGTACTTTGCGATTGCGCCAATTTATGTAATTGTTCTTTTTCGGGCATCGGAGTACGGCCTTCCCCACGGGTGAGGTATTATACTTTGTACTTTTTCAGGGATGGTAAACTGTGACCTCAATGCTGCCTGCAGCCGCTTGGAACGAGGAGATCCCCGGAGTGATATGATAACTCATCTTGTAGCGGTCGAAGAAAGCCATTTGTTCCTGGATGGCTCCATAAATGCAAGGGTCTCCCGTGTGCAAGCGTACAATAAACAATCCTTTATCATAAAACTTTTTCATCAAGGCGAACTGTTCCTCCAAATCCATACCGGCGGAACTGCGTACAGTCGCTCCTTCTTTAGCATAAAAGGTCAATTCGCGGGGAACAAGACTTCCGGCATACAGAACAAGGTCCGCTTTCTCCAACATTCGTTTTCCGCGTACCGAAATCAGTTCGGGATCACCGGGACCTGCACCCACGATCTCTATATGTCCGCCACGCATGGCTGTCGCACTGATGGCTATGGCAAAAGTGAAGTGATTTCCTTCTGTCAGCATGCCCTTTTGTTTTTCCAATACAAGTGTTCCTTCACCGCTGCTTTTCAAGGCTGTGCTTTCGGCCACTCCATAGACGCCTGTCACTTCGAATGCCTTTTCAGACGGATGGGGGACTGTGATATCTTTCAGTTCTTCCGCAGGATAAATATGGGTTTCCGTATCGGCCCATCGCTGGTGGAGGATTTCCAGCAGAGGCTCGTCTTTTTTCAGTTCGATGGTATTGAGGGAGGCGAGAGAGAACGGACACAAACCTTGTCTGTGCATCACGGCTTCTATGTATTCCGCAATGCCCGAAGGATCGCATTGTTTCCGGCAACCTATTCCCAAGTGGAGGACAGCGGGATGGAAGCAGAGCATGGGAATCTCCGCACTATATATATAAGGTGTAACAGCAATAATCAACTTGAATTCCGATTGGGGTATGTCTTCGAAATGATAGAACACTTTTACGTGTGCGGGAAGTGTGCGTTCCAGATACTCCGTACCTTTATCCTTTATATCGAGCAGCAGCACCGTTGGTTCCCGGTTGACAAAAAGTGTGACCAGTCTGTTCATTTCTGCATGAGGAACAGTTATTTTCCAGTCATATTTTTCAGCTAGCGTATCCAGTGCCCATAACCCGGCATTGTCACTTTGGGTGGTAATCACAGCTTCTCCTCCTGTAATGGCGGCAATATGGCGGGTCAGTTCATTGGCTCCCCCACATGCCCGGAAAGTACTGAAATGACAAAGCGCCCCGTACTGTCCACACAGACCACTGCCGGATCTTTATATTTGTTTTTTATGCATCCTGCAATGCTGCGTACACAGATTCCCATGGCACCAATAAAGATGATGCTGTCGAAGTCATTGAAATGCTCCTCTATGAACCGATGGCAGGATGTGATGGAAATACAGCCTTCGCATTCGTTTTTGGTATAAATAAGGGTATCCGGCAACTCTCTTTGTAGTGTTTTTGCCAACGGCAGGCTGGCTTCTGATATCAGTATGATTGCTTTCATTTGTTATCTGTTTTAAATCATTTATTCCGCTCTCATTATCTCTATCGGATTAAAGGTATCCACAGCAATACGGGTACACTGTGTTACCTTCTTGTTGATTTGTGTTATACCTTTTGTGAACAGGGCCTTGCTCTCTTCCGAAACCGAATTGAATACAATGACTCCGTCAGGCAACAGCACTTCTTTGATTTTTTGTAGAATCTCTATCATTTTTCCTCCATGACCACCTATAAATACGGCATCGGGGGCGGGAAGCCCGCCGAGTTCCGTTTCCAGAAAATCACCCATGACGGTTGTAATGCCGGGCGTGCCGAATTTACGACTGTTGCGTTCCATTAACTCTTTACCTTCCGTACGCTGTTCGAATGCTGTCACTTTCAGCTCCGGAAATTGGAGTTTGGCTTCTATGGAAACGGAACCGGTGCAGAAACCGATGTCCCAGAATGATTTCTTTTCCCTTAATGTCAGCATACTGAGAGTAAGCAAGCGGACAGGCATTTTGGTAATCATTTTGTTGCGTCCGTTCAACAAATGAAATTCACTTTCGGGAATTCCGAACGGACGGGGATGCACCTTGTTTCTTTGCAGTATCAGGCAATTGGGAAAGCGGAAAGCAGATTGGGAGGCTTCCTCTAAAGAGAATGTACGTACAGATTCTTCCTCGCCATTGCCTAATGCTTCCCCCACGGTCATGCGGTAGTTGTCATATCCATACTCCAGCATCCGGGCGGCAATGGTGGCAGGTGTCTTTTCCCGGTCGGTCAACACGCCTATCAGTTTATCTCCTCTGATTAAAGCAGAGTCGAATGCATCCCAAGGACGTCCGGTCAGCGACAAGGTCTGCATCTCCTGATAGGGGAGCAATATACGGTGTGCCAGCATTTGCAGCGAGTTGAAGGTGGGGAATAAGATAATCTTTGCCGACGGGAGTTTTCTCATGACGGTATTGGCAAAGCCGAAAAACAACGGGTCGCCTGAAGCGAAAACAATTATTTCGGGATGTTCCTCGTAACGGGAGAATACCGCATCCAGCGGGACGGTGATGTCTATCCATACGGCATCTTCCGGCAAATAAGCGTGTACCAATTCATGATGACGTTTTCCTCCCGAGAAGACTTTCCCTTGAGAAACCAAGTTCCGGATTTCAGGAGAAAGAAATTGATTCCGGTCATCGCTTATACCTATTATATAGAATGTTTGCATGGACTTATACATCTCTTCCCGGTTTCAGTTGTTCCGCATCATCAAAAGTAAGGATGGCATTTACCAGAGTCGCTGCCAGATTGCTTCCCCCTTTGCGTCCTTCTACTATCAGTTTGGGGATGTGGCTGAAAGGTTTCACCATGTGTTTGCTTTCGCAAACGTGCACAAAGCCCACCGGAGCAGCGATGATACCGCATGGATGCGCTTTTTCTTTCCGTATCAGGTCACACAGTTCCATCAATGCTGTAGGGGCATTACCGAATACATATAAAGCTTCCGGATGTTCCTCTGCTGCCATACGTATACCGGCCTGTGTACGGGTGATTCCTTTTTCTTTTGCCAATGCTGCCGCGCGTTCGTCACCCAGATAGCATTTCACCCCGATGCCCATCCGTTCCAAAGCACCTTTACGGATGCCCGCGGCAGCCATCGTCACATCCGTAATAATTGTACGTACTTTTCCTTCATTCAATATTTTATACAGACATTCTACGGCAAGAGGATCTACATGCAATATGTTTTCCATCTCGAAATCGGCTGTGGTATGGATGGCATGCAGTAACGCCCATTTGTGATCCGAAGGAATATTTTTATTTTTCAATTCTTTCTCAATAGTACGGAAACTGTTTATCATAATTTCCTGACCGATTCCTGTCGCATCGGTGGTCTTTTCCCGGTAATAACCACGCGGAGTGATTAATTTCCCTTCCCGATAATAAGACTGGGAGTTGCCAATCAATACCACTGTAAACATATCCACCTGTTCGGGATCGAATTCTTGCAAAGTGGTGATTGTCACAGTTTCTTCCTTACGTCCGGCCTGACGCACAAAGCCTACCGGGGTTTCGGCTTCACGCTCTTTCAGAAAAATTTCTTTTAATCTGTAGAGTTGCCAATACCGCCCTTCGCTTTTGGGATTATAGACTGCCGTTACGAAATCTGCCGTTGCGGCTGCATGGATGCGTTTTTCAATCCGGTCCCATGGCGTCATGAGGTCGGAGAGAGAAATCACACAGAAATCGTGACCGATGGGTGCTCCTAACAGGGAAGCCGCTTTCTGAAAAGCACTGATACCCGGCAATACTTCTATTTCTACCCGGCTGCCACGCTCGCGTTTCATTTCGTAAACCAGCGGAGCCATGCCATAAATTCCGGCATCTCCCGAGCTGATAACGCATACAGTCTTTCCTTGTTCCGCCAGCTCGAAAGCCTGTTCGGCACGTGCTTTTTCACGTTTCATTCCGGTGTCTATACATTCGGTGCCCGGTTCCAGGTAGGGCTCGATAAACTGGAAATAGTATTTATAGCCGATTACTACATCGCTGTTCTTTACTGCTTGTATTACAGCGGGAGTCATATCTTCAGGTGAGCCGGGACCAATGCCGGCTACGATTAATTGGGCCTTTTTCATTTTTTATTATATAATTATTCCTCTCCGGAAATCTAATTTAAAAGTTTCCTTCAGTGCTTTCAGTCAATATAATCCTCTGAATGACAATACGCTGTCCTGACAGTAGTTCCTTCATCTTGCTTTCAGGCTTTTACATAGACGGACTGAAAGTGATAGCTGGCATGAGGAGCCAAACTTAACCGTACAAAGTTACTTATTTGAACGGGAGAAACAAGCCTTTTCTTGCTATAATTATAGAAATCTTTTTTTTATCAGGCTTAATAATGAATAAGGCATCATTCAGAATGTGCCGTAATCGGGAAGCCTGGCAAAGCAGAGGATATTGCCGGTGAAAAATTTAAACAGGAACTAAAAAATAATAGAGATTTGCTGATAGATAAGTTTGAAGAA
>ENA-OQBV01001258-OQBV01001258.1-human-gut-metagenome-genome-assembly--contig:-NODE-1258-length-12840-cov-3.006843_pt1 | contig 12840 bp, 12 predicted proteins | sample MGYA00242750_ERZ504559 | MGnify/ENA primary metagenome ERZ504559 (study PRJEB26092, sample SAMD00036230) | human gut metagenome | host: Homo sapiens | study: EMG produced TPA metagenomics assembly of...
TAATACCTTTTTTACCTAATTTTTTACTTTCAAAGTTATTCCCTATTGTAATATTACCGTCTGTATTTTGCAAATCGAGCAAAGAAACAACAGTAAAAACTTTATCTGAAGGTATATGGTCAATAACCGTTCCATTCTCAAGAGCGGCCACCTGCAATTCTTTCTTTTCGTTCATAATCTTTCTTGATTAACTTGTTTAAAGAGTTTATTTATCGTTCGGTATCCGCCTTGACTTCATCCAGCGTAATGCCAAGTACATCACACAAAATAGCTTCACGTGCGTAAAGTCCGTTTTGAGCTTGTTGGAAATAATATGCCTTTTCGTTTTCATCCACATCATATGCAATCTCATTTACACGAGGCAGAGGATGAAGGATACGAAGATTTGGACGAGTATGTTCAAGCATTTTATTCCGAAGAATATAAACATCTTTAACTCGTTCGTATTCCATCAAATCGGTAAAACGTTCACGCTGTACACGAGTCATATACAAAATGTCTGCATCAGCTATAGTTTCCTCCGTAAAATCTGTATGTTCCACATATTTTATATTGTGCTCTTTACAATATAGTTTGTATTCTTCCGGCATTTTAAGTTCATCCGGAGCAACAAAGTGGAAAGTAGGATTGAAATGACGCATAGCCATCAACAAAGAATGAACTGTACGACCATATTTCAAATCTCCCACCAAATAAATATTCAGATTTTCCAGAGTTCCCTGCGTTTTATATATGGAATAGAGGTCAAGCATTGTCTGAGAAGGATGCTGATTGGCTCCGTCACCAGCATTAACGATAGGAACCGGAGCTATTTCGCTAGCATAACGTGCTGCTCCCTCCAGATAATGACGCATTACAATAATGTCGGCATAATTACTTACCATCATAATTGTATCTTTCAATGTTTCTCCCTTTGAGGAACTTGTAACCTTAGGATCGGTAAATCCTATAACTTTGGCTCCAAGCCTGTTGGCTGCTGTTTCAAAACTTAAACGAGTACGCGTGGAAGGTTCAAAGAAAAGAGTTGCAACAATTTTTTCATCCAGTAAGTGACGGTTAGGCTTCTTTTCAAACTCTCTTGCCATTTCCAGAAGATAAAGGATACGTTCTTTAGAATGGTTGGCAATAGTTACTAAACTTCTATTTTCCATATTTTCGGTTTTATGAATTGTTTTTATAATACCGGAGTTCAAAGGTAGACAAAAAAAATAAAAAGACCATCCTTTTTTTAGAAAAAGAAGCTGTTATTTTATTTCCTGATAACAGAAATGCGTAATACAGAAGCATTTTTAAAAACCAATAAAAAAATATATTTACCAATAGAAACGTAGCATCAAATAAGGCTTGTAAAAAGTTGTATTCCTGCTAAAAATAGCAGAAACAATCATTCTTGCAATTTTATTCGTTTATTCCGGTGTTTTTCTTTATTTTTGCGAACTTATTAAGTAAGAAAAAAGTTATTATCAGAGATAAGAATTTTTATTTATCATGAGGAAGAAATTTATATATGTATTATGGGCTTTGCTCATATTAGGAATTTTATCGGTGGCTGCTGTCTTTACAGCCATAGCAAAAGGATGGATAGGTTATGTACCTCCTGTAGAAGAGCTGGAAAATCCGAATTTGAAATTTGCAACTCAGATAATTTCAGATGACGGGCAACTTCTGGGAACCTGGTCGTATAGTAAAGAAAACCGCGTTTATGTAGGTTACAATGACTTGTCACCTAATCTGGTTCATGCACTCGTTGCAACAGAAGATGTTCGTTTCAGTGAACATTCTGGTATAGACGCACGCGCATTTATGCGTGCTGTTATTAAAAGAGGTATTTTCATGCAAAAACATGCCGGTGGAGGAAGTACCATTACTCAGCAGTTGGCAAAACAATTTTATTCGCCGGTAGCAGACAATGTAATGGAACGCTTGTTGCAAAAACCGATAGAATGGGTTATTGCTGTCAAGCTGGAACGTTATTATACAAAAGAAGAAATTCTGACTATGTACCTTAATAAGTTTGACTTTCTGAATAATGCCGTAGGTATTAAAACAGCAGCCAAAACTTATTTTTCAAAAGATCCTAAAGACTTGTCGATAGAAGAAGCTGCTACCCTTATCGGTATGTGTAAAAATCCATCATTATATAATCCCCGTCGTTTCAATGAACGTTCACGAGGACGCCGCAACACGGTGCTTGATCAAATGTATAAGGCCGGTTACCTCACAAAAGCTGAGCGTGATTCTCTGCAAGCCTTACCGTTGACTCTGAAATTTCAGCCGGTTGACCACAAGGATGGATTGGCAACTTACTTCCGTGAATATTTGCGTAAGATAATGACAGCCAAAGAACCAGTCCGTTCGAAGTACAGAGGATGGCAACAACAACAGTATTACGAAGATTCTTTGGCATGGAAGACAAATCCTTTATACGGATGGTGTGCCAAAAACAAGAAAAAAGACGGAACCAATTACAATATTTATACAGACGGATTAAAAATCTATACGACAATTGATTCACGTATGCAGAAATATGCTGAAGAAGCTGTATACGAACATGTAGCAAAATACTTGCAACCTCGCTTCTTTAAAGAAAAACGTGGACGTAAAACTGCGCCATACACAAACGAGCTCACTCCGGAAGAAGTAAATACGATATTAGAACGTTCCGTACGTCAGTCTGACCGTTATCGTGAAATGAAAGCAGCAGGATGTTCTGAAGAAGAAATCCGGAAGGCATTCAACACAAAACACGAAATGTCTGTCTTCTCATGGGAAGGAGAAAAGGATACTATCATGACACCGTTAGATTCAATCCGTTACTACAAGCACTTCCTGCGTGCCGGATTTATGTCTATGGATCCGATTACAGGCTATGTAAAAGCTTATGTAGGAGGTCCTAACTATAATTACTTCCAATATGATATGGCTATGGTTGGACGCCGACAAGTTGGTTCTACCATTAAGCCTTACTTATATACATTAGCTATGGAGAACGGATTCTCTCCGTGTGACGAAGTAAGAAATGTAGAACAGACGTTATTCGATGAAAACGGAAAAGCATGGTCTCCCCGAAACAGTTCTAAATCTCATTATGGAGAAATGGTAACACTGAAATGGGGATTGGCAAACTCCAACAACTGGATATCTGCTTATCTTATGAGCAAGCTCAACCCATATGCACTGGTTCGATTGATTCATTCTTTTGGTGTCTTGAACAAGGACATACAGCCAACCGTATCTTTGTGTCTGGGGCCATGTGAAATTTCTGTAGGAGAAATGGTTAGTGCCTATACAGCATTTGCCAATCGAGGTATACGTACAGCGCCACTTTTCGTTTCCCGCATAGAAGATAATGAAGGTAACGTCATCGCAACTTTCACGCCACAAGTAGAAGAAGTGATAAGTGAATCAAGTGCATACAAAATGCTCGTCATGTTACGTGCTGTAATCAACGAAGGTACTGGTGGACGAGTTCGCCGCTTATATGGTATACAGGCTGATATGGGTGGTAAAACCGGTACAACCAACCGTAACTCAGACGGATGGTTTATGGGCTTCACTCCTTCACTGGTATCTGGTTGTTGGGTAGGAGGTGAAGAACGCGATATTCACTTCGATACAATGCGCGACGGACAAGGTGCTTCAATGGCATTACCGGTATGGGGATTGTACATGCAAAAAGTTTATGCCGACAAGTCGTTGGGATATTCTCAAGATGAACACTTCGATATACCCGAGGATTTTGATCCATGCAAAGACAAACTGACTGAAATAGAAGAAGAAAATACCAGCCGATTGGATGACGTATTCTTCCAATAATTTTTTTCAGGAAAAATAAAAAAAACATGCTGAAGTTTTACGATAAACTTCAGCATGTTTTTTTGTTAATATGGGCATGTTTTTTTATAGTCTTCCAACTTTGGATTTTCGGATTATTTTCTGTATCTTGCAGAAACTTGTAAAAGAAGGAGGATTGTCATGGATCGTAATCTCACATTATACCAACTATCTCCTGAACTGGCAGCTAAAGTTTTCGATCGGATCGAATCTTTCAATCGTGGAAGAATGCCTAAAGATGGTAAATATGTAATCAGTATGCCGACTCTTTATCGCCCTTATTATGGATTTTGGCGAATCTTTTCAGATGATAAAACCCCACTATTCGTACGTACACTTGCTGTAACATTCGACGCAGCAGCAGAACGAGCCTTCGCCTTACTCCAAAACTGTAATATACCTCTTGACGTACAAGACAACAGCGTTTTTGAAAGTTACTACGGACAATCAGACGACATTATTCCATTTGGCAAGTATCGTGGCAAACGTTTAGCTGAAATCTTCTATGTGGACCCATCTTACATCCTTTGGTTAGCAAATAAATTTACTGTAGAAACAAAACGGTATGAACCATTAGTATTATTGGCTAAAAAATTTGCCAAAGTACATTTTGAACTGACCGTACAGAAAAAACATATTTCTTCGGTAAGCCATTATATAGGTGAGATAGGAGAAAAGTTGAAAGATATGTTCCTCACAGTCTTGAATGTCCGTTTACAGGTTGATACATACAAAGCTGACTTTTACGTAGACCAAAACGTATTGGCTGCCGACCGTGACGGAAACCGTTTTACATTTTTCATAAAAGCTGGCGGACGTAGCCAGACACCTAAAGCATTAAGTTGTCACAGTCGCAAAATAACTCAGCACGAAGTACTGCATCTAGCATCAGCAAAGGTCATGTCACATTACGAAAGCAAGGGAGTGCATTACACACGACTGGGATATGTAAAACTGGTATAATCGGCCTGTTCCGACAGAGTGTTCAAGGCTTGTTTCACATAGTTTTTCTCCATGTCAGCAGGTTTTATAACCTCCATGTCAAACACAAGCAGATCGATATCCAGAGGAATGATTCCCTTCTGTTTGCCTTCTGGGGTTCTGCCACATTTCTTTTCTATGTCCTTAAATAATATTTTTATATCCTCGAAGCCCATATCTGTTTCAACGACAGCAGCCCGGTTCAAATAAGAAGTTGTCGTTTCTATACCTTCCGGGGCAGTTTCTACTATTTCTCCCCACCGCATCTCAGGGAATAAATCTGACAGGATTTCCTCCGCCCAATTCATATGATATTCACTCTCTGTATTCGACCCCAAACAAATGATGCAACGATGCTTAGTTTTCATATTTATGAAGTTTTGACTACAAAAATAGATTTTTTTGTAAATTTGCGTACTAATAAAAAGTACAAATACCATGAAATTTATTGGAATAATTCCTGCTAGATATGCTTCTACACGTTTTCCAGCAAAGCCATTGGCTATGCTAGGAGGGAAAACTGTAATTCAAAGAGTCTATGAACAAGTATCTGGAATTCTGGATGAAGCATACGTAGCGACCGATGATGAGCGAATAGAAAGTGCCGTCAAAGCTTTTGGTGGCAAAGTTGTTATGACTTCTGTCAATCATAAAAGTGGTACAGACCGCTGTTATGAAGCCTATTGCAAAGTAGGCAGCGGTTACGATGTTATTGTAAACATTCAGGGTGACGAACCTTTCATACAGCGCTCGCAACTGGAAGCTGTCAAAGCATGTTTTAATGATGAATCTACACAGATTGCAACCTTGGTAAAACCCTTTACCGTTGATGACGGATTTGAAGCATTAGAAAATGTCAATTCTCCGAAGGTTGTAGTCGATAAAAATATGAATGCACTGTATTTCAGCCGTTCTATTATTCCATATCAACGTAACAAAGAAAAGGCAGAATGGCTGCAAGGACATACCTATTACAAACATATCGGTCTATATGCATACCGGGCTGCTGTTCTGAAAGAAATTACAGCTCTGCCACAGTCTTCTCTGGAACAAGCAGAGTCATTAGAACAATTACGCTGGCTGGAAAATGGTTATACTATCAAAGTCGGTATCAGTGAAGTGGAAACCATTGGAATAGATACTCCGCAGGATTTAGCTCGTGCGGAAAAATTCCTGCTTGAACATAAAGAAATAAAGTAATGACTCTTGACAGAACAATAGCTCCCCCAATACGCCAGATAGACCATTTTTCTATTTCTACTCCCGAACGTACAATCATGCCAAACGGAACGCCACTGAATATCATTCAAGTTGGCAGCGAGGATGTTGTGCGTCTGGATTTGCTCATAAAAGGCGGGCAATGGAATCAGACACAACCTTTACTGGCTATGTTTACCAACCGCATGCTGCGCGAAGGAACTCGGTCTTTGTCGTCATCACAAATTGCTGAAAAGCTGGACTATTATGGCGCATGGCTTGACTTATCATCATCGGTAAACTATGGTTTTGTGACACTATATTCATTAGGTAAGTATTTCCCAAAAACAATTGAAATATTAGCCTCGATGGTTAAAGAACCGGTCTTTCCGGAAAAAGAATTATCGGTTGTAGTAGACGTAAACAAACAACAGTTTCTTGTCAACGCCCAGCGTGTTGACGTAATGGCTCGCAAACGTCTGAATCGTGCACTTTTCGGACTGTCACACCCATTAGGACGATATGCTGAACTGGAAGATTACGATCGTATTAACAGCGAAGTATTAAAAGGTTTTTACCATCAGTATTACCATTCAGGCAACTGCTCTGTTTACGTCTCAGGTAAAGTTTCTCCAGAAGTTATACATTGCATAGAGCAACACTTCGGCGAAAGCGATTGGGGAGACACTACCCGAAAAATAAAAAACGAAACTTTTGTTCCTACAACAGAAGATTGCAAACGCATTTTTGTAGAAAAAGAGGATGCTTTGCAAAGTTCTATAAAGATAGGTACATTTTCTATAAATCAACAACATCCTGACTATTTGAAGCTGCGTGTACTGGTTACGCTGTTCGGAGGGTATTTTGGTAGCCGTCTGATGTCGAATATCCGTGAAGATAAAGGATATACCTATGGTATCGGCGCCGGTCTTGTCAATTATCCCAATACAGGTGTATTAGGCATCAGTACAGAAGCTGCAAACGAATATGTAGAACCTCTCATCGCTGAAGTCTATAAAGAAATGGATATTTTATGTTCAGAGAAAGTTTCAGACGAAGAGCTGGATATGGTACGCAATTACATGCTGGGTGATATGTGTCGTTCATACGAAAGTGCCTTTTCTTTATCAGATGCTTGGATATTCATCGAAACGTCTGGTTTGAAAAATGATTTTTTCGATCATACATTAAAAGCTATCCGTGAAGTAACATCGGATGAGCTTCAAGCACTGGCACAAAAGTATTTCTGTAAAGAAAACTTAATAGCGGTTGTCGCAGGTAAAATAGTGTAATGATTTTATATTCTCTTTACAGAAAACACTAATTTTGAACATTCAAATAAAACGAAAAAGATAATAATGACTAGACATACATATTTATTGTTTGCATTGATGACATTTGGAAGCTTGTCCGTTTCTGCTCAAATGTCATTGGGATATTACAAATTTAAAGATGGAGCAGAATATACTGGAGAGTTGAAAGGACGTCGTCCAAATGGAAAAGGCAAAACAGTTTTTAAGAATGGAGATACATACGAAGGTGAGTATGTAAAAGGAAAACGTGAAGGAGAGGGTACATATATATTCAGTGATGGAGAAAAATATGTAGGACATTGGTATCAGGACCAGCAACACGGTCAAGGAACCTACTACTTCATGAACAACAACCGTTATGAAGGAATGTGGTATCAAGACTTTCAGGAAGGTGAGGGTACAATGTACTATTATAACGGCGATTTATATGTAGGCATGTGGCACCAAGACAAGCGAAACGGCCATGGAACATATACATGGAAAGGAGGTGCCAAATACGAAGGTGAATGGACCAACGATCTGAAGAATGGCAAAGGTGTCATGACATGGGAAGACGGTTCAAAATACGAAGGAGAATGGAAAAATGGCGAACGCCACGGGAAAGGAACATTTTATTACACCAATGGCGATAAATATATCGGAGATTGGGTAAAAGATGTACAGCATGGAAAAGGTATTTACTATTTTCAAAACGGCGAACGCTATGAAGGTGACTACGCAGACGGAGAACGTACCGGAAAAGGAATCTATGTTTACCCCAACGGAGATAAATACGTCGGCCAGTTCAAAAACGGATGGCAGGAAGGAACCGGTACATTTACCTGGCAGAACGGAGCTGTATATGAAGGCGAATGGGTAAAGAACCAGCGATCGGGCAAAGGCCATTATAAATGGGGAAATGGCGATGAATATGAAGGCCAGTGGAAAGACAATATGGCAGAAGGAGAAGGCGTACTACGTATGCAAGATGGATCTGTCTACACCGGTCATTTTTCTCGTGGCAAAGAAGATGGCAAAGGAACTATCGTAAGCAAAGACGGAGTCCGCTTTGAAGGATTCTTCAAGCAAGGAAAAAAGGATGGTCCTTTTGTCGAAACAGACAGTAACGGAAAAATAATTCGTCAGGGAACATTCCGCAGTGGCAGACTTTTAGAGGAGAAAAAATAATGCTAAACCTATCGGAACTAACAGATAAAGTACGTGCTCTTGCGATTGAGGCAGGGGATTTTATTCGTGAAGAAAGAAAAAAATTCCATCGCGAGGCAATCGAAAAAAAACATGCACACGACTATGTGTCATACGTAGACAAAGAGTCGGAAAAAAAAGATTGTAACCCGTCTAAAAGAATTACTTCCCGAGGCTGGTTTCATAGCAGAAGAAGGCAGTGGCACATTAAACGACGAGCAATATTGCTGGCTGGTCGATCCTTTGGACGGAACAACCAATTTCATTCATGACAATGCTCCGTATTGCGTGAGCATTGCCCTGAGAAGTAAAAAAGAATTATTACTAGGCGTCGTATATGAAATCTGCCGGAATGAATGTTTCTGGACATATAAAGGTGCTCCTTCTTATCTGAATGGCAATGAAATTCATGTATCTGCCATATCCAATTTAGATGACTCGTTTATAGCTCTTGGCTTCCCTTATGCAACAGAAGAATATAAGCCAATGGCCAACCATTTGGTAAATACACTCTACGGGAATGTAGCAGGACTGCGGCTTATGGGAGCTGCGGCTGTAGAATTGTGTTATATTGCAGCAGGAAGGTTCGAAGCACGTATCGAAGCTTTTATTGGTCCATGGGATATCGCTGCAGGAACAATTATTCTGCAAAATGCCGGAGGTATGATTACAGACTTCAAGGGAGGAGATTCTTATTCCTCTGGTTCACAGGTTCTGGCTTCAAACGGAAGAATCCATCGAGATTTGTTGAATATAATTGATAATCTATAAAATACTCACGTTTTATTCGATTTATCAAAATATATTTTGTATGTTTGTGTTACAAAAAAGGGAAGGACATGAATATACCAGAAATATTAGATTTTCTGAAACGCTTGTCAGAGAATAATACCCGTGAATGGTTTCAGGAACATAAAAATGAATATCAAAACGCACAAAGCAGTTTTGAAAATTTATTAGCGGATATCATTGCGCGTATTTCATTATTCGATGAAAGTATATCTCATGTTCGTCCTCATGATTGTACATATCGTATTTATCGGGATGTCCGCTTTTCGGCAGACAAATCTCCTTATAAGAATCACATAGGAGGATATATTAACGCACGTGGGAAAAAATCGAACCACTGCGGATATTACGTACATCTGCAACCTGGCAACTGTATGCTGGCAGGAGGAAGCTGGTGTATGCCGTCCAATATGCTTAAAGCTGTCCGGCAGTCGGTTGTAGATAACATAGAGGAATACCGTGCTATTGTAGAGGATCCTGATTTTAAAAAAATATTTTCCGGTAATAGGAGAGGAAACACTTAAAAAACCTTGCCTAAAGGATTCCCAAAAGATTTTCCTTATCCGGAATATATAAAAAATGTAAAGATTACAACTAGTTGCTTATTCCATTCCTGATTCTTTTTTGATGATCCTTGTTTTATAGAAGAAATTATAAACGTATTCAGGCAACTGAAGCGTTTTGCCGATTTTACAAAATTATACAATCGATGATTTTGAATAACAAACATTTTCATATAAATTAAAAACCACAAAATTGTTACTACTATGGTAATAGATAAATTAGAAAATCTTGAGAAATATGTTTCTCTGAATCCACTATTTGCACAGGCTGTGGAATTTTTGAAAACTACAGACTTAAACGCACACGAAATAGGTAAGGTCGTCTTAAAAGAGGGTGAGCTTATCGTTAATTTTGCTCAAGCACGACCCAAAACTAAGGAAGAAGCAAAAACTGAAACTCATAATAACTTCATAGATATTCAGATTCCTTTGTCGGGAGTTGAAACAATGGGATATACTCCGCGCACAGACCTTCCGGAAGAAGAATACAATGCAGAAAAAGACATCACTTTCTACAAAGGATTTGCAAAAGATTATCTGACTATTACACCGGGTATGTTTGCCATATTCTTTCCACAAGACGGACACGCTCCTGGCGTAACTCCAGACGGCGTGAAAAAAGTCATAGTAAAAGTTCGGGCATATTAATATAAACTCTAATACTATGGATGAAGTATTGAATATCATTAAAAATGATCCTTGGCTTGAGCCTTACAAAGAGGCTATTACAGGCAGACATCAGCATGCAATTAATAAGGAAAAAGAATTAATCGGCAAGAAAACACTGTCCGGCTTTGCTACCGGACATCTTTATTTTGGCATGCATCGCACAGAAAAAGGTTGGACTTTCCGTGAATGGGCTCCTAATGCTACTGAAATTTATCTGATAGGTGATTTCAATGGATGGCAGGAACAAGCCAAGTATAAATTGAAAAGAGTCAAGAATACAGGTAACTGGGAAATCAATCTTCGGGAAAATGCGATAAAGCATGGAGATTTATATAAGCTGAAAGTTTATTGGGAAGGAGGTTGCGGAGAACGTATTCCTGCATGGGCAACACGTGTCGTTCAAGACGACCAGACTAAAATTTTCAGTGCACAGGTCTGGAATCCTGATAAACCTTACAAATTCAAGAAAAAAAGTTTTTCGTACCGAATGTGTCACCTTTAATGATTTATGAGTGTCATATTGGTATGGCGCAGGATGCCGAAAAAGTGGGGACTTACAACGAATTCCGTGAAAACATCCTTCCACGCATAGCTAAGGACGGCTATAACTGCATTCAGATTATGGCTATTCAGGAGCATCCCTATTATGGAAGTTTCGGTTATCATGTATCAAGCTTCTTTGCTCCATCGTCCAGATTTGGTACGCCCGAAGAGCTGAAACAGCTTATTGATACAGCTCATCAGATGGGAATTGCCGTAATTATGGACATCGTTCATTCGCATGCGGTAAAGAACGAAATGGAAGGTTTAGGTAACCTGGCTGGTGATCCTTGCCAATATTTCTATCAGGGAGATCGCCGTGAACATCCGGCATGGGATTCATTGTGTTTCGATTACGGTAAGAACGAAGTTATTCATTTCTTACTCTCTAACTGTAAATACTGGTTGGAAGAATTCCACTTCGATGGTTTCCGTTTCGATGGTGTAACATCTATGCTTTATTACAGCCACGGATTGGGAGAAGCATTCTGTAACTATGGCGATTACTTTAATGGTCATCAAGATGACAATGCTATTTGCTATCTGACACTTGCCAACAAGCTGATACACCAGGTTAATCCTCGTGCCATCACAATTGCCGAAGAAGTTTCAGGTATGCCGGGACTTGCCGCACCTTTCAACGACGGAGGTTACGGCTTCGACTATCGTATGGCGATGAACATTCCTGATTATTGGATAAAAATTATCAAGGAACGTCGTGATGAAGACTGGAAGCCTTCTAGCCTGTTCTGGGAAGTAACCAATCGCCGTAAAGACGAAAAAACAATCTCTTACTGCGAAAGTCACGACCAGGCTCTGGTAGGCGACAAGACTATCATTTTCCGTCTGATTGATGCGGATATGTACTGGCACTTCAAGAAAGGTGATGAAAATGGAGTCGTACAGCGCGGTATAGCATTGCACAAAATGATTCGTCTGCTCACAGCTTCTACTATCAACGGCGGTTATCTGAACTTTATGGGAAATGAATTCGGTCATCCGGAATGGATCGACTTCCCGCGTGAAGGTAACGGATGGTCGTATAAATACGCTCGCCGCCAATGGAATCTGGTAGACAATAAAGAATTGTGTTATCACTACCTGGGTGACTTTGACGAAGCAATGGTTCATCTTATCGAAGGAGTCAAGAACATACAGAAGAGCGATGTCGTAGAAATATGGCACAATGACGGAGATCAGATTCTGGCATATCGCCGTAAAGACTTAGTATTTGTATTCAACTTTAATCCTACCCGTTCGTTTACAGACTACGGTTTCCTTGTTCCACGAGGTGAGTACCATGTAGTATTGAACACAGACAGTAAAGAGTTCGGCGGATTTGGGTTTGCAGACGATTCAGTAGCCCACTTTACGTGTGCCGATCCATTATATGCTAAAGAAAAGAAAGAATGGCTTAAGCTGTATATACCTGCCCGTTCGGCAGTAGTGTTGAAACGCCAGAAGTAACGTTTATGAATGAATATATCCATAAGAACTATAAGAAAGCCGCACGCATACAAACCGTCGTGTGCGGCTTTCTTTTTCTATTTTCAGTTTTATCTATCTTTATGTATTTCAGTGTGATGTATTAGAGGCTTTACACTTCTCACTGGCACACGCCAAAACTACATTTTGGCCCCTTTATCCCAGTGCCATAATCATTACCCTGATTTTACTATATTACGCTGGGGAGTCAATAGCCTGTTAGGCTTGAAAGGTAGAGGTCCGTGCTTTGTCGTATTTTCCTTCTTGCCTTATATTGGGAGTTC
>ENA-OQBV01001259-OQBV01001259.1-human-gut-metagenome-genome-assembly--contig:-NODE-1259-length-12828-cov-4.268404_pt1 | contig 12828 bp, 8 predicted proteins | sample MGYA00242750_ERZ504559 | MGnify/ENA primary metagenome ERZ504559 (study PRJEB26092, sample SAMD00036230) | human gut metagenome | host: Homo sapiens | study: EMG produced TPA metagenomics assembly of...
GGATATTATAAACTGAATGCATATTTTTATGCACCGAAAGATGATCCGAAGCACCGTACGCAGTGGGATGAACTTTATACAGAGGAAGAGTTAAAGACAAAGATCAGACCATTGGCAGAGGCGGGAAATGAGTCTAAATGCCGTTATGTATATGCGCTGCATCCATTCCCGGCCGGAAATCATCTTCGTTTTGACGAGCATTATGAGGAAGATTTAGCAAAACTGCAGGCAAAATTCAAACAGGTGATCGATCAGGGCGTACGTCAGATTGCCATTCTTGCAGATGACTTCTGGAATCCGGGTGGACAAAACGGATTACGTCTGTTGAACGATATGACAGAGTGGCTCAAAGAAGTGAAAAAAGAATATCCGGATATGAAGATGACAATTCCATATGTTCCATATGACTACATGGGCAACGGAAGCAGTCAGGAACTTCAGATTTTGAAACAGGCACCAGACAACGTACAGATTGTTATGACCGGCGGAAGAGTTTGGGGAGAAGTGACGGATAACTTTACTTCTACATTTACAAACAATGTAGGTCGTGGACCATTTATGTGGATCAACTGGCCTTGTACAGATAACTCAAAGAAACACCTGATCATGGGTGGATATGATACATTCCTTCATCCGGGAGTGGAACCATCTAAGATTCAGGGGATTATGTTGAATCCAATGCAGCAGTCAGAGCCAAGTAAAGTTGCGATTTTCGGAAATGCATCTTATGCATGGAATATCTGGGAGACAAAAGAAGAGGCAGAAGAGATTTGGAATGCATCCTTCTCTTTCGTGGACCACAATTCTGCGATTTCAAATGAAGCAAGCGATGCGCTTCGTGAGATGTCAAAGCATATGATCAATCAGGCAATGGATTCACGTGTTACAGCATTACAGGAATCTGTAGTATTGAAAGAACAGTTAAATGCATTTAAAGAAAAACTGGAGGCGGAGACACTTACAGCAGCTGATGTGGACGCAATGATTGAAGAATTTGAACTGCTCCAGGAAGCTGCCAAAACATATCGAGCCAGCGGAAATGAAGCAATCAAAGAACAGATTGTATACTGGCTGGACTGCTGGGACGACACAACAGAAGCGGCAATTGCATATTTAAACGGTGTAAAGAGTGATCTGGAGGGCGATGTGTCAGCTGTGATCAATTACAACACAGCCGGAAAGACAGCATTTGACCAATCAAAAACACATGACTTTTTATATGTAGATCATCAGGAATATGCAGAGGTTGGTGTACAACACATCGTTCCATTTATCAATACATTGGCGGAATATGTATCTGCAAAGGCGGAGACTGCAATCAACCCGGATAAAGTGATTCAGAAGTTTATCACAAGCAGAAAAGATACACCGGAAGGAGCGAAAGAGAATCTCTTTGACGGTGATGAATCCACAAAAGTGATTTACAAAAATCCGAACTCACTTTCAAAAGACGATTATATCGGTGTGGAATACAACAAAATGATTGATGTGGACAGCATTCGTTTTGTGCTTGGAACAGGAAAAGATCATTTTGAGCATGCAAAACTGCAGTACATGGAAGAAGATGGAACTTGGACAGACTTGACTTTGGAAGGAATGGATAATAACTTTACCGGAGAACAGGGAAAAGTTCAGGATATCAGTGTGGAGGAAGAAAATCTTCCGAAAGATCTGAAGGCGAAAGGAATCAGATTGATTGCGACAGAGGCGAACAAAAATGACTGCTGGCTTGAGATTCGTGAAATTCAGATCAACAATCAAAAAGAAGCTCCAGCAGAGACAGAGCGTTATACCGGAACCGTGACATTGAGTGGAATTTCTGTACAGAGTGGAACGACAACAGACAAGTTGTTTGATGGTGATCTTTCCACAGAAGCATGGCTTGCAAAAGGACCATATGAGAATCCGAACCGCGACACAATCGCAGAAGGTGCTTATATTCAGGTAACTTTGCCGGAGGCAAAACAGATTGGCAGTGTGAGAATGACACAGGGACAATCAGCGGCGAATGATGTGTTTAAGAAAGCAGAAGTACAGTACAGCGTAGACGGACAGAATAACTGGAAAAAAGCAGGAGATCTCACAAACGCAAAAGATCAGACGGTGAACTTTACAACAAGCGAGAAGATCAAAGCAATCCGAATCGTAAACAAAGAGCAGACAGCAGGGTGGGTGCGTGTTGGTGAATTAGATATCCGTGCGTCAAAGAATGCGACAACTCCAATTACATATAAAGTGATGAAAACAGACCGCTGGACGGTAGCTCAGAATACAAAAGAGACAAGTCTGTATGACGGAGATGACGATACATATGTATGGTATGATCCGGATGGAAGTGCGAACTCAACGAATGATGATGTGATGGTAGATGATTTCTTAGGATATGATCTTGGAACAGAGGCGGTATTAGACAAAGCGCACATCGTAGTCGGACACGACGGTGGAGACAAGATTGTAAAATATGCAGTTGAGACATCCGTAGACAACAAGACATGGACTCCGGTAAAAGGATATGAATCTCATACTGGTGCAGCGACAGGAAAAGATGTGCTGGATATTGATTTGAATGGAGTGACAGCGCGTTACATCCGTATCCGCAACTTAGAGCAAAAAGGTTCTTGGGCAAAATTCTCTGAATTCACTGTAGAGCAGAGAATTTCTCAGGCAGGAACAATAGAGAATATTTACACAAATGTAGAAAATCACGGAATGGTTGGACAGGTGGAAGAAGGAGTTTCTTCTTTGCAGCCGGGAACCATCAGCTTGGAAAAAGGTCAATATATTGGTGTTGACTTAAAGAACATCAAAGCAATTCAAAACATTGCGGTGAAAGCAGGGGACAATGCGAATGTGAAAGTGCAGAGCTCTATGAATGGAGTAATCTGGACAGATGTCAATACAAAAGCATTGGAAGATGCAAGATATGTGAGACTTTACAATGCGTCAGATGCGACAGCAAATGTTGCAATCGAAGAATTTGCAGTGACTTACGCATTCATCGGTGAAAAGGCAGTAGAGAGTGATTTCGCGCAGAATAGTTCCGCAGAGGATTTAAGAACAACCGGAAAAGTGAATAACTTATTTGACGGAAATCTTGCCACATCCGGAAAAATCACAGGAACACAGGATGCAGGTAAAAAGATTGTGTTTGATCTCGGACAGACAGTAGATTTCAAATCTTTCAGATACTATATGAAAGAGACGAGCGTGGATTTCTTAAGACATGCAAAATTTGAAGTGGCAGACAGTAAAGATGCCCCAGATAACGAGTGGACAAAGATTTTGGAAGTAGGAAATGCAAATGCGGTAAATCTGCCAAATACAGCGACTGCAAAAGACGCGGAATATCTGACACACGACTCTAAAAAATCCGGGTAATATGTATGCGGAAGCAACAGGACTTAGCGCATCCGGACGTTATTTAAGAATCGTGCCATTGACAACATACACAGGAAGATGGGTTGAATTGTATGAGCTGCAGATCAATGGCGGCGCATATATGACGACAGAATCTAACCGTGATGTAGTGTCAGAGGTGACAGAGGAAGCAGGAAAGATTCCGTCTAATATGTTTGATGGAGACTTTACAACAACGTATAAGCCATCAGCAGAAAATGGTTCTTTCACATACCGTGTCAGCGAACCGAACCAGAGAACAATCCGTATAATCCAAAACGGAAAGGTTTCCAACGCAACTGTAAAGGCTGTGCTCTATAAGAATGGTGAGAAACAGGAAGCGGTTACAATTGGAAAATTGAATCAGACAATCAATGAATTTGCAGTGGCAAAAGACAGTCAGATTTTGGAAATCATTGTAACATGGGGAAAGGATATCCCAGAGCTTTCTATTATAAAGACAAATGAAAAAGAAAAAGCAGCAGTCAATAAAGATGCGCTTAATGAGGCGATCAAAAAACCAATCGCAGACAATTGGACTGCAGGCAGCAAACAGGCAGTTAAAGATGCAAAAGCGGTTGCAGAAGAAATTGCAGCAAATGAGTATGTGACACAGGAAGTAGTAGATATGGCAGAGAAAGCACTTCTTTCCGCACATAAAAATGCCGTTGTCAAAGGTGATGTGACTGCATTAGAGAATGCGCTGAAAAATCAGAAAGCAGGAAAAGAAAATGTGGGAACAGAAGAACAGCCTGTTTATGTAGAGATTTATTCAGCAAGAACCTATGCAGCCTATGAGACGGTGATTGCTCAAATTGAAGAGGTATTAAAAGACAAAGAAAATATCTCTGAGAAAGAGGTAGCAGATTTGCTTGCAAAACTCGAAGAGGCAGAAAACGCACTACAGTACTCACTTGTCCAGAGAGAACTTGCAGAATTGGAACTCCAGAATGCGCCGGTATATGACGAGGCGAACTACACAAAGGAATCTTACAAGTCATACACAACTGCAAAGACAGCATTGGATGCAATTGTGAAAGCCGATAAAGCAGAACGCAAGAATCCAAAAGAAATTTATGAGGCACGCAATGTATTTGAACAGGCAAAACAGGGGCTTGTAAACACAGAGGCGCTGAATGCAAAACTTGCAGAGATTGCGAAGAAAGATGAAACACTCTACACAGAAGACAGCTGGGCAGCACTTCAGGATGTTGTGAAGACAGCGCAAGGATATCTGAACAATGGAACGAAAGATCAGGTGGCAGATATCATTAAAGCGTTAGATAAAGCGGTGGAGAGTTTAGTGCTCGCAGAAGGCAGTGAGAGCGATGTCCAAAAAGTGATTGATGAGCTCAGGGAACTGAACAAAGATGATTATACAAGTGCAAGCTATGACATTCTTTCTCAGGCGATTGCAAAAGCTGAAAAAGATATGTCCAAAGGAGATGCAGAGCTTGACAAAGCCAATATCGCGGCGATGCGTGAAGCACAAAAAGCTCTTGTAAGTATTGTGGATCTGAAAGCTGCAATTGCAGAGTCAGAAAAATACAACGCAGAGAATTATACAGCAGACAGTTATAAAGTATTGCAGGATGCTGTTGCGGCAGCGGAAGCACTGAAAGCAGACGGGACAAAAGAATCTGTTGCGAAAGGAGCAGAAGCGATTCGTGCAGCAATAAAAGGTTTGGAAAAACTTGCTTCAGGAATGGATGAGTATCGAGATTCTATCATCCTGAAGACACCGGCAGAGGACTATACAGATGCGAGCTATGCAGCGTATAAAGCAGCATACGACACATTGATGGAGCTGGATGCTAAGACAACAACAGAGGAAGAGTTCCAAGACGCAAAATCAGCATTTGAAAATGCAGAGGCAAAACTGGTTGTGCAGCTTGCAGATTACACGAAAGTGAATGAAGCGAAAGCAAAGATTCCGGCAGACTTAAGTGTCTATACAGACGACAGTGTGAAAGCGTTGAAAGATGTACTTGCAGGCATAGATGAGAATCTGCCAAGATCAAAACAAAAAGAGATAGATGCCTATGCAGATGCAATTGAAGCAGCGATCGGTAACCTTGTTCTGAAACAACAAAACGGTGGCGGAACAGCAGGGACACCGGACAACGGAACATCCGGTACTCCAAATGGTGGTTCTTCGAACGGAACGGCAGCAACAGGAGACAGTGTAAATGTTTCTGTTATGGCAGCGCTTTTACTTTCGCTTTTGGCAATTGTTGTCCTTATGAGACGGAAAATGTTCTTGAATCTTTCGGGAAAAGATGATACATTATAGAAAGACAAAGTTCAGAAGAAAAGAGAGAGAACATGACACGTTATATTTGGAGTGGGTATAAAAATTTCAAATTGACAGATAGTAGGAAAAGCAGGTGAATACCTGCTTTTCTTTTTCTCTTTAACAAATTAAATGGATAAAAGGACAAGGGGGATTCAGATGAAAGCAGAGTGGAAAAATGAGTTGAAGAACGTTTTTGACTGGAAAAAACTATTTTGGGTAATATTTGGAAATACGGCGTATTGTTTTGGAATTGTTGCGTTTGTACTGCCGATGGGACTGATTACCGGAGGGACGACCGGACTTGGTTTGATCGCAAACCATTTTGCGGGAATTCCGGTGGAGGTCTTTGCGGCAGTGTTTAATGTTGTGATGTTTTTACTGGCAATATGGCTGCTCGGTATTTCGTTTGCACTGACAACGCTGATCAGTACGTTCTATTTTCCGTTTATACTGGGAGTGCTTCAAAGAGTAGATGCGCTTCAGGGGCTGACGACAGATCCGCTGCTCAGTACGATATTTGCGGGGCTTTTGATTGGAGTAGGAATCGGAGTTGTCATCAAAGCGGGAGCTTCCACGGGTGGTGTCGATATTCCGCCATTGATCTTAAATAAGAAATTGGGGATTCCGGTCTCTGTGGGACTGTATGCGTTTGACTTTATGATCTTGATCGGGCAGATGGTATTTCGTGATCGAGAGAAGATTTTATATGGAATTCTTCTTGTGATGATTTACACAACGGTTATGGATAAAGTGCTTGTAAATGGAAAGAGCCAGATGCAGGTGAAGATTATCAGCGATCATTATGAAGAGATCAATACAGCGATTCAGCAAAAGCTTGACCGTGGCTCTACATTCCTCAAAACAGAATCCGGATATTTGCGGAAAGAATCTATGGCACTATTGACGGTAGTGTCCAACCGTGAGATGCCAAAATTCAATCAACTTGTGTTGGAAATTGACCCGAAAGCCTTCATGATCATCAATCAGGTAAATGAAGTGATGGGCAGGGGATTTACACTTCATAAACATAATATTTAAAAAATTGAAAAAATTTGAAAAAAAGTGTTGACTTTTTAGCTGACCTTTGATAATATATCACTTGTGTTAAGGAACAGCTAAAAAGGATACAGAAGCCCAGATAGCTCAGTCGGTAGAGCAGAGGACTGAAAATCCTCGTGTCGCTGGTTCGATTCCGGCTCTGGGCATACTTTTAAAAGTTGCTTAAGCTTAATAATATAATACGTAACATGCGGGTGTAGTTCAATGGTAGAACACTAGCCTTCCAAGCTAGATACGTGGGTTCGATTCCCATCACCCGCTTTTTTGCTATCCATTTATATGGAAAATGAGACGAATTGCAGTGAGTTTTGTGAAGTCAAAGGAACTCGAAGGAGTGCATATGAAAATTTTTTTGCCTGAGAAAGTAAATTTTATTATCAACAAATTGAAGGAGAACGGCTACGAGGCGTATGCGGTTGGTGGCTGCGTGAGAGATTCTGTTTTGGGACGAGTGCCTGATGACTGGGATATTACGACGTCGGCGACTCCGAATGAGACAAAAGCACTGTTTAGGAGAACATTTGATACAGGGATTGAGCACGGGACAATTACGGTGCTGGTCGACAAAGAGGCGTTCGAGGTGACAACATACCGTGTGGATGGGGAATATGAGGACAGCAGACATCCGAGGGAGGTTGTGTTTACACGAAGTCTGAAAGAAGACCTTTTAAGAAGAGACTTTACGATCAATGCGATGGCATATAATGAAGAAGAAGGTCTGGTGGATATTTTCGGCGGAATCGAAGATCTGCAGCGAAAGATGATCCGTTGTGTGGGCAATGCGAGGGAGCGTTTTGGGGAAGATGCGCTTCGGATTTTGCGCGCAGTGCGATTTGCGGCACAGCTTGGATTTCGGATTGAAGACGAGACGATGGAAGGGATTCGAAAGCTTGCGCCGACACTTGCAAATATCAGTGCAGAGCGGATTCAGGTGGAACTGGTCAAGATGCTCGTATCGCCGAATCCGGGTTTGCTGGCGCTTTCATATGAACTTGGAATTACAAAAGTGGTTCTTCCGGAATTTGATGAGATGATGCGGACAGGTCAGGAGACGCCGCATCATATGTATTCAGTAGGAATGCACACGTTGAAGGCGGTCGAACAGGTCAGAGCTGATAAGGTCTTGAGACTTACGATGCTGCTCCATGATGTTGCAAAAACCTCAGATGAAAGACGGTGGATGCAGACGGTGTTGCACATTTTAAGATGCATGATGTAAAAGGAGCGGAAGTTGCAAAAAAGAATTTTGAAGAGACTGAAGTTTGATAATGATACACTTGGAAAAGTGACAAAACTTGTGCAGTATCATGATTATCGCATGCCAGCACAGCCGAAGAACGTCAGAAGAGCCATGAATAAGATCGGTGAAGAATTGTTTCCGTATTATTTGGAGATCAGAAAAGCGGATACAATGGCGCAGAGTGAATATATGCGGGAGGAGAAGCTTTCAAATATTGCCGGAATCGAGCGGTGCTACAAAGAGATTCTGAAGAAAAAAGAGTGTGTTTCTCTGAAGATGTTAGCAGTTTCGGGGAGCGATCTGATCGCGGACGGTATGCAGCCTGGAAAACAGATTGGCGCCGTCTTGCAGGCGTTGTTGGAGCTTGTGATTGAGCAGCCGGAATACAATACAAAGGAGATTTTATTGGAGCAAAGCAGGAAACTGCGCAAGGAAACTCTTTTGTAGAAATACACATACTTACAAGATGTCCGTCATACATTTAGAGAGAATAGGAAATAATGAATGTAGGGGGCAGCGATGAAAGAGAACGAAGTAAGTGTGTTGGATCAATATGATATAGATATAAAAAGCACCCGCAGAATCAGGGGTGCTATTTTATGTGCTACAAATCAGGGGCTCTTTGTACTCAGGGAGCTTATGATTTCAGAAAAGAGAATTCCAATGCTGCACAAATTATATGTGCACATGATGGAAAATGGATGTGACAGGGTAGATGCGGTCATAGAAAATAAAGAGCATGAATTATTCAGCACATCAGAAGATGGGATTAAGTATGTGGTCAAACGTTGGTATGACGGAAAAGAATGCGATATCCGAAAAGAACAGGAAATTGTGGGGGCGACAAAAAATCTTGCAAAACTGCATAAAGTCTTGCGAGGACCCATTGATTTTGGAGAGGAATCAGAGACCTTTGTTATGGAAGGCGAGGATTTGCGAAAGGAGTACTGCCGGCATAACCGTGAGATGAAAAAGGTACGGGCGTTTATCCGCGGGAAAGTAGGAAAAGGTGAGTTTGAGCTGATGTTTTTGAAATATTTTGATGCGATGTATGACTGGGCGCAGAGTGCGAGCGCCCGATTGGAACAATCGGAATATGAGTTGTTGATGCAGCAAAGCAGAGAGAAAACAACGATTACGCATGGTGAATACAATTATCACAATGTTCTGATGATGCAGGATGGAATTGCAACAACAAATTTCGAGCATTTTCACCAAGATGTTCAGTTGGCGGATCTGTACTATTTCCTTAGGAAGACGATGGAAAAGAATCATTGGAATGTGATGCTTGGTGACAAGATGCTTGAGGCTTACAGTGAAATTTTGCCGCTTGGGGAGCGGGAGATGGAATATCTTGCAATCAGCCTGTCTTATCCAGAAAAGTTTTGGAAGGCGGCAAACTCTTATTATCGGTCCAGCAAAGCGTGGATTCCGATGAAGAGTGTTGAGAAATTGGAGGTTGCAATTCATCAGACGGAAGAAAGAAACATTTTTTAGAGGCGATATTTTCTTTTCATTTGTAAAATGCTGGTGTATAATAGTAGGGAAAATGCAAAGGAGGAACAAATGGTATGAATTATCAGGAACAGTATCAAGAATGGCTCACAAATCCATATTTTGATGAAGAGACAAAACAGGAATTAAAAGCAATTGCAGATAATGAAAATGAGATAAAAGAAAGATTTTATAAAGACTTAGAATTTGGAACAGCGGGGCTGCGCGGTGTGATCGGTGCAGGAACAAACCGTTTGAATATCTATACAGTGAGAAAAGCAACACAGGGACTTGCGAATTATATTTTGCAAAAAGGACTTCAGGAAAAAGGTGTGACAATCGCATATGACTCAAGAAGGATGTCGCCGGAGTTTGCGGATGAGGCGGCTTTGTGTCTGAATGCAAATGGAATCAAAGCGTATGTATTTGAATCACTCCGTCCTACACCGGAACTTTCCTATGCCGTAAGAAAGTTGAATTGTGTTGCGGGAATCAATATCACGGCAAGTCACAACCCGCCGGAATATAACGGATATAAAGTGTATTGGGAAGACGGAGCTCAGATCACTCCTCCTCATGATAAAGGAATCATGGATGAAGTGAAAAAAGTGACTGATTTCAATACCGTGAAGACGATGACGCTGGAGGCGGCTAAGGCGGCAGGACTTTATGTGGTGATCGGCAGTGAGATTGACGATGCTTATATGGAAGAATTGAAAAAGCAGGTAATCCATTGGGATGCGATCAAAGAGATGGGGAAAGAATTAAAGATTGTTTACAGTCCTCTTCATGGAACAGGAAATATTCCGGCAAGACGTATTTTGAAAGAGCTTGGATTTGAAAATGTATATGTTGTAAAAGAGCAGGAATTACCGGATGGAGAATTTCCGACAGTCTCTTACCCGAACCCGGAGGCTGAGGAAGCATTTGAGCTGGGATTAAAACTGGCAAAAGAAGTAGATGCGGATCTTGTTCTGGCGACAGACCCGGATGCAGACCGTCTCGGTGTATATGTGAAAGACAGTAAATCCGGAGAATATAAAGTGCTGACAGGGAATATGTCAGGATGTCTGCTTGCAGACTATGAGATTGGACAAAGAAAAGCGACCGTAGGATTGCCGGAAGACGGTTATCTGATCAAGACAATCGTGACATCAAATATGGCAGATGCGATTGCAAAAGGTTATGGTACAGGATTGATCGAAGTTCTGACAGGATTTAAGTTTATCGGACAGCAGATTCTCGGTTTTGAGCAGAGTAAAAAAGGCACATATTTATCGGATTGAGGAGAGTTATGGTTGTCTGATCGGAACTCATGCAAGAGATAAAGATGCAATTGTTGCGACGATGGCACTGTGTGAGGCGGCCGCATACTATAAGACAAAAGGTATGACACTTTGGGATGCCATGGTTGATATGTATGAGAGATTTGGATATTATAAGGATGATATTCAGGCGATTACATTAAAAGGAATTGAAGGGTTGGCAAAGATTCAGGAAATCCTTGAGACGCTGCGCAAAGAGCCGCCGGTAAAAATCGGTGCTTACGAAGTGCTGAAAGCAAGAGATTATCAGGCTGATACAATCAAGGATCTCGCTACAGGCGAGGTGACAGGAACGGGACTTCCGAACTCTAATGTCTTATATTACGACCTGACAGATGACGCATGGCTGTGTGTACGTCCATCCGGAACAGAGCCGAAAGTAAAATTCTATTATGGTGTAAAAGGTACTTCTTTAGAGGATGCGGATGCCAAATCAGAAGCGCTGGGAAAAGAAGTTCTTGCGATGATTGATAAAATGCTGTAAAAGGGTGTCAAAAGTGCCCAAAAACCCCGAAAAAACAAGGAAAAGTGGGCAAATACACTTGACAAAAGACGGGTGAAACGGTATAACAGTATTTAAAGGCATATTCATACAGAAAAAGCGTGTGAGACATGCGAAAAAACCGATAGAATTTATTGATGAATACATTCTATGTTTGAAATAAGAGGAGGAACATAATCCATGAACAAAACAGAATTTATCTCAGCAATCGCTGAGAAAGCAGAGTTATCAAAGAAAGATGCAGAAAAAGCTTTAAAAGCTTTCACAGACGTAGTGGAAGAAGAACTGAAGAAAGGTGAAAAGATCCAGTTAGTTGGATTTGGAACATTCGAAGTAAGTGAAAGAGCAGCAAGAGAAGGAAGAAATCCTCAGACTGGTGAGACAATGAAGATTGAAGCTTGCAAAGCTCCAAAATTCAAAGCTGGAAAAGCATTAAAAGACGCTGTAAATGCATAATAAATGTTCATGATAAAAAGAATGTGCTTGGCACATTCTTTTTTCTATAAACAGTTTAGTCATGTGCAAAGTTATAAAAAAGAAAATAAAGGTGGAGGAGAAAAGATGAGACTGGATAAATTTTTAAAAGTATCAAGATTGATTAAAAGAAGAACAGTGGCAAATGAGGCGTGTGATGCGGGGAGAGTGCTTGTGAATGGAAATGTTGCCAAAGCATCCGTGAAAGTAAAGCCGGGAGATGTTATTGAGATTCAATTCGGAACGAAGAATGTAAAAGTAGAAGTGCTGGATATTCAGGACACAACAAAAAAGAAGAAGCAAAAGATTTGTTTAAATATTTATAAAACAGTCATAATACAGCAAGACCTTTCATATAATTAGGATATATCAAAATTGATATTACTTCCGGTAAAATATCCGGCGGCAGTTTGAAATAAGGAGAAAGGTTGTGGAATCTTGGAAGAAAAACAGGTACAAAAACCACATAAGCTGGTAGTGAACAATAGAAAGACAAGTATGGTTACAGGTGTGCTTGATGTACTGTCGTTTGATTTGAATGAGATATTGCTGGAGACGGAACAGGGTATGCTCATGGTCAAGGGGAAGGATCTGCATGTAAATCGTCTGAGTGTAGAAAAAAGGGGAAGTGGACTTATCCGGACATATCGACAGCATTGCGTACTCGGATGTCCATCAAAAATGCCGGTCAAAAGCGAGAAATTTCTTTTATGAAATTATTTAAGTAGGTGAGTTATGCTTGGAATCGGTGATGAAATATCCATTTTTTTGCAAGCGTTATTGGCGGGCAATATTGTACTTTTGGTTTATACGTGCATTAGAGTTTTTAGAAGACTTATAAAACACGATCTGTTTTTCGTTTCTTTAGAAGATTTTTTCTTTTGGGTATGGGCAGGTTTGTATCTGTTTGTCAAGATCTATGACACTAGTGATGGTAGTATACGTTGGTTCTTTACCATAGGTGTTGTGGTTGGGGGAGTTTGTTCATTTTTTGTGCTGCATTTTTTGTCTGAGATGGGGGAAAAAAACTGTTTGCCAGGAT
>ENA-OQBV01001261-OQBV01001261.1-human-gut-metagenome-genome-assembly--contig:-NODE-1261-length-12813-cov-3.105392_pt1 | contig 12813 bp, 14 predicted proteins | sample MGYA00242750_ERZ504559 | MGnify/ENA primary metagenome ERZ504559 (study PRJEB26092, sample SAMD00036230) | human gut metagenome | host: Homo sapiens | study: EMG produced TPA metagenomics assembly of...
GGAAAGCGATCGTCCTATCTGGTCGCCGACTTATGTCAGCATCAGCGAACTGTTCCGCCAATCATCCGACTTATCGATTGCCGATCCGATAAAACTGGTATGCGATCTCTATAAGGTTTTTCAAAAAAGCTACTGGAAGTAAAGAGACACTCGACGATTTTTATTTCTGGGGAGAAATGCTTATTGCCGACTTTGACGATGCAGACAAGAACATGGCCGACACACATGCACTGTTCAGCAACCTCAAAGATCTGAATGAATTGATGGATAACTATGACTTTCTGGAGGAAGGACAAAAGGAGGCATTAAGTCAGTTCTTCATAATTTCTCAATCAATCAGGTAACAGAACTGAAACAGCGCTTTATCTCCATGTGGAATGTACTGGGTGATATCTATGCGGAATACAAAGCATTGCTGGAAAGCCAGTCAATCGCATACGAAGGTATGTTGTACAGGCAAGTCATAGAACAACTGGATGTAGAAGCTCTTCCTTACAATAAATACATATTCGTAGGTTTCAATGTACTGAATAAAGTAGAGCATACCCTGTTTAAGAAACTGAATGAAGCAGGGAAAGCCATGTTCTATTGGGATTACGACACGTTTTATCTCAATAAGACTCCTCATGAGGCCGGAGAATTTATCCGCCGCAATCTACGGGATTTTCCATCAGAGTTGCCCGCTTCTTTTTTCGACAACCTGAATCAGCCTAAAGAAGTAACTTTTATCGAGTCGCCGACAGAAAACGGACAAGTACGATACTTGCCTCAATGGATTCGGGAAAATCTTACTTCCCAGGAAAAAGAAACTGCCGTTGTACTATGTAATGAAGCATTGCTCCAGCCCGTATTGCATGCTTTGCCCGACAATGTAAAGCATATAAACATTACAATGGGATTTCCGCTTTCACAGACTCCTGCATACAGTTTTGTCAACGCACTGATGGAACTTCATACTTCGGGATATAACCCGAATAACGGACGGTATCTGTTCGCAGAGGTTATCAGTGTATTGAAACATCCCTATACCCGACAACTGTCGCCCGAAGCGGAAAAACTGGAACAAACTCTCACCCGGGATAACCGCTTCTACCCGCTCCCGTCGGAACTGAAACAAGACAATGTGCTGGAATTACTTTTTACTCCACGCAGAAACAACCTCGATTTATGCAGTATGCTATCGGAGGCATTAAAAGAAGTTGCAGTAATTTACCAGCAACAGGCAGCATCACATTCCGATGCATTCGACCAGTTGTACCGTGAATCATTATTCAAAACCTATACATTGGTCAACCGTTTTCATACACTGATTGAAAGCAAAGAGCTCAACGTACAGGCAGGCACTTTCCAGCGGTTGCTTACCCGCGTCATGTCATCCTCAAGCATACCTTTCCACGGCGAACCGGCCATCGGCATGCAGGTAATGGGAGTTCTGGAAACTCGTAATCTCGACTTCCGGCATCTTATCATGCTCTCGGTAAATGAAGGACAGTTACCCAAAGCCGGAGGTGATTCTTCTTCATTCCCTACAACTTACGGAAAAGCTTTCGGTATGACAACAATCGACCATAAAAATCGCTGTATATGCTTACTATTTCTACCGTCTTATGCAAACGGGCAGAAAAAGGTAACATTAGTTTACAATACAGCTACTGATGGAATTAACCGGGGAGAACTTTCCCGCTTCATGCTCCAGTTTCTGATAGAATGGGGATATCCAGTCCTACGCAAACAACTGGAAGCAGCCCAATCTCCTCAAGATTCAACCCCTATCATCATTGAGAAAACTCCCGATATCATGGAACGGATGAAATCTGTGTTTGATATCCGAAATAACCCAAAAGCTCTTATATCACCGTCTGCACTAAATTGCTACCTGGATTGTCCTTTAAAATTCTATTACAAATATGTGGCATTACTCAGTGCGCCAGACGAAGTTACGGCAGACATTGACTCAGCAAAATTCGGTAGTATCTTCCACTATGCAGCAGAACATATATATAAAGATCTTACCGCACACGGAAAACTAATCAGCAAAGAGAACCTGGAAACACTGCTTAAAGATGAAGTCCGTCTGCAAACATACGTTGACAATGGCTTTAAGGAATTATTTTTCAATCTGCCCCCCAACGAGCAACCTGAATACAACGGTATTCAGCTGATCAACTCGGCAGTAATTGTAAAATACATCCAGCAACTTCTCCGTAACGACCTGCGATATGCTCCTTTTACATTCATCGGTTCCGAGCAACGTATTTTTGAAAATATAGAGATATGCACTTCAACCGGGGATATCCAATCCCGCATCGGAGGTATCATCGACCGAATTGATTCCAAAGGAGAAAGTCTGCGAATTGTAGATTATAAAACAGGAGGAGATGCCGATACGCCAGCCAATGTACAGTCACTCTTCATTCCAGACAAGAAACGTTCGAACTATGTTTTCCAGACATTCCTCTATGCTTCTATTGTTTGCAAAAAACTAAGAGAAAAAAATGACAGCCGCCTGGTGGCTCCGGCTCTTCTTTACATACATCGGGCAGCTTCTGAGAAGTACTCTCCTGTTATCCAAATGGGAGAACCTAGAAAACCTAAAGAACCGGTAGACAACTTTGCACAATATGAAGGAGACTTCAGAGAAAATCTGAAGACATTGTTGGAAGATATATTCAATCCAGATATCTCTTTCACCCAGACTGAAATAGAAGACAAATGTGCCTATTGTGACTTTAGGGCACTTTGCAAAAAATAACAACTATATTCACCATAGGGCCTCTTCTGTAACTCAGAAGAGCCCTCCTTAAATTTAAACACAATTAAACTAACCTGTTGGCGGAATTAAAATAGCTCATATTTAACTCTGCCAATAGGCTTTTCATTTTTGTAGTTAATATATTGGAGGATTGTAAGTGCGCTAATCTTCCCGATAATCCGGGCAAACAATCCATCTGTATCTTTCGCATAATTCCTTATAATCATAAACTGGTCACACAATTGCGAGAATATGGTTTCAATTCTTTTTCTCGCTTTGGCAAAAGCTGGGAATGTTGGCTTCCATTCTTTTTGATTACATCTGTATGGTACCTCCAATCTGATATTGGCAGTTTCAAACAGATCCAATTGCACTTGGGCACTTATATATCCTCTGTCCCCTATGACTGTACAATTACTATAATCCACTTTCACATCCTTTAGGTAATGAATGTCATGCACACTTGCCTAAGTGAGATCAAAGGAATGGATGACACCACTTAACCCACAGACTGCATGGAGTTTATACCCATAATAATACATGCTTTGTGATGCGCAGTAGCCTACCCCGGGTGCTTTACCAAAATCCTTCTTTCCCATACTGCAACGTTTGGAACGGGCAATACGACATACTTCTATCGGCTTCGAATCAATACAGAAACAGTCTTCACCACCATCCATTTCAGAAACCATTCTTTCTCGGATTGCATTACATAGGGAGGAAGTTGTTTTACGCCTGTCATTGTATTGTCGGCGGGAAATAAGGTTGGGTATTTCAACCCTATATTCCTGTAGCTTTGCAAACAACAGAGACTCACTGTCAATACGGGGCAGCCTCTGATGCCATGTTCAAAGCCACTACTTCAAGGTCTGAGAATTTAGGGACGACTCCTCGTCTTGGCACATTCCCAGATTCATTGACTAAATTGCCGGCAATTTGCTTGCATATGTTCAGTAATTTTGCGAATATTGCATATAAGTTGTGCATACGATATTTGTCTATTAAAAGTTTGGCCACCTTTAATTTACTAAATATCAACAATATGCACAACTTTTTAAACATAAATCTTTTATAATTTAATTCCGCCAATAGGTTTTTCTATCAAGAATAACTGATAGAGTCTTTATACTTAAGACAAACCTTCTATTTCACCATTCACAATATCAATGTGCAGTGCCTGAGGCTCTTTCGGCAATCCCGGCATACGCATAATTTCTCCGGCAATAATCACCAGCATCTCAGCTCCGGCATTCAGAACAATATCGCGAACATGGAATTCAAAATCTTTCACCACACCATAAAGTTTCGGATCTGTAGAGAACGAATACTGTGTTTTAGCAATACAGATTGGGAAATGTCCATAACCCAGCTCCTGGATTCTTTTCAGTTTCTTCTTGGCCGCAGCACTATAGGTAATCATATTAGCACCGTAAAGATTGCATGCTACCTTCGAAATCTTTTCTTCCACTGTGTCATCATCATTATATGCCAGACGCAATGGCTCCGAAGGCTGGTTTTCAATAGTATCAACAACCAGATTTGCCAGTTCTACCGCTCCGTTACCGCCTTCAACAAAAGCATTGTTTACAGCGAATCCAATACCCTGAGCAGCACAATGCTGACGAACCAGATCGATTTCCTCCTCAGTATCGTTAGCATAGCGGTTAAATGCTACAACTACAGTCTGACCGAACGAACGAAGATTTTCGATATGCTTATCCAGATTAGCCAGACCTTTAGTTAATCCTTCAGCATTAGGTTCTTTAATCTGATCCAGACTAACTCCACCGTGCATCTTCAGCCCCTGTGCTGTAGCTACAATAATGGTCAGTTTCGGCTGTAATCCAGACTTACGACATTTGATGTCATAGAATTTCTCTGCGCCAAGATCTGCACCGAAACCAGCTTCTGTAATTACATAATCACCAAAAGTCATAGCCAGTTTTGTTGCCATCACCGAGTTACATCCATGAGCGATATTAGCAAACGGTCCGCCATGTACAAAAGCAGCAGTATGCTCTGTGGTCTGTACCAGATTAGGAGCAATAGCATCTTTCAGCAAAAACAGTAATAGCCCCAGCTACTCCCAAATCTTTTACTGTAAAAGGTTTATTGTCGATAGTAAAGCCCAGCAAAATATTTTCGATACGGCGACGCAAGTCATCTTCATCTTTTGCCAGACAGAGAATAGCCATAATTTCAGAAGCCGGAGTGATATCAAATCCAGATTCACGGGTAATACCGTTTGTCTTTCCTCCTAATCCAGTAATGATATAGCGCAAGCCACGGTCGTTCACATCAAGAACACGATTCCAAAGTACCTCCTTCAGAGCGAATCCATTGTCCTGATTTCTGGTACATATAATTATCCAGCAAGGCAGCAATCATGTTATGTGCCGAAGTAATCGCATGAAAATCTCCGGTAAAATGCAGATTAATCTTATCCATCGGAGAACCTGAGCATATCCTCCCCCGGCAGCTCCACCCTTCATTCCGAAGCAGGGACCAAGTGAAGGCTCACGAAGCGCACATATAGCCTTCTTGCCTATCTTTGTAAGTCCGAGTGCCAGACCGATTGATACTGTAGTCTTTCCGATACCTGCTTTAGTAGGTGTTATGGCAGTTACCAGAATAAGATTACTTTGTTTTACTTTCTCCTCATCGATCAAAGTTTCAGGAACTTTTGCGATATAACGTCCATAGTTATGGATTTCCTCTACAGGTATATCATAATCACGTGCTACCTGTTTAATCTTTGTCAGTTCAATACTGCGTGCAATTTCGATATCTGATTTCATAGTGATTTTGAAAATGAAAGCGCAAAGATAAGAAAAATTCCATAACTTTGCGGCATCACATTCCACTATCAGGATTTGTCACACACAACTTAGAATCGAATTAAAAAAGAAGAAGTTCTGATTTATGAATAATTTTACATTTTACAGCCCTACCGAATTTGTATTCGGGAAGGCAACAGAAGCACAAACAGGAACACTGGTTAAAAAATATCACGGCACAAAAGCCATGATTGTTTATGGAGGCGGTTCGGTAGTACGAAGCGGATTACTGGATAAGGTGAAGCAATCGCTTACAGCTGCTGGAATAGATTATGTAGAACTGGCAGGTATCCAACCTAACCCCACTGACCCGAAGGTGTACGAAGGTATCGAACTAGGTCGTAAGGAGCATGTAGATTTCATGTTGCCCGTAGGAGGAGGTTCTGTAATAGATACGGCCAAAGCCATTGCAATAGGTATTCCTTATAAAGGAGATTTCTGGGATTTCTTTATCGGAAAATCCATACCACAGACAGGATTGCCCATCGGAGTTGTACTTACTATTCCGGCAGCCGGAAGTGAAGGTTCGGGCAACGCTGTAATCACCAAACTCGACGGATTAAGAAAATTAGGTATACGCACTCCGGAAATTCTCCGGCCAGTCTTTGCCGTAATGAATCCGGAGCTGACTTATACATTGTCGGCGTGGCAAACAGCCAGCGGCATTACGGATATGATGGCACACATCATGGAACGTTATTTCAGCAACACTCAAGGTGTGGAAATAGCCGACCGTATGTGTGAAGGAGTAATGAAAGCAATCGTAAACGAAGCTCCCCGCGTAATGAGCGAACCGGATAACTATGATGCACGTGCCAATATCATGTGGGCGGGTACAGTAGCTCATAACGGTACATGTGGAGTAGGCTGTGAAGAAGACTGGGCTTCCCATGGTCTGGAACACGAAATCAGTGCAATTTATGACGTAACTCACGGAGCAGGACTTGCCGTTATATTCCCTGCATGGCTGACCTACGCAGCCAAACATAATGTAGGTAAGGTTGCCCAATATGCAGTACGCGTATGGGACGTACCGGAGTCAGACGACCTGCAAGCCGTAGCTATGGAAGGAATAGCAAGATTTAAGGCTTTCCTGCACAGCATAGGTATGCCTGTTACCCTCAGAGAATTAGGAATAGAAAACCCGGACATTGACTTACTGGTCAGAAAATTCCACGAAGATAAAGGAAAAGTGGCAGGCAATTATGTCCATCTTGACAGCCAGGCAAGCCGTGAGATATACGAATTAGCCAGATAAATCAACCTCACATAACCGATTACTTACATACCACGCAGACGGATTAACATTGCGTACATACAAAGACCAATGTTAGTCCGCCTGTTTTGTCCTCAAACATTCCAGAAAATAATAATAAACCAACCACATCAACGATACATTCATTATGGAATTCAATAACAATCAAATCCGCAGACAAGACAGACTGCTCAGCGAAGCTCGTGCTTACGAAATCCTGAAAGAAGGAGAATACGGCGTACTCTCCATGCGTACAGAAGACGGTGAAGGAGCCTATGGCATTCCACTAAGTTATGTATGGGACAGAGGAAACTCTATTTATATCCATTGCGCCCCAGTAGGCAGAAAACTGAATTGCATAGACGCATGCACAAATGTTTCCTTCTGCGTAGTAGGACGCACAAAAGTCATTCCCGGAGAATTTACCACTGCATACGAAAGCATCGTACTTCGCTGTACGGCACATCACAGTCTGCACGAAGCAGAACGTATGTTCTGCCCTGTCCACTGATTTTTAAGCAAATACTGCCCCAACGACAAAATAAAAGGGCTGGAATATGCACAAAAATCCTTTCACCGTACAGAAATCATCCGGTTGGACATAGAAGAAATCAGTGCAAAAAGCAAGAACCGTTTCTAATCTTTCTACCAAAGTATGAAGTCAACTACAAGTTATACCTATAAAGATATCTGGCTCATTGCCTATCCCATTCTCATCAGCCTGATTATGGAGCAAATGATCGGTATCACCGATACTGCATTTCTTGGGCATGTAGGTGAGATAGAACTAGGAGCATCTGCCATAGCCGGTGTATATTATCTGGCAATCTTCATGATCGGATTCGGCTTTACAGTCGGTTCGCAAATACTGATAGCCCGAAGAAACGGTGAAGGGAACTACCGTGCTATAGGGAACATCTTCTATCAGGGTATCTATTTCCTGATGCTGATGAGTCTGGTTATTTTTATCCTTTCACAAGTTTTTTCCGAACAAATACTGGGAATGTTAGTCAGTTCGGACCGTATAGTAGGTGCAGCAACTGACTATATACGCTGGCGTGTGTATGGTTTCTTCTTCTCCTTTATAGGAGCCATGTTCAGAGCCTTTTTTGTAGGAACTACGCAGACACGTACCCTCACCCTGAATTCCATCGTGATGGTAGCTGCCAATGTAATATTCAACTATACACTTATTTTCGGTAAATTCGGATTTCCTGCCATGGGAATTGCCGGAGCAGCTATAGGCTCGTCGCTGGCCGAACTGGTATCCGTATTATTCTTTATAAGTTATACATACCGGAAAATAGACTATCGCAAGTATGGATTAAACCGCATTCTCGGCATCCGTACAAAAGCATTGTCACAAATCATGCATATTTCACTATGGACAATGATACAAAACTTTATATCACTGTCTACATGGTTCCTGTTCTTCATATTTATCGAACATCTGGGAGAACGTCCGCTCGCCATTTCCAATATCATACGAAGTGTATCGAGCATACCGTTTATGACGGTCATGGCTTTCGCATCAACTTGCAGTTCACTGGTAAGCAACCAGATTGGTGCCGGACACAGCAAAGAAGTTCCGGCATTAATCAACCAACATATACGCCTATGTTCTTTCTTTGTCATTCCACTGATAGGACTTATCGCGTTGTTCCCCTCGACAGTCTTGCGTATATATACCAATATACCCGACTTGATAACAGCAAGTATTCCTACTTTATGGGTATTCATGTTCTACCTATATCGTCAGTATTCCAGGCTTTATTTATTTTCAGTCGGTATCAGGAACGGGTAACACACGTGCTGCTTTCATTCTTGAGATCATTGCCCTGGCACTGTATACCATATACATCCTCATCGTAATTACAGGTTTGAAAGCCGACGTTGCCATATGTTGGACTGCCGAGCACTTATATGCTATCTGTATCGGTATAGCCAGTTATCTGTATATCAGGAAGGCAAACTGGCAACATAAGCGTATTTGAGGAATTTCCCTATCATAAGTAGGAATATTCCCCTTTACGATTAGGAGAAAATTAATTGATGGGTATCAGACTCCCGGCCTATCTTTGTCATATCAAAAAACAAAGGAGGTAGTTATGAAGACAATAAAACGTAAATTCTATTATATAGCAGCAGTGCTGTCTTTAATCTTTACATTGAGTTCATGCGAATATGTAGGTCTGGGAATAGAAATCGGAAACGGCACGAACAGTTATCACGAAAGTACCGATTATTTATGCAGCCGTATCTGGACTGATGAATGGACAGATGAATATGGTGTTTACTACTATCAGGAAATTTGTTTTTACCCGAACAATACGGGAGTAGACTATTTATATTCACAAGACCGCTACGGGAACCGGCAAGAATCAAGCCTTAATTTCGGATGGGACTGGTGGGACAGCAACTACACAAGCATCCGTCTCAATTACGGCAACAGATATTCGTACATGGAAAATATTGCAATGGGAGGAAACCAGCTGAACTGCCTGCTGGATGGCTATCCCGCTTATTTCATTGGAAAATAAGAAACTTTTCATTCTCTCTCTCACATCCCCTTTTACGTATTTTCATGCTGTGAGAAGCACGAAATACGGAAAAGGGGAATTTTTATGAAAAAATTCAGCATGTTTTTAGTAAAGCATCAGCATCTTTTCTAAAATTTTGTACAAAAAAACACTGGTTCTTCAGCATCTTTTCAGACGGTTATCATTTTACATTATTTGCTTTTTCAACTATATACCCTATTTCTTCCGATATAGCATATAATACATCTATAGCAAAGGCATTTTCTTTTATCTTTTTGGACTGATATAAAAATCTGTCGCTATACTTATTATAAATACGCTTCTCTACTTCTCCCTTCTTTTTCCGGGCTGTAATAGGCTCATTTACGCAGACTGATGGAAACGAGGCTGTTTCAGCTTCACTAAATTGCAAGAAGGATAGCTCGCAAGTCAAATCAAGACTTTGAGTTCTATTCCAGAATTCAGAGTGTGAGCAGTTTCTTTCACAAATCCACTCTATACCATGTTCGTATCTATTCCCTTGAATTTGTATAAGCAATACATAGTCATTATTTATTTTCAATTTAGCCTCCAACAGACCTTGTCCATGAGTAAATCCCCAATTAGTATATACCGTATTCAGTATATTTCCTCCTGTTTTAGCAATAGCCTCAATTCCATATCCCGATACAGTTTCAAGATGAAATTTATCCATTATATATTTATTCAGACTAGCACAAAGTTGGGAATACCATATTTTATCCATCAAATCTCCTATACGCAATTCTTCAATTTCCTTTTTTTCATCCTTTGGCAATAAAAAATAACTTTCCTTTTTCAAAAGCCAAGTCTGTGACAGCTGATGCAGATTATTGATGAACGAACAATAATCTTCTACCAATGCTAATGCATAAGAATCACCCTCAAGTAGGTTTTTATGTTTACTTATAGCCTCACATAAATCTTTATAACTGCGTATTTTCCACAACCCATCGTTAAGAATATTTTCTTTATCAGGAAATTCTGTAGCCAATGATAATAAAATCAAATCGTCTGTCTGTGGGTTGTTTTCCCTCACATACCTGTCCAGCTGACTTTTCTGAGGAATACTTTTTACTTTATTCTCTAAAATAAATGTTATCTGTCCATCACAACATGCAACAAAGATCAAGGTTACAATATTCTCTTTTAATATTTCCGGAGAAGCATTCCAATTAACCTTACATCCTAGTTCTTTGCATACAGCAACAAATAGAGCACAATGTGTTGTTCCTAACCAATATAAAAAAATTACTGTGGAATAACTCCTTTGAACACAAGGACAAATTAAATAGTGGTGAAGTCCTAAGGGCTTCTTTGAAACCCTTCGCCATAATCTTTTCTATTAATGGTATAACACTACTCCGCATAACCTCAAGATTCAGCCTATGTTCCCCTTCAAACCATGAAGCCTTTTCATAATGCGACATAAACTCGTCATATCCATGCACCAATGTGTCTTTTGTGCCAAACAGAGCATAAGTATTTTCTTTATCGAACTCCGTAATGTCCGAAAACTGTCCCTTCTCTACCTTTTGGTAAGCATCACACAAGTCAGAAGTTATCTCATAATGAGTTTCACCGTTCCGACGAGGATTCAGAAACTCATGTACCCCAATCTGTGTACGCATAAATTCGGATACATGAAAAGCCGGGTTCACTAAGATCTTTTTATATCCTCTAAGTTGCTGGGCAAACATACCTCCCATGGAGGTTCCAATAATAAGTTGAGGCTGTTCTAGCTCACATAAATGCCACAGCATGTCCAAAGCTTCCTGAGGAGCAACAGGCAAATCGGGTGACAGCACACTATAATCGGGCAAAAGAGCCTGCAAGTTTCTTGTCGTAGAAGAAGAACCGGAAGATGAAAGTCCGTGTATGTATAGAATTTTTATTTCTCATATTTCGCTGATTTTTTTAATATAACTTTATCTAAAAAACGTATTACCAATACCATGTGGTATTTTTTATTGTAATTATACCACCAAACTACTAAAAATTTCATAAGCAGCATATTTTAACAAACATTTAACACAAGCTACCCATCAAGGTATCCCATGAACCAATAACGATATAACATATTACGTATATCACATTTTATTAGTAACTTTGTGTATTGAAAAAACAAAAGTTCAATAATCATGAAGAAAACAGACCTTATGACAATGACAGCAGCCATGATGTTTGCAGCATCGGGTTATGTCAACGCCGATACACCGGCAAATACCGATAAGCCTGTTATAGGCAAACAAGAAATCAGAATCAAGAATAAAAAACTTACTCCCGAGGCTTTGTGGGCAATGGGACGCATAGGAAGTTCAAGCGTATCCCCCGATGGAAAGCAGATCGCATACACCGTATCTTATTACAGTGTAAAAGAGAACAAGAGCCACACTGTAATTTATGTGATGAATGCCGACGGCACAAACAATTTGCTTCTTACTCATACTGCCGACAGCGAGGTTGAACCGACATGGATAAAAGGCGGAAGCAAGATTGCTTTTCTTACAGCTGCAAGCGGAAGTATGCAAATATGGGAAATGAATCCCGACGGAAGTGAACGGAAACAACTTTCATCGTACGAAGGTGGTATAGAAGGATTTAAATTTTCTCCGGATGAAAGTAAAGTATTGTTCATCTCGCAAGTTAAATACGGACAACGTACTTCTGACATATATCCTGACTTGGATAAAGCCAGCGGAAAGGTCATCAATGACCTGATGTACAAGCATTGGGATGAATGGGTGGAAAATATTCCGCATCCGTTTGTCGCTTCATTCGACGGTAATCAGGTTGGTACTGCTACAGATATTCTGAAAGGTGAACCTTATGAATCGCCCATGAAACCTTTCGGCGGTATCGAGCAGCTGGCGTGGAGCAACGATTCCAAGCAAATAGCTTACACTTGTCGCAAGAAAACAGGATTGGAATATTCTGTATCGACCGATTCGGATATTTACCTTTATAATACGGAAGCAGGTGAAACTCGTAATCTCTGCAAGGAAGATGCTACGGACAAGAATCTGGGCTACGATACCAATCCGAAATTCTCTCCCGACGGAAAAGTATTGCATGGCAAAGTATGGAACGCGACGGCTATGAGAGCGACCGCAACCGGTTGTGTGTCATGGACCTGAAAAGTGGAGAAAAGACTTATGTAACCGAAGCTTTCCAGTCGGGTGTAGACGATTATTGCTGGGCTCCCGATGGAAAAACATTGTATTTCGTAGGCGTATGGCACGCTACCAGTATGGTTCACAGCACCAACCTGAAAGGAGCCTTTCTTTTTGCTTCCAGTTCTGTACGCTCCTGGTTCAACTGGCCAAGGGTGTGATCCAAACCATGGACACAGTTGATGGCATCTTCCAGGGAAAGTCTTTTCGTGGTGGTGCGCTTGTCTTCCGGCAGAAG
>ENA-OQBV01001262-OQBV01001262.1-human-gut-metagenome-genome-assembly--contig:-NODE-1262-length-12812-cov-3.321167_pt1 | contig 12812 bp, 15 predicted proteins | sample MGYA00242750_ERZ504559 | MGnify/ENA primary metagenome ERZ504559 (study PRJEB26092, sample SAMD00036230) | human gut metagenome | host: Homo sapiens | study: EMG produced TPA metagenomics assembly of...
GCCGGGACACGGTTTCCTCTATCTGATCCACCAGCTCCCGGCGGTGCGCCACAATCCATACCCGGCTGCCGGAACCACGCAGGAATTCCCTCACTATGGCGGCCAGCAGATGCGTCTTTCCCGTACCGGTGGGCATCTGCACCATCACATTCCGATGAAACTCCCACTCCTCAAAGAGGCGGAGCTTCATCTCCTGCTGGTAATCACGAAGAGTGTCGTTTGGGTAATACATAAGCGGATGCCGGCCACCACCGGCAATACCCCCCCATGGGGCGATGAACTACGTACAAATGGTCTATGATTCCCACAGCAACAGTGCGGATAATAAGAAAAATCATCCCGGCAAAGGCGTGGAACGTTCCGGCAAGGAGCCGGTACGAGCTTGTTTCCTCTCGTAGGACGAGGAAACGTTGATACGGAGGAAGATTAAAAATTGAGAATTTAAAGATGGCAGTTCACACCGGCTCTCCCAAGCAGGGACAGTGGGGACAGCAGGGACAGACTCCAAATTTCTCACACACGCACGCGCGATATAATTAGGTGGGAAAATCATCTTTCCCCCTGCCTTCCCACAGGATTATGTCCGGCCGGAACTTCTGAAAAAAACGCACGACAGGGAGGATAACCGAAAGCACCGTCCTCCTTTGGGCAAACGTTTCACCAAATAAGAGGTACCGGTAAGTGTGGACGGCAAGGGAATATATCACCCAACTTATCCTCCCTTTATAAGTACACGCATACGTGTGTGAGGAAAAAAGGGGGTGTCCCCACTGTCCCCGTGTCCCCGTAAACTCCCTGCAATCCGCCAAGGGGTCAGAAGAGATCACGCCGCACGGACGTGAAGTTATCTTTGCAATGTCCAAAGGAACTAGCCGCCACCCGTCACAAGATTACAAAAACTTTGGTACAAGATTCCGCGGATCTTGTACCAAGTTTCACCGGATATTGCAGCAGTGTGCACCTCTTTTCTTCGGACTCTATTTTCTTTCTATATTTTCATTCTTCTACTATCCACTTTTCGATATTGCGGGTTTCAGCACTGAAGTTCACCCCTATTTTAAAGAGCTTCCGTCTGTCCGAAGCAAAAGGAAGCGCGTAATGCTTGTCATTAATCTGTTGCAAAGCCTCCTCGGCCGTGCCGTCCAGCTTGAATTCCATCACATAGATAAACTTGTGAGTCTGCAGGACAAGGTCAATGCGTCCTTTGCTCGTATGATATTCCACTTGGGTATAGAAGCCGACAAGCTTGAATACGATGAAAAGCACATTCTCGTAATGTAGTTCTTGTTCGCGGATCACTTCGTAGGTAGTATCCGCAAAGAAACTTTGCAGACGGCGGAAGAAGGAGTCATAATCACCGGAACGCACCTCACGGACAAACTTCTGAATCTCAAAGGGAGATTCCACCTTATTTATGTTCGCGTAAAAAGGGAGCAGGAAACGTACAAACCCCTCTTCCACTTCCCGGTTCGGAAAACCTAAACGGTACATTCCAAATTCTTCATCATATCCCTTTATAGTGAGGTATCCGCTCTGATAGAGCAGAGGCACGATGCTCTCCATTTTCTCCGTAGGCGCATCAAAATCAGAAGCCATGGCTTGCATGCTGTGCCCCACCTCGGAGGGAAGGACGTGGAACTTACGCAGCATCTCTACCAGATAAGTGGGCGTACCACTGCCAAACCAATAGTTGTCTATCTTCTTTCTTTCCAAGGCATTCAGCAGGCTGAACGGATTATAAATATCAGGCGAAGGCCAAGTGAAATGATAACCGTCATATTTCTCTTTCAATTTCAGTCTGGTTTCCTCACACGTCATCTCCAGCGCACCTGCCAGACATTCAATGTGTCCTAACATCCGTTCCAGCATCTCCTCCTCCGTAATGCCGCAAACGGCAGCGTAAGGCTCGTCCATACTGACATTCGAGATATTGTTCAACTCGCTGAAGATGCTGAGCTGGGAAAACTTGGTGATGCCGGTCAGGAACACAAAGCGCAGATAAGGGTCGCATGCCTTCAGCGGACTGTAAAAATTACGTATCACATTACGAAGTACGGGGAGATTCTCCTCCTCGTGCATCACATCCAGCAAGGGCGCATCATACTCGTCGATGAGGACTACCACCTGGCGGCCGGTCTGTTCGCAGGCACGCATGATGAGTGTCTTCATCCTGTCATTAAGAGTAACCGCCCTTTCCGGCTTTCCGTATATTTCTCATGTTCAAAGAGCTGCACATCCAGCATGCTTTCCAATGTTTCCTTGTCCACATACTTGGCCAGACTCATGTCAAAGTGCAGCACCGGATATTCCGTCCATTCGGTTTCCAGCTTTTCGATGGCAAACCCTTTTGAAGAGTTCCTTCTTCCCGGCAAAATAACTATGCAGCGTGGAAACCAGCAACGACTTACCGAACCGGCGGGGACGGCTCAGGAAATAATAATTGGAAGCACCGTGTGCCATACGGTAAATGTATTCCGTCTTATCTATATAAAGGTAGTTCCCCTCTATGACTTTCTCAAAAGTCTGTACCCCTATCGGGCATCTCTTCAACTGCTGCTGTTCCATGATTCATCGTTTTTTTGATTGTACTACAAAGGAACAAAATCTAACCGGAAATTTCTAATAGGAGCCTCTTTTTATCATTTCAGATGAATCTTGAAATAAATGCCTCCGGAGAAGTATTTCCCATTGTTCAATTCGGCAATCAGGTTGATGTGGTCTTTCCAAAGCTGGTAATGTGCCCCGATATTCACTGTGCGGGCGTCATATTCGGCCATCAGATTGAAACCGTTCAACAATTTGTTTCCCCAAGATTCTCCTAATGTATGTATCTTAAAATTTGCACCTATGGCTATACCCTTTGCCTGAGGATAATTAGCCGGCCGGTCAATAACATAAGATACATGAGTCCCCAAATTTCCAATACCTGCAAAATCAATATGCTTTGTCATCGCTATATAATAACGCATAAAAAAAGCATTACCGCCTGATTCATTCCGTGAGGCTATCCCTCCCCCTCCCGATGCTTCATGTGTTCCTGGATCATCCAACCCTACAACGATCTGCGGTGTCCAGCCTTTCCACCACCCTTCTTTCCATACCCGTAACCGCCCATAAAAGGAACGGTCTTGATTTGAATATTTCCCCCAAACTTTTTCCGGGAAATAAGTAGACCCTTCATTGGCATAATTCAATGTACAGGTATATCCCACCTCCAGCCATGGGAAGATTGTGATATTCAGATAATAATTAAATGTATATCTCACATCAAAATCCTCATACCGAAGTGGAGTTATATCAAGTACATTACCACCAAATTTGAATGTTTTATCCTTCTCCATATCAGCTGTCGGTGCATGCAATAATCCTGTGGTTCCCCTTAAAGCCTGTGCATGTATATGTAAACATCCGCACAATAGAAATAGAATCAGGAGTGCATTACATTTCCATCGTCTTTTCTTAGTACTATTACAACTTTTCATTGTAACTACCACATTTTCAAATTCAAGAATAAACATCATTACAAATCCTTCAGGAATAAATGCAGTTCCACTTCTAACGTCTTTGAATTCCCCCTTATTTTGATAGCTTTTGTTTTCATCTTTTTTCCATAACAAGGCGAAAGCCAGACATCTTCTATCCCGACTAAGTCGATCGGTGTGTTTATATTTACACAACAACTGTTTTCTCCCATACGTATTTGTATCGTATTCCTATCTATATATGCCTCACAGTCTGGTCCCAACAGCAAAGTAGCACACCAAGGTACCGCTTTAGTTATCCCATCCTTTATTCGCAATTTTAAATTGGAATGTTCCCATTCAAACACACGCTGATGCCGGATAGGTGCATATCCATCATGGGACGCTTCAAGTCTTACAATATTATTATCAACAGAATAGTTTTCCAATGTACACTTTGCCTTTCTTCCCCAAAGGAAAGCACCCAGCATCTCACTCTGGTTTCTGCCATCTATACATAATGTATTATGCATCTCCGTTTTGCGAAATAAATTCCGGAAAGGTAAATCACAATGATAAATATACGTCCCGGGATCAGCAAACAACATCTTTCCATCCACCATCATCTGAAAACTTAAGGCATCCGCATGTCCATGGGCCGCTATACTTCCAAAACCCAAAGCAGCATGATCAATACCGATTAATACACGATCCTGTCCGTCACGAAGGAATGTATTTCCACCTTCTTTAAAACAACAAGCATCTGATATCGGCAAAGGTTCCATTCTCCTCATGTCACCTATCTCTTCATCGGTAAACAGCCAGCAGACCGTTTCATTAACCGGATGTTGGAAAATATATTGATAAGGAGTTTTCAATACCAAAGAACATAATTGCATTATATATTGCAGATGATTGATTTCTCCTCCCTGCAAATCCAGAATTTTGCCTTCATCATCATCACCAAATTCCATTGCAACATTCCCTCTCCATGATGAACATCCTACATATTCTGTCATTTTCTCAAGCATCTGAAGCCAAATTTCCGGTACATTGCAATTACAGGTCTGCATGGAGTGTATCATCAGCGCATAAGCTTCCATACCGAACATCTGGTAATGCAATGATAACTCTTTGTTCACTCCATCCGTGTAATTCTGTTTCAATAATTCTTCCGTAAGGATGGAAATTCCCAATGTTTTCCATTTCTCACAATGGAAAGCCAGTCCTGCAAGCCCGATAGCTGTCGCTTCTACCAACAAATGGTTGTTGGCCGATGAAAAACGGGAGTAATGTTGTGAAACATAGCCTATCATATTACGGATTCCAACGGAAAGTCTGATTTTAAAGTCCTTATCCACATTCTTACTTTGGGAAAGAAAAGCAAGCGTGTACATCCAGTTTATCGCCCGTATGGCCACTTCCATCACACTGGTCCAGGATATACCTTTTAAAAAAGGGTTCTCCCTTCTCCAACTGTCAAAAAGAGCTTGCAATTCCCTATAATACTTCAAATCGCTTGTAGCATAAAAATTCTTTGCCAGTAAAGCAAACTGAAAATGACGGTTCAACTCCCAATTAGTACGCGCGTCCCCGATATGATCACATTGTTTATATGGCAAACTATAACTGAATTTCCTTGACCATTTATTGCCTGTCTGGAATCCGGCATGCCAGTCCTGTTTATAAATTCCATAATCATATCCCCCCAACAGGTGAATATCCGTCCGTACACCGAACTTCTTGTTTTTAAAATTCAGTCCCAGACGACCGGCGTCAAATGACAGATGCGATATTTCTTCATAGAACAGGCTTGAAGTTATATCCATATCGCTATTGGCGAAACGTACCTTTTCCCGATGCTGGCTTTTCTTTTGTTCCAACCGCCAAAGTATTTCTTTGGCATTCATTGCCCGCAGACGATTATAATACCAGGAGATTTTTTTCATGAAGACTATAATTGAGGCAGTTCCTATAAACCTCTTTTCTTGAAATATCTATCATACCCTTCAAGCAGGGCTTTTGAAGTATGTTCCCAACTCAGTTCATTGATTATGCGGCTACGACCATACTCAGACATCCGTTTACGTTTGTCGGGGTCTTCCAGTAACTCTATAATCTTCTTTGCCATATCTGCCGCATTGTTAGGTTCCGCATAAAGTGAAGCCGCCTGGGCGGAGTGACGTCCTTCGGTAAGATCGAATTGGACAATGGGCTTTCCGAGTGCCATATATTCCAAGATCTTATTCATGGTGCTCTTATCGTTCATTTCATTGTATTCATCCGAATTGACACAAACATCTGCCGTATTCAGATAATCAAGCAGCTTTTCATCACTCACTCGGCCTGTAAATTCTACAATATCATCCAAACCCATATCATGACAAAGCTGTTTCAACTGCTCCAGATGCGGACCACCGCCCACAATGCCCCAAAATACATCATCACGCCCCCAATCATTCTTTATATGGGAAGCCGCTTTTAGTAAATATTCAATTCCTTCCTGCTGGCCGATAACTCCCAAATAACCTACCATATATTTACGACCACGCTTGATTTCCGGTTTTGCCGGAGTTATCTTCAAACGCTCCAGTTTGGGACCACTGCGTAAGACATATACGTCTTCCGTTTTCATTCCTCCACGTTCTATGGCTATCTTCTTATAACTCTCATTGGTGACAAAAGCAAAAGTACAGTGTTTATAGGTATTACGTTCCAACCACAACTGGCTCTTATAAAGCAGGCCGCTTTTCTTACCAAACTTAGCCTCATACAACTCCGGACAAATATCATGATGGTCAAAAACATAATCCACTCCATGTTTTTTAAAAGGCTTGGCCACCAAATAAATATCATCTGGCGGATTGCATCCGTGAATCACATGGAAGCCCCGTTCCTTAAATATTTTCTTGGCCAGGTGATATTCATCGCGCAAGGCACAATAATACTCACGGGCATATCCCCATGCGCCATTTCCTTCCCGTGGCAATTGATGGCGATAGATATGCACGCCTTGCAGATATTCATAATCCTTGTCATAACCTTTGCCTTTAGGGCAAATGACACTCACACCGTATCCATTCTCCACTAATGTGGTAGCTTCTTGCCATACCCGTGTGTCAAACGGTACAGGTAGATTCTCCACTATAATCAGTACTTTCCTCTGTTCCATGAGTTGTTAAAATTCCGTTCCTTTGATGTCTTTCTCTATTTTCTGATATTGCGCTGCGGTATTCGCATTAATATTTCCCCAGGACAATCCTTCATAAACACCGGCATAATCCACGTCTTTCCAAGCCCGTACCAGATCAATGATGATTTTACCCGGATAGTTTTGCAAAATATCTGCAACTCTTTTTCTTTATTAGTAACCACCAGCACATCGCTCCCCTCAATCACGGACTGAAGGTTATCTGTAACAAAATGTTGTAAATGAGGAATCTTCGCCATTATGAAATCCTTATTCGTTCCTGTCAGTTCCGAAATTTTCACATTTTTGTCATAAATGCGGATATTGAACCCTTTGCCCAGCAGAGTTTCCACGACATCCACTATCGGACTGCAACGTAAATCATCCGTTCCCGCTTTAAAGCTCAAGCCTAGAACACCCACATTCCGCTTTCCTTTCCCCATTATGACAGAAACAGCATTCTTTTTTTGAATCTCATTGGAATTTTCTATGCTGTTAATGACTGGAACATCAATATATAAATCACGTGCCAAGGTGCGGAGAGCCTTGGAATCCTTAGGCAAACAAGAGCCACCATATGCAAACCCGGGTTTAAAATAATAGGGTGATATGTTCAGTTCACGATCCTTACAAAAGATTTCCATCACCTTATGGCTATCAATATCCAGTCCCTTGCAGATATTGCCCACTTCATTACCGAAAACAATCTTCAAGGCATGATATGTATTATTGACATATTTCATCATTTCCGCAACTTTGATATCAGTACATACGAATTCCGCATTTATATCTTTATACAGTTCACGGAATTTTTGCTCGGCATACTCGCAATCTGTACCAATCAAAGTCAAAGGAGGGTTCAAATAATCATGTACAGAGGTTCCTTCACGAAGGAATTCCGGATTGGATACCACAGTAAATGCCTTGCCACGCTGCTTGCCGGATGCCTCTTCTATGATCTCACCTACTTTTTTATTGGTTCCGGGCAATACCGTACTACGAATGGCAATGATATGATAGGTTTCCTTCGTTTTTATAGCTTCTCCTATTTGTCTTGCCACTCCGTAAATATAGCTAAGGTTCAGATGCCCTTCCTTGGAACTGGGAGTTCCCACCGCTATAAAAGAGATTTCCGAATGATGGACTGCCTCATGGACATCTAGAGTGGCTGTCAAACGCCGTTTTTATGCCCTTCTGCGCACAGTTCTTCAATGTCTTTCTCTATGATGGTAGGATGACCGGATTTTATCAGGTTCACTTTGTTTTCTGACACATCCACTCCTATTACATGGTGACCCAATTTTGCACAACAAGCTGCGCCTACGCATCCTACGTAGCCGAGACCGAAAATACTAATATTCATGATAAAAATTATTTCTTGCAGTTACACTTTTATTCCGATATGATATAACTGTATTTGTTACGGGTAGTATAAATTAAATCCTGTTCTTTAATCAAGTTAATCTCAAGTTCCAGATTAGACAAACCAATCTTTAAATCAATCATTTGCTTTAACTCATCCAAATTTTGAGAAGAAAAAAATCAGCATTCTGGAACAATATTAAGCAAAACCTTTCCAATTTTTCTTTTTGAATGAATTGTGCATAACGAATATTATGGCTATAGGTTAAAATAAAAGTCAAAGCAGCATTATTATATATCGAACCGTCCTTACCTTTTATGCAATTACCACTTCTCCCTTGTATCCTATCAATAGAAACACGTTCATCCTTCGTATTCTCTTTCAATATTACAACATCACTCGATTGGTAACGTATCAAAGGAAAAACTGAATTTATTAACGATGTTGATACAACCCGATCTTTCAGATATTCATTGATAGAATAACCTGGATCTTCAAAATAGCCATCATGTTTTATTGATTCGCTAATTCTTATTGTCCTTTCTGTAGTTCCATAATGGTCAAATATTTTAGTCTGAAACCGTTCCTCTATCAATTGTCTTTGAAAATCCAACAAGTTCTCCGAAGATGTAAAACACACAGGAATATTACAATATAATCCTTTATCCTTTAGCAATAAGGCTAAATTATACAAGGAACTTGGATATCCTTCAATTGCCTGAGGACTCCTCTTTTCAATCCCTTTATAATACGCCCCCACTGTTTGTTCATTTATATTATAGCTTGAAAGATAGAGAGTATTTGATATATGTACATACATCATAGTATCTTTCTTCCCTAGATTTCCACGTAAAGACACTAATGGTTGTCCATAAATATATCCACAACGTTTCCTATAGCAATAGAAATAAGCTTGCTCCTTCCAGATTGACTTCCAGTCCTCAAAAACGGTCAAAGGGGTTCCTGTAGTCCCACTTGTCCTATTTTTTAATAATTTCCACTTAGATGTGGTAAGCAGAGCATCAGACTGATGAAGAATCATATCTTTAGTAACAACTGGCAACTTGCTTATATCACCTAAGCATTTTATATCTTCTAATTTTATACCTGCTTCAGTATAAAGTTTATGATAAAAAGAAGACTTTGTATATGCTTTGCGGAAAATTTTTAAGAATACCCTTTCATTTCTTCCCTGTAATTCATCATGTGACATATTATACATCCGCTCAACCTCTTTTACATAAGGGTAAATAACAGGATAAGATCTTAGCAAATATTTTATTGACTCCTTTAAATATTTATTCATTTATCATTTAATAATTTAAGATACAGATTCTCCAATTGCTTTTTCACAGAGTCAGGAAGATGGTCTTTTACCATATCTGCTGATGCAACTCCCATTTTCTCCCTCAATTCCCTATTAAATAGCAAATGGTCTATGGCCTCCTTCAATCCTTTCTTATTACCAGGTTCTATGATAAAACCATTTACTCCATCCTTTACTATTTCTGGTATTCCACCTACATTTGTAGAAATAATTGGCAAATGATAAGACATTGATTCTAAAATTGATATGGGAAGTCCTTCATAATAAGAAGGTAAGATATAAACATCTGCTTCGTTTAGCAACTTTATTTTTTCTTTTCCTGAAACCCAACCTTCATAAAAAGCAATGTCATCTATTTTTAATCGCTTTATAGTATTTAAGACATCTACAACATTGCCATTGCCAGCAAATCGAAATATTAGATTACCCCAATAAGCTTTTTTATTTTCTGAAATAACTTCCAATAAGTCATAAATCCCTTTTTCTTTACATAAAAGGCCTAAAAATAGCAAGACACAAGCGTTTTTTTAGGACCAGATTTATATATAGGATGTTCTATTGGATTTTTAATTACAATAACATTTTTACACCCTAATTCATTTATGAAAAATTCCTTCCAACTATCTGATAATACAATTACGATATCACATTTTCTTAATGTATTATTTACAATCGTGCGATGCTTCAATGCAAATTCCTTAAATGCACCACCATGCATATGATACACTACTTTCTTTCTAAACAATTTTGATAAAAAATAAAGATTCGTTTTCGCCAGAAGCTGGCATAAGAAGCACCATGGATATGAACTATTTTAATTTCCGGACAGCATATCATTACAAACATGAAATGAATGAATGCTTCTATAAATATTCCTATCTTTTGAATACTATTTCCATCAACTACAGTTCGTACAAAATGAAAAGGAGAAAAAATAGTAGAATATACTTTTTCTACTGAAGCTACTCCTCCTTTAGCTTTTTTATAATCTATACCAAGAAACAATATTTGGGAAGCTAATGAAAAATTAATTTTGCCACTGTTTTTTTTTATTTTCATATAATATCTATCGATGTTTTAATAAAACAACAAAACTTTTTATTGAAACAAAAATACGGATATTCTTTCATTTGAACTTCTAAACTCTTATTAGAGTGGCTTATCCTTTTCCTATATTCTTATCAAAAAAATAAGCTCTTATACAAGAAGAATATTAAAGCTGATACAACTCTAATCCATACTAAGCTAAATCTATTTTTTAGTTACCAAAAGTTCCCTCAGAACATCTAAAAATATTCTCCCATATTTTAAATCAGGTTCAACATAATTACTTTCTCCCCATTCATTCCAAGATTGTAAAAATAATATTTTATGTTCCTCATCTCTATCTTTTATTAAATCCATGGCTTTAATTATTTGTTCCTGAAAAAACTCTCATAACTATCATTAACCTTTCCATAGAAATCGATTAGAAACTTATTTTGTAATCCCATTTTATTCAATTGACATGCCGACTTCCAATATATAATCAGTTCCTTTTTCTAGTATAATACGACCAAGAAAAAACAATCGCTCCTTTTTTTAAATTCTAGTTGTGATATTCGGATAATTTTTAATAGACTTAAAATTAAGGAACTTGCATCACATTATGTAAGCCTTGTTGCCTAAGTTTATCAACCATTAGCGAACTTTCAACTAAAGTCCAAGTTGCATAATCAAGAATTCCCACTTGATATTTTCCATTATTTATACATTCCTGCAAGTTACCACCAATAACCCAATGTATGCAATTCATTTTCCAATTCAGCTTCTTCAATATCTTTATCATTAAATATATGTTACTTGCTGATGTAGAAAGAATCAATGAATTATCTTGATGCACACCTATATCCCAAACCAATTGAAAATCCATGGATGGCGTCTCCAATTCTTAAGATATATCAGTCGACAATGAACACCTAATTCTTTCAATTTTCGAATCATTAGTTGATTCTTCATTGTTTCTCCACAGTCAGCTGGTTTTCCCTTATTAATCCATCCGATTATTATTGCTTCGTTCTTCATTTTAAACTAAATATTTTTTATGTCTATTATTATAATACCCCATTTAAAGCATCTCCTTCAATGAGACACCAAGCGCTCTAATCATAACTATTCAGCGAATAGTTTTATCAATAAAACTATTTCTGATAGTAAAGATTTTCAAATAGATAGAATATATGATGGATTCATACACAAAAAGAAAGAATGGCTATCTGTTCTTCACTTTACCCCCCTAATTGGATTTTTCTATTTGACTCAATACATATCCTAAATTTAATCCCCCTCTAAGTCTATGTGCATAATCCTCCACATTTTTCTTCATTTCTAAATATTCTTCTTGCGTAATTTTCTCAAGAAGAGATTTCATCTCATACAAAGAATTAACAATTACTCCCAATTTATTATCCCGTACAAATTCAGCCTCAGCAGCCTCAGCCCATATAATAACCGGCAAATTAGCGACCAAATACAATGAAAGTTTATGAGGAGCATTATATTTTAAATATTTCCCATAGAGTCCATCACACGTAGTAATCGAAGTGCCATCCCAAACCAACCCCCAATTCCCCATCAATGCAGATAAATCATCTTGCTGAAAAACTCCTTTATAGCTAACCATATCATTACATATCAAGTCTAATTCATCAACTTTTGCCCCATACAAATTAAACTTGACCCCCAAGTTTTTTATATTTTTTAAGAAAATACTTTTTTTCAGATTTCCAGCAAAAACTACGGTATTCTCAAAAGTACCTTCCTCACTTGCTTGAGATATTAAATAATCAAAAGTTTGCAATATAAAATAATGAGCATCACAAATATGATTTTTCAATATTTTACACATCATATCATTATGCACTATAAGATTATCCGCTTTTTTTAAAATCCTTATTTCTCTATTAGCAATGTGCCCTGTAGTTCGAAATGAATTTATATCATGTATCAAAACTGACAACTTGCATTTCTTCTTTTTACATACTTCAACTATAAGTTCTGTAATATACAAACTATTATCCAAGGGGTATTGGAGAACAACTTCTGACATCTTCTGTATAGAAATAAGCATAGCTACTACAGACTTTATTGATTTAAAAAAGAACTTCTTTTTCGCAAGAACAGTTCTTTCTTCATACCCATAAGATTCTAAAATTTTTCGACAATCAAAGCGTGCTTTACTTCCAGCATTCACACCTTTGGTTACTTCAGTATCTATATATATTCTTTCCATTTCATCTTTTATTACTTACTATTTATTTTTCATCAAATCATACTTATATTGCAACATTACAAATCTTATTATTCGGAAGAAAAGTAACAATAAAACAATTATTACTACCAATGACATTCAAATTTTATTTCTCATTTTTTTCTTTGTACCTTCCATAAATCTTTATAATATGTTTTATTTAGATCCAAAAATTTTCTCCC
>ENA-OQBV01001263-OQBV01001263.1-human-gut-metagenome-genome-assembly--contig:-NODE-1263-length-12809-cov-6.204148_pt1 | contig 12809 bp, 11 predicted proteins | sample MGYA00242750_ERZ504559 | MGnify/ENA primary metagenome ERZ504559 (study PRJEB26092, sample SAMD00036230) | human gut metagenome | host: Homo sapiens | study: EMG produced TPA metagenomics assembly of...
GAAATAATCAAGAGTTCCTTCCGGGAGAAGGAGACGATAACCGTTTGTTTCCATTATATTTTATTTTTATTCTTGTAGGCAAAGATAATATTTATTGAATTAACCCCTCAAGTTTTTACGTTGATCCAATATTACCGTTCGAGGTGGAGCAAAAGGTGGAGATAAAAGGTGGAGCAAAAATCTCCACCGAATTAGAGCCTTTCTCGCTGATTCAATAACTTTCTATGTCTATCTAATTTGACTCAAGCAGAATTCAGAAAACATATTGCAGACGCAGTTGTGATAGAAAAAAGTTTTTCTGATAAAAACTATTGCAGAAATTACCTACCCAAACGTAGCTTCCATTGATTTTTATTCCTAAATAACGATTCAAATAAAAATTTATTCCCAACGATAAATCTTTCTCTTCCCCTCCTAAAATACCAGAACGTTCATCATTCATATCTGTATAATTAAAACGAGCAACGAGTTCTATAGCCTGTGGAGTAACAGGACGTCCTGGAACAGCATACATAGTATCATACTCAAATTCGCGTCCTTTCAGCAAAATACCTCCTTGTATATATCCTCCATGCGCACGATAAGAGTTCTGTCCGGATGTACGATGCAAACAATCGAAAAAATATTCAGACTGTATCATAAAACGTGGAGCTGTATAAAGAAACTCTATCACCCCTTTTAGCTCACTTCCCATATCTGGGATATCAGCCTCGAGCAAAGCAGCAGGAAACATCGACGTAACTCCGTTACTGCTTACACTCCCTATAGGAGATTCCTCTACATTTACCTGACTAGTACGATATGAAACAGCTCCTCCTACATGCAAAAGCCGCCCTTTGTCTTTTATTTTTCGGACTACACCTCGGGAGGTCGATACAAATGAATTTTTATGGCTTTCACCACCAAGCTTATTAATATCATTATTTGTATAAACACCCGTCGCCAAATAACAATGTTTATTATAATAATGATAGGTTATTCCGAACTTACGACTATCGGCAAAAGCCAACACAGAAGTAGCAGACTGATGAAAACGCAAATCTACAGTGCTGATCAACATATCCATTGAAAAAGGTTCATATCCATTCCCCAGTGCCAATACACTATTCTTCAAATGATAATTCAGCATTAAATCCTTAATCGCGACCTTTCCACCTCCTAAACCAATATCTGCTTTTAACTCATACTTCCCATAAACAGCCTTGAATCCGACCCGAAAATCTTCTAGAGAATAATATCCTTGTGCCTGCTCTTTCCCATATCCAGAAACAGTAGCATCAAGTAAAGCTCGTGAACGAAATTTGATTTTCAATGAATCTTGTCCAAATAGGCTTATTCCTCCACATAAGAAATAAATGAGATAAACTATCAGTTGTTTCATATAGTTTCGGTAGCCATTAACTGTGGAAGAATATCTTCAATAGGGCTGACAAAGCCATAATCTGCAACATTGAAGATCGGAGCAGTACGATCGGGGTTGATAGCGATAATCTTTTTAGCCCCTGTTATAGCTGCTGTATGCTGAATCTGCCCACTAATACCAATTGCAATATACAAATCGGGAGATATAGTATGCCCCGTTTGTCCTACCTGCATGCGAGCATCAATTAAGCCTGCTTCCACTGCTGCTCGAGAACCTGCAACAAGAGCTCCTAACTTTTTGGCCCAACAACGGATTTTATCAACAGTTTCCGTATTTTTAACTCCACGGCCAATACCAATTATTATTTTACTGTTCCCTAAAGATTCACCAGATGTAGCCTGTATTATCTCTTGCAGAACCCTTATTCTACCGTCCTTTTTAAATGTACTTAAATCATGACGTACAATTTCTCCGGTAAAAGAAGGGTTATATTGAAGTGGGCTCATTATTCCTGGACGCACAGAAGCCATCTGAGGACGGCAATCAGGCGTAACAATAGTAGCCATCAGATTCCCCCCAAACGCAGGTCGTATTTGATGAAGCAATTTACTCTTTGTATCAATCTCCAGTTCCGTACAGTCGGCTGTAAGTCCTGTCTGTAAGAGAGCTGCAATACGAGCAGAAAGTCCCCGTCCAGAAGGAGTTGCTCCCACAAGTAAAATATCAGGATGATATTTGTGACATACCTCAACTACAACCTGAGCATAGTCTTCTTCAATAAAAGAAGCGAACATATTATCATCGACTAAATGTACACGTTTCGCTCCATAAGCTATTAACTCAGAAGCCAATGACGTAACCTGAGATCCAATAAGTATGGCTTCTACAGTTTGTCCCAGTTTGGAAGAAAGTTCGTTGGCTTTTCCCAATAATTCTTTAGTTACTGATGACAATTCATTGTTTTCTGTTTCAGCCAATACCCAGATACCGTTTGTGTCAGATGCAACAGAAAGATCCTTCTGCTTTTTTGAGGTATTCATCAACAGTGCACCAGACGGGCATGCCTGAACACAATTTCCACACAAACGGCAAGCATACGGATCTATTTCGGGAAAATCACTAAAATTTATGGCATTATAAGTACAAGCCTCAGCACATACTCCACAACTGGTACATATTTCTTTTTGCACTTGAAGTGCAAATGGTGTATTCTTACTCATAAAATCAATTATTAATATTATTACAGATAATTTGGGAAAGAGTTATCACATCAGTAATCCAACAAACCTTTTTATTACTTTGCGGAACTGTTGTTGACAATACTTTAGTTGGTGAAGCCTGTAATCCGACAGAGGAAGTATTCAAGCCCAAATCAGCTTCATCCCAATGGAGAATTTCCTGCTTCTGCGCTCTTCTCCATCCAGATAAAGTAGGATGATTTAATTCGCCATTTTCACGACTGACCATAATTGCACATGGAAAATCAACTTCCATATGTTGTTTTGCATTTCCAATGCATCTAAATAAACGAATATATTTATCAGTACAAGACTCAACATTCACCAACTGAGTAACTTGAGGTATATTTAAATGCCCTGCGACTTCAGGTCCCACCTGTGCTGTATCTCCATCTATGGCTATACGTCCGAAAAACAGAATATCATATTCTCCTATCTTACGAACAGCCGATGCCAAAACCAAACTGGTACACCAAGTATCGCTGCCGGCAAAAGCAGGTGAAGATAACAAAATGGCTCTATCTGCCCCCCGCTGAATCGCCTCACGTAATACAACTTCAGCCGACAAAGGTCCCATACTGACAGCTATAACTTCAGCTCCCGTACTACGGCGTAAATCAAGAGCAGCCTGCAAAGCATACAAATCATCAGGATTCACCTGACTGAGTGCCGAAGAGCGCTTAAGGGTTTTAGTTACCGGATCCATTTCTACCTTGGTAGACAAAGGCACTTGCTTTAAAAAGACAATATAGCGTTTCATAAATCTATTTTCTATAATTAATAAATATAATTATCAACCTCCCTTTTTATTGGAACGTGCATCAGCACAACGTTTTTGAAATTCTACACAAAATGGATCAATTTCGCCAAAACGCTCTGGAGCAAATAATGTAGCATTTACAAACGGAGTTACTCCCGTAATCAGCTCTGCCGCTAAACGTCCCATACCGCCTCCAGCCGCAACGCCTCCGCCACAACAACCTGTTACGGTAAATAAACCTTTATAGCGTTTTATTGCACCAATAATGAACATTGCATCAGGAACATAACAAGAAGGTCCTGCCATATAATGGGCAATTGGCAAATCATCAATATCCTTTAAATAACGTTTCAATAATGGAGCACATTCATCAAGTACAGTCCATTTGGCAGCTTTATTAAAGTCAAAATCTTCCAGTTTATCTGTCATAGTAGACGGATCGAAAGCCTGACATTGACTTTCACGAAGACCAATAATCAAGGCACCGACATCCGAGCGCGTAAAGGCACGAGCATCAGGAATAACTGTAAACGGATGCCCTGCCGGAAAGCGTTTATTGTCGATATCGGTTATCCAGAAATGACTGCGTACAGGAGTAAACGGTAAACCAACTTTCAATGGACGCATCAACAAGTTAGCCCACGAACCTGCTGCATTGACAACAATCGGAGCATTTAATCTTTCGCCATTAACAAGTGACACACCACGAATTTCATCTTGTTCTACTATAATTTCTTTTACCTTACAATTAGGCTTAAGTTCTACTCCCAATTTTGCTGCAGCACGAGCATACCCAGAACACAATAAAGCTGAATCAATAAAAGCGTCAGTCGGCATATACAATGCAACGTCCACGGCATCAGACTCAATCCAGGGCAAAAGTTCCTTTACACGCTCTCTGCTTATACGTTCATTGGGAATGCCAAAACGAGTTGCAGCTTCTTCTAAAGCTTCTAATCCCTTGAGTGAAGAATCCGATGATGCAATTGTGACACTACCACATTGCTGCAGTTCAAGTGATTCATCCAGCAATACTTCTATCTCTTTAATACAATCGTACGTTTCTTGCACTAATTCCATAAGTGCAGGCTTTGTACGCGCCCTAGTAAGCAGACAAGCAGCACGTGCCGATGCCTGAGATGCAATTTCATTCCCGTCAAGAAGTAAAATTTTTCCAGCATTACGCTTGGATAGTTGATAAGCTGTTGCACAGCCTAACAATCCTCCTCCTATAATAATAATATCATAATTCTGTTCCATCACTTAAATGGTATTATATTGAGCATTTATATAAATATTATTTTTCGTATTCCTAACATTAAAAGTTTTATTGTATTTCCTATAAATCAAGATACCTGCTATTGAGAACATAATCGTACAAGTAGCTCCTACAATGCATGCTATATGATTGAATAGTGCGAACCATTCGACTTCAACACTCAACAATTCTTTCGTAGACAGTAGTGTTACAGTTCCGAGATAACCAATAAAATCAATCATGGCAATAAAGAACCCTACATTTCCCTTGATACGGAAGCAAGCGATAAACCGATCAAAAAAGATGGTCTGGAATGTTAAATAGGCAATGTATAAAGACAAACTTTGAATAAACAACCAAACTATTGGATCCAAATCAAGTCTTTCATAATGGAAAGAAACATAAGTCATGGTCAAACAACCGGCAATAACCAGTGTCATCAGCCATAGCAAGGCTCTTATATTACTTCTGAAAAAGATAAACAAAGCAAAAATGCCAAGAATAATTAAAGTTACAATGGTATCAACACGGGCAAACATCCATGAAGACTGATTACTCATATCCAAAATATTTACCAAAAAGTCTTCCTTGATATCTCTCAGAACGAGCAGCATGAAGTTACCTATAAATAACAGTGATAAAATAGGAGCATATTTCTTAAATAAAGCTTTTCTTCCTTTACCATCCAATATTACACGTTCATTACGCAGAGCAATATCTTCAGCTGTAGGATGAGGTAATTTTTTCAACATATATCCCATAAAGACCAAAAGTGGAAGAGCAAAGCCTCCGATTACAGCTGGCATCCAAAACTGACTGATATTCATTTCATTCATCGCGAACAAGCCAAAACTCTTTGCCAATCCGGAACTAAATACCATGCTTACTCCAAGCAGACTTGCAAGAATGTCAGTAACTTTTCTTCCCTCAATAAAACTGAAAATAACTCCCCACATGCACCCCAGTGAAAGTCCATTTATGAACATGGCAATAACATTATAAGGAGCTTCAATTAATCCAAACGCAATCAATGCACATTCGGCTAATATAGCAGAACCGACAAAGAAACGGAAACGGTTTTCCTTGCGCAACTCGGAAATAATTTTTATTCCGAAAAATTTAGCAATGACATATCCCAATATTTGAATCGTAGTTACTGCTACTTTATAATCACTTCCTAAAAAGGTCAATCCTTCAAATGAAGCAGCCGTGTAAGGTTTACGTAAAGCATAAACCAGCGAATAAGAAAGTAAGGCTGCACCCCCGGCCCATAAGATCAGTAATAAATCTGATAATTGCTTGTTTTTCTTACATTGTTCCATATTGTTAGTTATTTAAAATCATTTTGTTTTCTGGAACAAAAGTATGCTGGGGAACAATCTGAAAGAATTAATTTATAATGTATAATGACAGGCTATTTTTTCAAGTTTATAATGTCATGTTTATATCAAAATTATGTTGTAGAAATGAAACATCTGACATACCATTGTAATAACTAAAGCTTATATTTGCTTTAAATAGCATAAATTATGGACAGATTGATCTTACTTTACGAACAAATGAAAAAGCTCCGCGAAACAGGAGTGAGAATGAAAGATATCTCAGAAGAAACAAATATTGCATCAAGTGTTCTATCATCACTGTATTCTTCTGTACTGCCCGTATATGTTAATCTCAGATCGAATGGAGAAGATCCTGAAAAATCTTTAGATCAAGCACTTCAACAAGTAAATAACGTATCAAAGCGTAAATTGCTAGGATGCCTGGATGCTTTATATGAAAAGGTATGCCATATTGATGCCCGATTTGTAAACACAAAAAATAACGGACGCCCATTTTTAGATGATATCGAAAAAGAAGCTGTCAAATATTTACCTAATGCCGGAGTATATACAGGACTTTATCTTGCATACAGCTCTTCTTCTTTTTCCGACGGACTAAAAGTAGAGCCTTACATGATTGCTTCTATAACAGACGGGGATACAATGCCTAAGGTATATTCACAAAGTATGTCTGGTGAATACTATACAGGAGTAGGATTATTCTCACCTTTTCAGATTGGATATTTAATGTTTAATGAACAAAAAAGATTACAGTTGGCACTAAAGGTAGTTTATCTTCAACTCCCAATTATTGAGTACCCAAACATTCTAAAAGGTATTTACCTGACCCATGATTACAACCGTAATCCAATAGCCCGACGTATACTTTTCATTCGTCAGGGAGATGAAATACCATTAGAGGAATTTGCCAACATGCGTACAGAAGTTATACCTAAAGCGCTTTTAAATAATGAGTTGATCGATTACTACAATTACACTTGTGAAGAAGGAGATGTCATAAAAAGCATGATGCTTGTTTCTCCGGAAAAAGACTTAAATGATTTGAAGCGTGAGAAAGAACTGCTCAAACTCTTCTGATACAATTCTATATGAAATAAAAATCCCGGTTTCAAAAATATAATGAAACCGGGAGATAAGTAAAAAAACAATTACTGCAATTGAAGTTCTTTTACTGCTTCTATCAGGCGCTCAAAATCCGTAGGAAATACATCACCGATATTACCAATGCGGAATGTATCAGCCTGTGAAATTTTACCTGGATAAATAACAAAACCTTTTGCTTTCAGCTTTTGATAGAAATCTTTAAAGTTAAAATCAGCAGTAGGATAATAAAATGAAGTAATAACAGGAGACTGTTCTTGATCTGGCAACAATGTTTTAAAGCCAAGTGCACGCATACCATCTACCAAGACACGATGATTTTCACTATATCGGGCATAACGCGCTGCAATTCCTCCCTCCGCTGCTAATTCTTTTAATGCTTGCATAAAAGCACGCACAACATGAGTAGGTGAAGTAAAACGCCATTTTCCATGACCATTCTCCATTGTTTCCCACTGGTCGTATAGATCGAGTGAAAGTGAACGGGCAACCCCTTTACATTGTTTCAATAAAGAACGGCGTGCCAATATAAATCCAAATCCTGGAACTCCCTGAATACATTTGTTGGCACTACTGATCATAAAATCGACTCCTAATTTTGCCATATCAATAGGCACTCCTCCGAAACTGCTCATTGCATCAACAATCAAAATCTTATTATGTTTCTTTACAACAGAAGCAATAGCTTCAAGAGGATTTAACACGCCTGTAGTTGTTTCACAATGAACAACAGACACATGAGTGACTTCCGGATGCATATCCAAATAGTTGTCAATAGCTTCCGGATCAACAGCCTGTGTTTCATCAAATTTCATGACGTGATAATTCAGATGATAATAATCGGCAATTACTCCCATACGTTTTCCATAAGCTCCATTGGCAGCAACTAATAAATTATCTTCCGGACGGATAACTGAACCTAATGTAGCTTCTACACAAAAGCTTCCACTACCCTGCATCAGTACAGCTGTATAATCTTCTGGCTGGCTACTTGCCAGTTCTACCAGTTCTTTACGAATTACTTCAACAATACCAACGTTATAGTCTTCATCCCAAGTGCACCAGTCACTCATCATAGCTTCTTTTACTGTTTCACTTGTTGTTAAGGGGCCAGGGGTCAATAATAAATAAGGTCTCATATTGTGTATTCTTTATTATTCAAGTAAATCTTTCAGTCTATTATATCTCAATATTATTCATTAGCCATGCGAGTATTTATGCAATCGATTAATGCAGGTAATTCTTCAATAGATTCTACCACATAATGTGCTCCTGCTGCATACATACGTTCTCGAACTTCCATCATACGTTTCTTCAATTCTTCTGCTGGCATTTTCTGTACTTCATCTTCCGTCAGTCCAAGTTCGTTACTTCCTAAAATGACTCCAACTGTCCATACTCCAGCATTTAGCCCTTCTTTAATATCAGATATTGTATCTCCGTATTTCAAGACAGAAAAGCGAGAGGGAACTCCCAGATCACACATATTTTTATAAATCATATAAGGATAAGGACGACCAGCCGGTAAATTATCGGAAGTTACATAATTGTCCACACGGTAACCATTCTCTGCAGCAGCAGGAACTACTACATCCATCATTTCTTTAGTATATCCTGTAGTCGATCCAATTTTGATTCCACGGCAACGTAATGTATCAATAGTCTGTATTACTCCAGAAATGGGACCTGTATATTCACGTAAAGTAGCAAATAATAAACGTTGGAATTCAGCATATCTTCCCTGAACATCAGTTTCATTATATTTGCGTCCATATTTCTGGTAAAAAGCTTCCCCGATACGTTCCATTTGAAACAATGCACGTATGTGGTCAATCTTGGTCAGCCCCATCGGGCGGCGTGCCTCTTCTGCTGTAATGGATATTCCAATAGCATTAAAACTCTCAATAAAAGCAGATACAGGTGCAAAGCATCCATAATCGACAGCAGTACCTGCCCAGTCCATAATTACACATTCAATTTTTTTCATATTGCAGTAGTTGTTAAATATATATTATTCTCTTTTTTTGAATTTTCGATCTCTATACTTTCTGTTTCATCAGAAACATTATTCGATAAATCTATGCTTTGCTTACGCTTTTTTGCCTGAATCATATAAACGAATGAACCCATAAAAGCAATACAGCATACAATCCCGATCCAGAAACTCATATGGTTATAGAACGATTGCCAATCAATATGAGAAGCATAGAATTCTTTGAATAACAATAAAGCTAACGTTCCCAGATATCCTACAAAATCAATTGTAATGATGAAAAAGCCTACATTTCCTCTAATTTTAAAGCAAGCAATGAAACGTTCAAAGAAAATCGTTTGAAAACTGAGATAAGCCATATCCAAGCACAAGCTTTGTCCGAAAAGCCAGATTGTAGTCGGTAAATTGATATGGTGGAAATTTATTCCTAAAAAGGCTAATGTTCCCATTCCTAAAGTAGAAAGTATCAGTAATATACAAAGAACTTTCAAATGGTCGTAGGTAGTTGCCAGCAAAGCAAATGTTGCCAATAAAACTAAAGTTGCAATTGAATCAATCTGTGCAAATGCCCATGAAGATATAGTAGAAACATCTATAATGCAGACTATAAAATCTTCTTTTACATCACGCTGGATAGTTAACAGCAAATTTGCAGCAAAAAGCATAATCAATATAGGCATAAACTGCCGGAATAATTTCCATCGTTCTCTTCCGTTGAGGGTAACACGAACGGAACGTGAAGCAATATCTGCAGCTGTAGGTTTGGGAAAACGTGTCATCATCCAACCGGTAAAGCAAAGTAAGGGAAATGCAATGGCACCAATTAAGGCCGGCATCCAGAACTCACTTACATGAAGATCATGTAAAGCATAGAGGCCTAATGATTTTGCAACCCCTGAACTTAACGCCATACTTACTCCCATAATACTGGCAAGAATATCGGTAGTACGTCTTCCTTCAAGAAAGCTAAAAATAACTCCCCACATACAGCCCAAAGAAAGACCATTAAAAATAATGCCACTATATTATAAGGAACAGGTAATAATCCAAAAACGATCAATGAAAGTTCCGAAAGAGCAGCAGAACCAATGATAAATTTCAAACGGCCTTCAGGTTTCAATTCTGAGATATACTTGATACCAAGTAATTTAGCACAAACATATCCTAATAACTGAATTATACTAACAGCTATTTTATAATCCATACCACAAACAAGAAGTCCATTAAATTCTGCTGCAGTAAAAGGCTTTCGAAGGGCATAGACTAATGAATAAGAAAGAAGTGCTGTTCCACCTGCCCAAAGAACAAAAAGCCAGTCAGGCATAGAATTCTTTTTATCTCTTGTAACACCGGATTTGAAGTTTTCATTATTTCTATCTCATTTTGATTACGCTGCAAAAGTAGACTCCGGTTCAAAAGAAAAAAATGAATAAAACATGAATCATAAAGCTGTAATAATTCAGAAATATTCATGAAACGATTTCCTCATGATTCAGTAATACAGAAACAATAGAAATGAAACATATATGTAACATAAAAGCCGTATCTTTATTTTGTTTTATACAGATCAGTTCATATGGAAGATTTAAAAGAAATATACGAACGGATTTCCTTTTTTAAGACAAAAAGGTATAAAAATGAAGGAAATGGCAGAACAAGCAGGAATTTCTCCCAGTGTTTTATCTGCCATTTACTCAACTGTACTTCCCGCATACTTAAAAAACACAGAAAAAGGAGAAAATGAGGATGAGGCTTTAAACAATGCATTAGTCTGGGTTAACAATGTTTCAAAAAAGAAGCTGTTAGGTTCACTTGCCAACCTGAAAAATTCTTTATTTGCAATGGAAATCATTCCTAAATCTCCTTCAGAGAACAAGATTAATCCCTTTCTGACACAACTGGAAAACAACATGCAAGAAACACTGAACCGTATTTCTTATTTCAGTGGGATTTACTTAAGTTATAGTATTTCTTCAGGAAGTCATAGCTTAAAAATAGAACCTTACTTAATAACACCAGCAGAAACAGGATGTTATGCAGAAGTTGGCCACAATAACGCTTATGGAGTAACACATTGGGGAGTAGTCATGATGAACGGTATGAATCACCTATACCTTACGTTCAATGAGAACCAGCCTCCTCAATTAGCTTTATATCATATCTGCTTAAAGTTACCCATGTATGATCACCCTCCACTTTTACGGGGTATTTATACTTGCTTTGATTACAATTATAATCCTGTAGCACGACGCATTCTTTTTGTAAAATACTCAGACAGCATTGCTCGCGATGAATTTATGAAATTAAAAGGAGAATTAAAAGCCTATGAAGTTTTAAACGAAAAAGAACAAGCTTACTACAATTATACTTGCCAACCAGGAGATATTATTCGCATGTGCAATATCCCTTCTCCCCACATGACAGAAGAAGATTTAACCATCGAGAAAAAAATACTATCTCTCTGAAATATTTATTTGTGATTTATATATTCGAATACAAGACTTTGCACACACCCAAAAGAAGTAACATTTTGACTTCTCCACCTTTTGCTCCACCTCGAACGGTAATATTTTGCCGTTTTTTGCGTGCCTGGGGAAAACAAAAAATCCTGATTTCGCTTGGAAATCAGGATTTTACTGACTTTTGCTTTTCTTCAAAGTTGGTGCCACCAGGAATCGAACCGGGGACACAAGGATTTTCAGTCCTTTGCTCTACCAACTGAGCTATGGCACCAATCTTTCTCGTTTGCGGTTGCAAAGGTAAGCAAAGTTTTGAAGTTTACAAATATTTTTCCATTATAAAATGAATCAAAATATTTTTATCCATTTTTTCACTTATTTATTTGGCTGGTTCCTAAAATATACATATCTTTGCAACCGCAAATAAGAAAAATTGCATTCGGAATGTAGCGCAGTTGGTAGCGCACTACGTTCGGGACGTAGGGGTCGGGCGTTCGAGTCGCCTCATTCCGACATAAGGCGACAAGCAGTGAAAATTGCTTGTCGCTTTTGTTTTATCTTCTTTGTAATTTGCTGATATTCTACGGAATATCTTAAGGATCAACGTAAAAACCTGAGGGATTCTTATATTACGCATAAATTTTAGACAGTCTAAACAGAAAGAAAGCTCTATCCTTCACTCCCCTGAATTGTGAGCGAAAGTTCTTTATTTTGGCATTAAAAGACTCTGATGCAGCGTTTGTAGAACGTCTTTCAAAGTAGTTTATTATTTCAAGATAATGCGTCTGTATTGACCTTGCTACTCTTCCAAAGGCAAGAAAACCTGATTTATCCACCTCGTCATACCATCTGGCAAGCCTTGTCAAGGCTACATCCTTATGTCTGCACTGGTGATAAATCAATCCTAATCTCATGGAAAGATAGTATGCTTTCTCTATATCAGGGTACTCCCTGAACAGGATACCGGCACGGACACGCTGTGATTCGGTCCATAATGATTCTTTCTTATACAGAAGATATATGCTTCTAGACAACAGCTGTTTCCTGGAATCTCCATTTTCAAATACCGGAGCATGATATATCTTTCCACATGCCTTGGCATGTGCTATCTGTATGGACTCTTCATCAAGTGCTTCCCAGCGGGCTTTAACCCTCATGTCCTGAACGGCTTCATAAGCGAGCTTCTGTACATGGAAACGGTCTGTAACACGACGGGCGGTAGGAAAACAGATACGGGCTATTTGCTCCATATTCGGAGCCATATCAAGTGTTATTTCTCTTACCTGAAAGCGCT
>ENA-OQBV01001264-OQBV01001264.1-human-gut-metagenome-genome-assembly--contig:-NODE-1264-length-12808-cov-3.254633_pt1 | contig 12808 bp, 13 predicted proteins | sample MGYA00242750_ERZ504559 | MGnify/ENA primary metagenome ERZ504559 (study PRJEB26092, sample SAMD00036230) | human gut metagenome | host: Homo sapiens | study: EMG produced TPA metagenomics assembly of...
ACTGGGGCTTTTATGATTTAGCCACAGCCTATCAGTCCATGCACGTCAACTATTGAAACCGCCGTGTACCGAGCGGTATGCACGGTGGTGTGAGAGGACGGCGGTTAGTCACCGCCTCCTACTCGATTGTTTTTTTCCATTCTGCGATAAACTGAAGCTGTTCCTGGTCAGATAGTTCCTGGGAAGCGGCGTCATTTCCTGCAGCGGCACAGCAGAAAAGAACAAAGATCTGGAGTCCGAAGAATACAGAAAAAAGAGAAGCATAGAAAAACCTCCTTTATTTTTTCAGATATGTTAAGTATTGGAGGAGATAATGTATTTTATACATTATATTGCAAGAAAAATCAGAGACAATGCCGATAATTATCATCGGGTATGGAGATTTTTAAAACAGGAGGAAAAGAAACCATGAAAAAGAGAAGGTTCGCACAGCCTGTTCTCATGATCACAATGCTGTTTTGCCTGACATTTGGCACAGTGTGTGCGCAGGCAGCAACAACAGCAACCACAACAACCGCAAAAGCAGCTGTTAAAAATGGCTGGAAAAAAGAGGGCGGACAATACTACTATTATGTGAAGGGAAAAAAAGTAAAGAATACATGGAAAACCGTGACTGTCGCTAATAAGACTATCGGCAAAAAAATGACATACAGATACTATTTTTCCAACACCGGAAAGGCTTATAAAGGTGGAACATTCTTCGGGGAGAACTATCTCCTTATAAAAAAGATCGGCGGGAAATACTATGGATTTAATCGGTATGCACAGATGGTAAAAGGCGTTTATTATTCCGCATATGGACAGTCCAGAGCCGGATTTTATGCTTTTAATACAAAAACCGGTGTATACGATGCCAGAACATCTTCAAGATTAAGGAAAGCATTTGTAAGAGAAAAGAGTTCTGCAGCACTGCGGAAAGCCCTTGGCAGACCTCTTCGTACCAGAAAGACAGATGGCTGTTATGGTGACGGACAGGAATATCTGTTGGAATACACAAGATTCTGGATCAATACATACAAAGACAAAAAGGGAAGGAAATCGTACTGGACGTGATCAGCAAATAAGATTCCTGCCGGTGCCGGAGCAGTTCAGTGCGAGATCCAGGGAAATCTGGAAAAGATCACAGGCTGTATTGAAGAAAAATATCTGGATACAGACAGCAGGATTTATATAAGATTGAACCATGATAAGATTTATGAAGCATTTCCGATGGATGTTTCCACAGAAGATGGAAAAACGGACAGCAGCGGTTTTTGCTTATATCTGGACCGTTCACTTCTTGCAGCAGACGGAAATCAGATCGAAATTCTTACAGGCAAACAAAGATTCAGCCCGTATAATAGGCGGACTGACGCTATAAAGGAGGACATAAGAAATGAGGAAAAAAACAGTACAGGTGCTTTTAGGGGCAGCATTGATCGCAGCGATGTGTCTGGGGGCACCGACAACTGCTTTTGCCGGCGAGACAACGACAAAGGAGGAAACCGCAGAGAAAACTAAATAAAATATACAGCAAAGATCCCGGGAATTCAGATGTAAGATCCCCGGGGTCTTTTTATATAAAACGAGTAGCGGGAAAGATGACCGCAGAATAAGCTAAAGAAAGGTCAGCTGTCCGACGGGAGAGCTTTGGAAAGGTATAAAAGGATGTATACAGGAAAAGGGATAGGCGTGGCGGTTCTGGATACCGGTATTTTTCCTCATATAGATTTTGGCAGCCGTATTTCCGTGTTTCGTGATTTTACAGGAGTCAGACGCAGCCCATATGATGATAACGGACATGGGACTCATGTCAGCGGGATCCTTGCAGGGGATGGAACTGCATCAGGTGGAAAATATAAAGGGGCTGCACCTGGCTGCAGTATCGCTGCTCTGAAGGTTTTGGATCGTTTCGGGAACGGAAGCAGGGAGGATGTGATGCGGGCATTTCGGTGGATCATGGAGTTTGGAAGCATTTATCATATCCGTATCGTTAATATTTCAGTGGGAACAACATCCCGGGGATCATAAGGAACAGACAGATCTTCTTGAAGGAGTGGAAAAACTTTGGGATTTGGGATTTGTGGTGGTAGCTGCAGCAGGAAATCAGGGACCGGGTGCCGGCACGGTAACAGCACCGGGAAGCAGCCGGAAGATCATTACCGTAGGCTCCAGTGATATGCTGAATGGCAGAAAGGCAGTTTCCGGAAGAGGCCCTACTTTTGACTGTGTGTGCAAACCGGATCTGGTAGCGCCGGGAAGCCAGGTCATTGCCTGTGCACCGGGACTGCCGTACTCATATGGGCTCAAAAGCGGAACCTCCATGTCGACGCCTCTGGTGTCAGGAGGGATCGCCTGCCTTCTGGAAAAAGATCCCCGGCTTTCTAATGTGGAGGTAAAGATGTTGTTAAGAGAAAATGCAGAAGATATGGGACTTCCCAGAAATCAGCAGGGATGGGGAAAATTTAACTGTGAAAAACTGTTGGCAGGCTGAATTATTATACAATTCTTATAAACATAGTGTGGTAAAGCACAAAAGCGTTGACGGAACCGGAAAATATGAGTACAATGTACAGTAAAAGTGCTGAAGAAAGATTCTAAAGGAAAGAGCACCTGGAATCCGAACAGGAGAATAAACCTCAAAAGGAGAAAATAATATGGAAAAAATCAAAATGCAGACACCTTTAGTTGAGATGGACGGAGACGAGATGACACGTATCCTGTGGCAGATCATCAAGGATGAACTTCTCACACCGTATCTGGAACTGAATACAGAATATTATGATCTTGGTCTTGAGCACAGAAATGAGACAGATGATCAGGTTACCATTGATGCAGCAGAAGCAACCAAGAAATACGGAGTAGCCGTAAAATGTGCCACGATTACGCCAAACGCAGCCAGAATGGAAGAGTATGACCTGAAAAAAATGTACAAGAGTCCAAATGGAACGATCCGTGCCATTCTTGATGGAACTGTATTCCGCGCGCCGATCGTTGTAAAGGGAATCGAGCCATGTGTAAAGAATTGGGTGAAACCGATCACACTTGCACGTCATGCATATGGAGATATCTATAAGAATACAGAATTTTATATTGACAAGCCGGGAGATGCATATCTTGTATTTGAGGGCGAAGACGGAGAAGAGCGTAAGGAGCTGATCCAGCATTTTGATGGAGCAGGTGTTCTCCGTGGCATGCATAATCTTGATGATTCCGTAAAGAGCTTTGCGAGAAGCTGTTTTAATTATGCACTGGACACAAAGCAGGATGTATGGTTCGGAAGCAGGATACCATTTCCAAAACATATGATGGAAGATTTAAAGAGATTTTTCAGCAGATTTTTGATGCAGAGTTTAAGGATAAATTTGAGGAAGCCGGCCTGACCTATTTCTACAGTCTGATCGATGATATCGTAGCCCGTGTTATGAAGGCAGATGGCGGTTTTATCTGGGCATGCAAGAACTATGACGGAGATGTTATGAGCGACATGGTATCTTCCGCATTTTGGCTCTCTTGCCATGATGACCTCTGTACTGGTATCCCCGAAGGGATATTTTGAGTATGAGGCTGCCCACGGAACAGTTCAGAGACACTATTATCGTCATCTTGAGGGAAAAGAAACATCCACAAACTCTGTTGCAACGATCTTTGCATGGACAGGAGCTCTCCGCAAGAGAGGCGAGCTGGACGGAAATGAAGCACTTGCTGATTTTGCAGGAAAACTGGAAAAAGCAACACTGGATACCATTGAAAGCGGAAAGATGACCAAGGATCTTGCACTGATCACTTCCCTGAAAGAGGTACAGGTATTGAACAGCAAAGAGTTTATCCTTGCTGTAAAGACAAAACTGGATGAACTGATGGCATAAATAACAGGAATTTCAGAATTTCAAGTAATTTCATAAAAAATAAAAAACTGCACCGGAAGATCCAGGGATGGATCACGGTGCAGTTTTTTTATGAGGGATATATATGGATCATCTGATCTCTGTCAGATCGAAGCGTTCATGGCCTGCTGTACATGTTCCACAAGGATCTGCCGGACCTGGGGATATTCGCCAAGTCCCTTCAGTACAGGGGTGACTTCATATCCTTCGGAAGAAAGACGGTTCATCCAGGAGTCCGGATCTGCACCGGCCAGATCGTTCTGTGCATGGTCGCCGGCTACGATCATGAAAGGCGCCAGCACGATCTTTTTCGGATGAAAGCTGTCGGCAGCCCGGAGAAGGGAGTCCAGGGCTGGATAGGCTTCTACAGTTCCAAGAAAAATATTTTTATGTCCGGTATCTTTAAAACGGTAATCCAAAGCAGCGTAAACCGTGTTTGCGTAGTGTTCTGTTCCATGTCCCATCAGTACAAGTGCAGTGTCCGGATCCATGTCCCGGAATTCATCTGCAACTACCCGGACGATCGCCTGGTTATCTTCTTCTGTTGTGAGAAGAGGATTTCCGAAAACAATACTGGAAAAACGGTCACGAAAAGAAAGCGCATCGGCTTTCATCTGATCATTTTCGATACCGTTGATCACATGAGTCGGCTGTACGATCACATCGGTGATACCATCCAGAAGCATCTGTTCCAGAGCCTCCTTTACCGTGTGGATCGTAAGACCGTCCCGCTTTTTCAGTTTGGCAATGATCATTTTGCTTGTCCATGCACGGTAGGTGGGACAGGCCGGGAATGCATCGGCAATATCGTGCTCGATGGCCTCGATGGTAAGCTTACGGGTGTTTTCATAGCTTGTGCCGAAACTTACTACTAGGATCGCTTTTTTTGAAGCTGAGTTCATACGGGGATTTCCTCCATCCTGATAATTATGGTGATTATGATAAACTCTTTATATTTCTCCGCTGGAATATAAAGATGATCCGCAATTTCTACCATAAGATATTATAAAAGGGAGGGCTGACATTGTCAATCGTAGTTGACTTTCCTTACGGAAATGTTTATCATTATAAAAGATTGTGGAAACAAAGGAGAAACGTAGGACATGAGTATATTCATGATTGGAATCGATCATAATATGGCACCTGTAGATGTCAGAGCGCAGTTTGCTTTTACCCGTAAAAATACCGGAGAGGCGCTGCGCAGGCTGAAAGAAGAAGCTGGGATCTGCGGGTGTATTATTCTGTCGACCTGTAACCGGCTGGAACTGTGGGTAAGTACTGCAGATGAGGAGAAGCCGGACCTGTATCAGTGGCTCTGCTCGTTGAAAGGTGTGCAGGGAGAACAATACCAGAAGTATTTTACCAGCAGAGAAAACGAAGAGGCGGTGGAACACCTGTTTTATCTTACCAGCGGACTGAAATCCCAGATCCTGGGGGAAGATCAGATCCTGACCCAGGTAAAAGATGCGTTGAGTATGTCAAGGGATGAGTTTACCACAGACAGTGTTCTGGAGGTGCTTTTCCGTATGGCGGTAACTGCAGGCAAGAAGATCAAAACGGAAGTGCCGTTTTCCCATGGAAATCCTTCTGTGATCCATCAGGCCATCCGTTTTCTGGAAGAGGGCGGTTATCATGTTCGCAATAAAGTCTGTATGGTGATCGGAAACGGTGAGATGGGGAAGATGGCTGCCCAGACACTGCGTGAAGCAGGAGCGGATGTGACGGTTACGATCCGTCAGTACAGAAGTGGTGTTGTGAGCATTCCTGTTGGATGCAGCAGGATCAATTATGGTGAGAGAATGGATTATCTGCCGGAGTGTGACCTGGTGGTCAGCGCAACAGCAAGCCCCAATTATACACTGACGGAAGAATTGTTTGAGGATGTACGTGTGGAACGACCTATGATCCTTATCGATCTGGCAGTTCCAAGAGATATTGATCCGGAGATCCGAAAAAAAGATAACATCACACTTTATGATATGGACAGCTTCCGAACCGGCGAGACACCGAAGGAACTTGCAGATAACCTAGAAGCAGCAGGAGCCATTGTGAAGGCCCAGATGAACGAATTTTTCCAGTGGCTGGAAGGTCGTGATATCATCCCGCGCATCCAGGAGATCAAAGCGGATGCTGTGGAAGATCTGAACTTGAGGATCGAAAAAATCTTCCGGAAAACTCCTATGGAGGATTCAGACAGAGAAAACCTGAAAAAAGCAGTGGATACTGCAGCCGGAAAGGTTGTGAACAAGCTGATCTTCGGGCTTCGGGACAGTCTGAACCAGGATGCTTTTCTGGAATGTGTGGAAGGACTGGAGAAACTTTATGAAGAATAAACCTTATTTCCCCATGTTTATAGACCTGTCCGATAAAAATATCGTTGTGGCAGGTGGTGGTAATATTGCTACCAGAAGAATAAAAACTCTTCTGAAATTTACAAGAAATATCACGGTAGTGGCTACAAAAGTGACCCAGGAGCTTATGGATCTCGGGAAAGCAGGAACCGTGACTCTGTATATCCGTCCCGTGAAACGTTCTGATTTTGCCAATGCATATATGGTGATCGCAGCCACCAATGACTGGAAGCTGAATGATGAGATCCACCGTGTCTGTAAGGAGGAGGGCATTTATGTTAATGTAGCCTCCGACCGGGAAGCCTGTGATTTTTATTTCCCAGGCGTATATATGCGGGATGAAATGGTAGTTGGAGTTACAGCCAGCGGACTGGATCACAAAAAAGCAAAGCGTGTAAGGGAAGAGATCCAGAATGCGCTGGAAAAAGTATTGGGAGAGCAGGATGAAGATGAAGAGAGATAAGATCGTGATCGGCAGCAGAGAGAGTAAGCTTGCAGTGCTGCAGAGCGAAATGGTCCGTGACTACATAAAAGAAAAAAATCCGGATCTGGAAGTGGAAATCCTCACTATGAAAACTACCGGGGATATCATTCTGGACCGTACACTGGATAAGGTTGGCGGAAAAGGGCTTTTTGTAAAGGAGCTGGATAAAGCACTGATAGATGGAAGAAGTATTCTTTCTGTACACAGCCTGAAAGATATGCCTATGGAGGTTCCGGAGGAGCTGCCGCTTCTGGCTTTTTCCAAAAGAGAAGATCCGAGAGACGTACTGGTTCTTCCTGAGGGAGCTTCTGAACTTGATAAAAGCAAGCCCCTTGGATGCTCCAGCTTAAGGAGAACTTTACAGCTTAAAAAACTGTATCCGGATATGGATGTCAGAAGTATCCGCGGAAATCTTCAGACAAGACTCCGGAAGCTGGATGAAGGACAGTACAGTGCATTGATCCTGGCTGCTGCCGGCCTTAAGAGACTTGGACTGGAATCCAGGATCAACCGGTATTTTACAGCAGATGAGATCATTCCGGCTGCCGGTCAGGGAATCCTTGCTGTACAGGGAAGAAAAGGGGAAGCTTATGATTTCCTGGAGGGCTACTGTGATAAGGATGCTTGGACCGCGGGAAGTGCGGAGCGTGCTTTTGTAAAGCTCCTGGATGGAGGATGCTCTTCTCCGGTGGCTGCCCATGCGGAAATTCTCGGGGATGAGATCTATCTCAGAGGGCTTTATTATAATGAAAAAGACGGTTCCTATGTAACAGGAACACTGCGTGGCAATAAGGCAGATGCGGAAAGCTTAGGCAGGGAACTGGCAGAAACTCTTCGGAAAAAAGGAGAAAACAGATGAAAACAGGAAAAGTATGGCTGGTAGGAGCGGGTCCTGGCGATATCGGCCTTTTTACATTAAAAGGCCTCAAAGTGCTGGAACAGGCAGATGTGGTCGTCTATGACAGTCTGGTAGGTCAGGGAGTTCTGTCAAGAATCCCGGAAAATGCCAGGCTGATCAATGTAGGCAAACGTGCCAGTCACCATATCATGCGTCAGGAAAATATCAATCAGGTACTTCTTGAGGAGGCACAGCGGGGTCTTCGTGTGGTGCGCCTGAAAGGCGGAGATCCATTCCTCTTTGGAAGAGGAGGAGAGGAGCTGGAGCTTCTTCGGGAGAATGGGATCCCTTATGAGGTTGTTCCGGGTGTTACTTCCTCCATTGCAGTACCGGCATATAACGGGGTTCCGGTAACACACAGGGATTTCTGTTCTTCAGTCCACATCATTACAGGACATAAGAGGGCCGGAGAAGAATATGATATAGACTTCCGGGCACTTGTTGATACAAAGGGAACGCTTGTATTTTTGATGGGCGTGTCCGCACTTCCGGATATCTGCGAGGGTCTGATAGGTGCAGGAATGGAAAAGGACATGCCTGCGGCGATCCTGCAGAAGGGAACTACAGCAGGTCAGAAACGGATCGTAGCAACAGTTTCTACCCTGGAAGAAGAGGTGAAACGCCAGGGGATCGAGACACCGGCGATCATTGTGGTGGGTAAGGTATGTACACTGGCAGAGAAGTTTGGCTGGTATGAAGAACTGCCGCTTTCAGGATGGAAGGTCCTTGTCACAAGACCGAAAGAGCTTGTTTCCAGAACTGCGGACAAGCTTCGTGAAAAAGGCGCGGAGGTTCTGGAGCTTCCGGCGATCCGTACTGTCCCCATGGAAGACCAGAGCCGTCTCTATAAAGCGTTGGATCACCTGGAGGAATATCAGTGGCTTGTATTTACCAGCCCTACAGGTGTAAGGGTATTTTTTGAAGAACTGATCCGCCATGGAAAAGATATCCGTGCCATGGGAAATGCTCGTCTGGCCGTGATTGGGGAGGGAACAAAAAAGGCCTTGCAGGAAAGAGGATTGCTGGCAGATTTTGTGCCGTCGGTATATGACGGGGATACTCTTGGAAAGGAACTTTCAGAGCTTCTTTCCGGTGGAGAAAAGATACTTATCCCGCGGGCAGAAAAGGGCAATGAAAAGCTCACGGCATTTCTTGCACAGGCAGGTGCTGTGATCGAGGATGTTCCGACCTATCAGACTCTTTACGAAAAGAGCCAGCTCATCGATGAGAAGAAGGAATTTGAAACAGGACAGATCAGCTGTGCGGTGTTTACAAGTGCCTCCACTGTGAAGGGATTTGTGGAGGGAACAAAAGGACTGGATTATTCAAAGGTTAAGGCGGCCTGCATCGGCAGACAGACGAAGGCGGCTGCTGAGAGCTTTGGAATGAAAGCATATATGTCAGAAAAAGCCACCATTGACAGTCTTGTCAAGCTGGTGGAGGAATATGAAAAGGAGCGAATGATCATGGAACTGACAAAAAGACCAAGAAGATTAAGAGGTAGCGAAAACCTTCGTAAGATGGTACGTGAGACAAGAATGGATAAATCTTCTCTTATGTATCCTATGTTCGTAATGGAAGGAGAAAATAAGGAAGAAGAAATTCCGTCCATGACCGGGCAGTACCGTTACAGCCTGGACCGTCTTCCGTATAAACTGGAGCAGCTTTCCAAAGCCGGTGTAGGAAGTGTGATGTTTTTTGGTATTCCTGACCATAAGGATGAAGTGGGCAGCGGTGCCTATGATCCGGAGGGGATCGTTCAGAGAGCTCTTCGCATTGCAAAAGAGAAATTTCCGGAGCTTTATTATGTAACAGATGTATGCATGTGTGAGTACACTTCCCATGGCCATTGCGGCGTTCTCTGCGGTCATGATGTGGACAATGACAAGACGCTGGAGCTTCTCGCAAAAACAGCACTTTCCCACGTGGAAGCAGGTGCAGATATGGTTGCTCCGTCTGATATGATGGATGGTCGTGTTGCAGCGATCCGCCAGTGTCTGGACAAGGCAGGGCATTATACAACACCGATCATGTCCTATGCAGTAAAATATGCTTCTGCATTTTATGGTCCGTTCCGTGAGGCAGCAGATTCTGCTCCGTCTTTTGGGGACAGAAAAAGCTACCAGATGGATCCTCACAACAGCAGAGAAGGGCTGAAAGAGGCACTTGCAGATGTGGAAGAGGGTGCAGATATCATCATGGTAAAACCGGCTCTTGCATACCAGGACATGATCTGGCAGGTAAAGGAGATCACAAACGTTCCGGTTGCCGCATACAGTGTCAGTGGTGAGTATGCAATGGTAAAAGCAGCAGCTGCAAACGGCTGGATCGACGAAGAAAGGATCGTGGGTGAGATGGCTACAGGAGCATTCCGTTCCGGTGCGCAGATCTATCTTACCTATTATGCGGAGCTTCTGGCAAGACTTATGGATGAAGGGAGGATCGGCTGATGACAAGATCAGAACAGTTATTTGAGCGTGCGGTAAAAAGAATCCCGGGAGGCGTAAACAGCCCGGTAAGATCTTACGGAGCCATCGGTGAGGCACCTCGTTTTATTGAAAAAGCAGATAAATGCTACATCTATGATGTAGATGGAAACCGTTATGTGGATTACATTGATTCCTGGGGCCCGATGATCCTGGGACATAATTTCCCGGAGATCCGCGAGAGTGTGATCAAGGCCTGCGAAAATGGCCTGAGCTTTGGCTGTGCTACAGGAATCGAAGTAGAGATCGCAGAATTTATCTGTGAACATATTCCACATGTAGATATGATCCGTATGGTAAACTCAGGAACAGAAGCTGTTATGAGTGCCATCCGTGCAGCAAGAGGTTTTACCGGAAAAGACAAGATCATCAAATTTGCAGGTTGCTATCACGGACACAGTGACTGCCTTCTGGTAAGTGCCGGCTCCGGTGTCATGGCAAGTGGTATTCCGGACAGCGCCGGTGTTCCGAAGGGCTGTACACAGGATACCATGACGGCTACCTACAATGATGCCGCCAGTGTGGAAGCACTTCTCAAACAGGAAGAGGGAAATGTGGCAGCCGTGATCGTGGAGGCAGTAGGAGCAAACATGGGTGTGGTTCCTCCGAAACCAGGTTTCTTAAAGCGGCTTCGTGAGCTTTGCGATGAGCACAATTGTCTGCTGATCTTTGATGAAGTGATCACAGGCTTCCGACTTGCCTTTGGCGGAGCAGCAGAGTATTTTGGTATCCGTCCGGATCTTGTCACCTACGGGAAAATAATCGGCGCAGGAATGCCGGTAGGCGCTTATGGCGGACGTAAGGAGATCATGGATCTGATCTCACCGTGTGGTCCTGTATACCAGGCAGGTACCTTAAGCGGAAACCCGGTTGCCATGGCTGCAGGTTTCACACAGCTGAAATATCTCTATGAGCATCAGGAAATCTACAAAGATCTGGCTGCCAAAGGTGAGAAGCTTTACGGCGGCTTGAAGAAGATCGTGGAGGAAAAAGGTCTTCCATATCAGGTAAACTATGATTCTTCTCTGGCAAGTATTTTCTTTACAGACCAGGAGGTAAAAGACTATGTTTCTGCAAAAACATCCAACCTGGAGCTTTTTGCAAAATATTTCAAGGGAATGCTGAAACGAGGCATTCATCTTGCACCTTCCCAGTTTGAGGCGATGTTCCTTTCCACAGCGCATACAGATGAAGTAATTGATGAAACTCTGGAAGCAATGAGAGGCGCTTTGGGAGATCTGTAAAGAGGCGTAATGGATGCGCAGGAGCCGATCCATTTGCGTGGATCATGTGTGAACGCCATAGTGAACGGCAGCTTTGCGTAAAAAATTGCACAAAAGATAACAGGATGGTAACTTGTTCTTGCAGAAGCTTTGTGATAAAATAAACACAAAAATACGTAACCAATGTAAAAAGCAGGAGGCCAGAACTTATGGGAAAAAAGAAATACGTGGCTTACGTGGGAACATATACCCATGGAACCAGTAAGGGAATTCAGGTATACGATGTAGATGTAGAAAAAGGAACACTCACAGAACGAAGCGAAGTGGAAGTTAGCAATGCTTCTCATCTGGCGGTATCAAAAAAACGGTAAATATCTGTATTCCATTGAGGATGAAGGTGTAGCTGTATTTGAAAGAGACAAGAACGGTGATCTTACCCGCCTCAACAGTGTGGATATCAACGGAATGCGAGGCTGCTATCTTGCAACAGATGTGGACGGAAGATATCTTTATGTGGCAGGGTACCATGATGGTAAGGTAACGGTTGTACATACACATAAAGACGGCCGTCTGGGAAGTGTTATGGACGGCGTTTTCCACAAGGGACTTGGAAGCGTGGCAGAGCGTAACTTCCGTCCGCATGTTAATTGTGTACGTCCGACACCGGATAATAAGTATCTCTGTGCGGTAGATAATGGTATCGATCAGGTTAAGATCTATCGTATCAATAAGAAGAAAGACAAACTGGAGCTGGTTGACATTCTTCGCTGCCCGAGAGAGAGCGGCCCTCGTATCATCCGTTTCAGTGATGACGGAAGATTTGCATATCTTCTTTTTGAGCTCAGCAATGAGGTGAAGGTATACAGCTATGACGGAAGCGGTAAGAATCCGGAGTTCCAGCTGCTTCAGAGCATTACCACTCTTGGAAAAGAGGATTCCAATGATGCGCTTCATAACGCAGCTTCCGGTATGTCTCTTTCTGCGGACGGTAAATATCTTTTCTGTACAACAGCAGGGGAAAATACTGTGACTATGTATGCAGTAGACCAGGAAACAGGCCTTCTGACCAAGAAATTTACACTTCCGATCAGTGGTGATTACCCGAAGGATCTTATGATCTTCCCGGATAACAAGCATATTGCTGTTGCCAATCATGCCAGCAACAGTATTACCGTTTTCACTGTGGATTATGAAAAGAATATCATCATGATGAACGAAAAACCGAGAAAGATCGAGACACCGAACAGTATCCATATCTGGCCGGTACCGGATACATGCGAGCAGTTGGATTAAGAACAGGATTGATCAAAGTAAGTCTTGTACAGGCAAACAAAAACAGACTCAGGGACGAGTAGGAACTTTCCCTGAGTCTGTTTTTTTGCGCATTTATAATTTTTTATCTGATAGGTCAAAATGTGAAATTACCGCTGATAAAATTCGTGGATACGATCCATCCGTGCACTCATATTGTTAAAAAGTGCATCTGTAATGGTAAGTGCT
>ENA-OQBV01001270-OQBV01001270.1-human-gut-metagenome-genome-assembly--contig:-NODE-1270-length-12761-cov-2.880719_pt1 | contig 12761 bp, 16 predicted proteins | sample MGYA00242750_ERZ504559 | MGnify/ENA primary metagenome ERZ504559 (study PRJEB26092, sample SAMD00036230) | human gut metagenome | host: Homo sapiens | study: EMG produced TPA metagenomics assembly of...
TTATTATATCATTAATAATCACTTTTTAGAGATAAATAATTCTACTGACAATTCTGCACGGTTTTAACATTATTTTCAGTAGCATTGACATTTATGTATATAATCAATATTATTTTCAGTAGTATTGGGTAAATTCATTTGTTTGTCTGTATCTATTCGCATTGTCATTCAAAAATGGCACATAACGGGAAACGCATTGGCGAAGTGGCGGATAAATTGGACAAAAAGTTCAATTTAGCGAGAACGTAGCCGATGTGTTTCCACAGAGCTAACTTACAAATAAAAAGCGAATGTGGAACACATTCGGCGGAATAAAATGCAGAAACTTTCAATTTAGCACTTAACCTGCCATTTTGCCAATGCGATGTTATGTGAAGGAATTTTTAGTATCTTTGTATTCAAATAATTCACATTTTATGTATTTCAGCAAGCCTTGGTAATTAAAAATTAAAGTAAATTATTAAATCGTCTTTTTGAGACGGTTGCTATTTGGTACGTTAATTTTTAATTTAAAATAAGGTAATAATGAAAAATATAAAACCCTTAACTTTTCCGTTTAATTCGGAAAATAATACATCCATAAAACAAAGTCTTTTTCGATTTCGAGAATATTTTGATTCTTCTACAATTGTTGGTTTAGGCGAAAAACGCACATTTCATAAAAGAGTTTTTTACATTCAGGCATCAAGTTATTGAGTTTTTAGTAACTGAATGTGATTTTGACACCTTGGCATTTGAGTTTGGTTTTTCTGAAGGATTAGAAGTTGATAAGTGGATAAAATCACAAATTCCATTCGACGATTTGGATAAGTTACTGTCACACTTTTATTATCCAAATGAGTTAAAGATACTTTGCTATGGCTTCGTCGGTATAATCAAGACAATAATAATCAAATTACCTTTTTAGGTGTGGATATTCCTAAAAATGGAGGTTCTTATTTTCCAAACTTTCGTATTGTATCTGATTATTTGCAAAGACTTTCAATCGTTTCTTCTGATGTCTTACAGAAGATTTTAAATCTTGCTGAGAAATTTGATTTCTATTCGACTTCTCAGCTTGCGTTAAAATTTATCGCTTTTTGATGAAGCTGAACATAATGAATTAAAAGCATTGCTATTAAAAAGTTTACATTCGTTTGATTACTCTTCAACCAAAATTAGAAAGTTTAGAATTTCAATCGATAGTTCATCAAGTTAAAGGCTTGATTTATATGAATTATAATGCTGATGCTATGGAAAGTTTCATTACTGAAAGGGGAATTGAAGGAGATATGGGAGCAAAAGACCAGTATATGGCAGAAAGCATTGATTGGTTTTTGAAAAATTCACTTGGTAAAAGATTATTTTGGTTGCCACAATGCTCACATTCAAAAAACTCCGGTAGATTTTGTATGGATTTATTAGTTGTTATCCAATGGGGCAAAGACTTTCGATGACTTTTGGAGAAAAATATAAAGCATTTGCAATAACTAATCTACGTGGAGAAACTGCGGCATTGTATCCTGATAATGATTATCAATTTGGCTTTAGGGTTGATAAATTTCCACTTGATTTTCCAGAGTCGGATTCTGTTGAATTTATTATGCAAGAATTTGGAGGAAAAGAATGCTGTTTACTAATGAACAGAAGTACGGAATTAAAAAATTGTAATAAGATTCGATTTGATTCGATGTGCCTAAAAACTGAAATAGAAGAAGCTTTTGACGGAATTTTTCTAATAGAAAAATCAACTGTTTCAGAAGTAGTGGATTGAGAATTTATAAATTTAATTTCGAAACGGCACTTTCTTTTTGGAGGTGCCGTTTTATTCTTTCACATAACGTGCCGCGTATTGGCGATGGGCGGGATTTTTAGCACTGAACTTTAATCGAAGAACAGAAGTTGAATTTTGCACTTCCGTTGATACGAAGCCGTTCAGCCCGCCTATTGCCAATACGATGTTGTACGACGTAGTTATGTTTTGGGTTTTAGTCCAGCTAAATATTTTCGTATGTCATTTTCTAATTTATCCGGGTATTTGTACTCTAATTTTTTTGACAATTCAGTTCCTATTTCTGAAACTAAATCAGTCATTGAAAATAGAGCAGTCCAATTTTCCTTTATATCGCTCCCTGAAAATGTTTGTTCTGTTTTAGCCCACATTTCCTGGTAAGATACTTTTTGAAAAGCCGTCCATATTTATTGGTCGTTATGTTCCAATTGTGTTCACTTGCAATGTGCCATTCAATTAAAGGAATTAAATATTCTGTGCGAATAACGGTTTCCGACATAAATTTCGCATAGAATATTTCATCTCTCACAAGACACTTTGCCACGTAAGTTGTGTCCCACCAAAAATCGTTTATTAGATTTTGAAACTCTTTTTCAGACGGTTTTTTGATAATGGAAATTTGATAAGTTGGTTTCAGCATTTGCTTTGTAATACCATCTTTATCAATTAAAATTTTATAACCAATATCCCAATCTTCTGGTAATTCTTTCTCTTGCGTTTCCTTTATAAATTTTGATTTGCTGTAAAGTTTAAAATCTACTTTCACACCGTCTTCATAAAGTAGCATTTTCATTGCGTGTTTATGGTTAAAACAACTTTCGTCTTCTTCAATCATAGCAATTGGATTTCCGAATTTAAGCGTCCAGCTTTTGTCTGAAATGTAATTTGTATTATCCTCAAAAACAAATTCAAATCACGATTCAGTAATCACCGGAATCCGGTCATACTGTCCGAATATATAAAAACGCATGAAGTGGTACGCTGACTATTTATCCATCTATGACAAGCCTTTCACCCAAGCCCCACAAGCGGTTATCAACCAAGTGAAAGACAAGATCCGGCAGCTTGCAACTCATGCTCCGCTGGTTTCGGTGGTCGCCATCGCCCATAATGAAGAAAAGAGGATATTGAGCTGCCTGTGGTCTTTATGTGAAAACCAACATAACTATCCTGTAGAAATACTAGTCATCAATAATCATTCTACCGACCACACCGAAGAGGTACTAAAAGAATTAGGAGTCACCTACTTCAATGAATACCGGAAAGGTCCCGGTTTTGCCCGGCAATGCGGACTGAACCATGCCCGGGGGAAGTATCATCTCTGCATAGATGCCGACACCCTTTATCCGCCCCAGTACATCAGTACCATGATAAAGGTCTTACAGGACAAAGAAGTGGCAGGTGCATACGCCCTGTGGAGTTTTCTTCCTAATGAACATCATTTAGGACTTTTCTTCTATGAAACACTGCGTGACCTCTATTTGAAAATACAAAATCTGAACAGACCGGAACTCAATGTACGTGGAATGGCTTTTGCCTTCCACACGGAAACAGCCCGGAAAGAAGAATTCCGGACAGACATACTCCGCGGAGAAGACGGCTCCCTGGCACTGGCATTGAAAAAATACGGAAAATTAAGATTCGTCACCGCCCGCAAAGCCCGTGTCCTTACCGGCTATGGTACTGTCTCGGCCGACGGATCCCTGTTTAGCAGTTTCAAAAAACGAGCCATAAAAGGTTTAAGAAGCTTCACGGCTCTTTTCTATAGCAAAAACAATTACGAGGACGAAGATTCTAACCTGATAAAGTAACGACAGATGAAAATAGCAATAGAAGCCCAACGCATCTTCAGAAAAGAAAAGCATGGCATGGACTATGTAGCTCTGGAAACCATCCGGGAACTGCAAAAGATAGACAAACAAAACGAATACTTCATACTGGTCAGCCCGGGAGATGATATTTGTTTGCAGGAATCCGCCAACGTGCATATCGTGACCGTCAACTGGCCGTCCTATCCGCTTTGGGAACAGATAGGACTGCCGTTGGCTTTGAGAAAAATCAAACCCGACCTGCTGCACTGCACAAGTAACACTGCCCCTGTGTATGGAAACATTCCACTGGTGCTTACACTGCACGACATTATCTTTCTAGAAAAAAAACAAGGCAAGAACCAGTCCATGTACCAAAGACTGGGACGTTTCTACCGAAGAATCATTGTTCCCCAAATTCTTACTAGATGCAAAAGAATCATTACCGTTCTCATTTTGAATGCAACCGCATCAGTCATTTCCTGCACATTGACAGACAACTGCTTGTCGCCGTACACAACGGCTATTCACAACATTTCATACCCATACGGAACGCACAAGCCACCACTGCCCGATACATAAAGAAACATCCTTACCTGTTCTTTTTAGGAAATACCGATCCCAAGAAGAATACGGCAAGGGTATTGCAGGCATACGGTATTTATTTAAAAAAATCCCGTCAGCCCCTTCCCTTGCTTATCGCCGACCTGAAAAGAAGAGATCATAGACGAATATCTGAACCGGCAAGGATTACAAGAAATAAAAAAAATGCTGTATCATCCCGGATACATTCCAAACACAGAACTACCCGCTGTTTATAGTGGAGCATCCGTCTTTATATACACGTCTTTACGCGAAAGTTTCGGCATCCCCATTCTGGAGGCGATGGCCTGCGGAACTCCCGTCATCACCTCAACCACTTCCGCCATGCCCGAAATCACAGGACCGGAGGGTATTCTGGTCAATCCGTTCGAACCGGAGGAAATTGCTTCCGCCCTCCTTCATTTAGAAGAAAATGCGGAATTCTATGAGTCACAAACTGCATATGGATTAGAAAGAGTCCGTCGGTTCTCATGGGAGAACACAGCCAGAGAAATATTGAAAATATATAAAGAAATACTAGCATGAACACCCTTGAAATCCTCTTCTTCGTCCTCCTGTTCATTGTATTCTACACCTATGTGGGATACGGAATCCTGTTGTGGATATTGGTAAAATAAAACAAAGTTTTCTTTTCTTCTACGATACGGACGAACCGGAGCAAGAAACCTGCCGGAACGGCAACAACACCGCCCTGCCCGAAATCACCCTGTTCATCACCGCCTATAATGAGGAACAGGTAGTAGACGGAAAGATGAAAAACTGCCACGAACTGGATTATCCCAAAGAGAAACTGCATATCGTATGGGTAACGGACGGCAGCAATGACCGAACCAATGAAAAATTAAAAGCGTATCCCGATGTCACCCTATTGTTCGTCCCCGAAAGAAAAGGAAAAACAGCCGCTATGAACCGGGGAATGGGATTTGTCACCACGCCTTTGGTCATATTCACAGACGCCAATACATTTATTAATCCGCAGGCCGTTCGCGAGATAGTAAAATGTTTTAACCATCCGCAGGTGGGATGCGTGGCAGGAGAAAAACGGGTAGACATGTACAGTACCGGAGGAGCTGTTTCCGGAGGAGAAGGATTGTACTGGAAATATGAATCATGGCTGAAAAAAATGGATTATCAGCTCTATTCCGCCATAGGTGCTGCCGGAGAATTATTTGCCATCCGCACCCCGTTATATGAGGAAATGCCTGAAGATACCCTACTGGATGATTTTATGCTGTCCCTGCATATCGCCATGAAGCAGTATACGATAGCATATTGTGATACGGCATATGCCTTGGAAAGCGGATCGGCCGATATGAAAGAAGAGGAGAAAAGAAAAATACGTATCTCGGCAGGAGGATTGCAGTCCGTCTATCGTTTGAAAGAACTGCTAAATCCTCTACGTTATGGAATCCTCAGTTTTCAATATGTCTCCCACCGCGTACTGAGATGGTCGGTAACCCCGGTTGCCTTGTTTCTGCTCTTTCCCCTGAATATCCTGCTGGTTGTCTGTAGTGAGAGCCATCCGGTTTACTTTCTTTTTCTTCTGCTGCAATCCGCATTCTACCTCGGGGGAGTTTATGGCAGCTTCCTGTCTGCCAAGTCCGTAAAGAACAAATTGCTTTATATTCCCTACTATTTCCTGTTCATGAACATCAATGTGATAAAAGGTTTCTTCTATTTGAAAAGACATGCCGGCGGAACATGGGAAAAATCCCGCAGGGCATAATATTTACTTACCAAAATATTTTTCTATCATCTCACGCAAAGCGGGAGCCATAATCGGCTTGGCCATATAATCGTCACATCCGGCTTCAAAAGCCTTGTCACGGTCACTGTCATACGCATTGGCGGTAAGAGCTATGATGGGAAGTGTCCCCCCTTTCAGACGAATTCTTCTGGTAGCTTCCAAACCGTCCATAACAGGCATCTTTATATCCATCAAAATCATATCGGGCCGGCAACCCTCAAATTTCTCAATAGCCTCCTGCCCATCGTGGGCACGGTAAACTTCATACTCCTTTCTTAAAATTATAGATAATAAGAGGTAATTACTTTCCGTATCTTCAGCTACCAAAATCTTTTTCATTTCTTCTTTTCATTGATTACCTTGCAAAATTACGATATAAAATGATATAAACAATATTTTTTTTGTATATTTGCTGTCAGTAACAAATATCACGCATCTAAATTCGCTAAGAGAAACAGTATATTGAGAATCATACTATTAATATGAAAATTCCGAGTAATATATTGCACGATAAGCAGTATGCAGACAAAATTCTGGAAATTACGGCTGATACTATGTTTTTCGTATATAAAGACGGCACCTGTTTAGACTTCAAGGCTAATACGACGGACTTCTTTATAAAAGAACAAGATATTATAGGGAGAAATATATTCTCTTATTTCCCTGTGGAAACGGCACGGGAGATGTATGCGGAATTCACCAAAGTACGGGCAGGAGACAAACTTTCCGCACGGAATTACAAATTAATATTGGAAGATGACGTAAAATACTACAAATGTATTATCAGCAAGTATGATGAGGAGCATTTTCTTTTTCAATACAGGGATATCACAGGCCGGAGTGTCGTCAGGCTGAAATTGGAAAAAAAGCAAAAAGATTTGTGCGAAATAGAAAAAGCCGCAAGAATAGGATTATGGGCATACGATTCGTCCACACGGTTCTTCACTTATTCGGGATACACCCGGATATTCTGTAACGATGAGGAACAGAAACAGATTTCCATAGATGAATACATGAACTATATGCACCTTGATGACAAGGCCCGTTTCAGTCAATGGCTGGAAGAAAATCTGAAGGAGAAGGATGCTTCCAATACCATAAACTACAAACTCCTTATTGACGGAAAGACCGTCAACATGAGAATAAAAACATATCATAAAGAGGTATATATGCAAAGGACCGTATTGGAAGGATATATACAGAACACATCCGAGATTGTTTGGAAAGCAGAACGCTCCAACCAGCTGAAATCTGCCTTCCTTGCCAATATGAGCCATGAAATCCGTACACCGTTGAATGCCATTCTAGGATTCTCACGCATTATAGCTGAAACGGAAAACGCCGAGGAAAGATTGCAGTATTACGATATTGTAGAAAAAAACAACATGCGCCTGCAGGAACTTATCAACGAGATTTTGGACCTGTCGAAGATTGAATCGGGCATGATGGAGTTCAACTATGCGCCTGTATCCCTTTATACTTTATGTGAGGATGTAAAAAACACGTATAGTTTCAGGTGTCAACCTGGGGTGGAGCTTGTTTTCGAAGAGTCCGATCCGTCACTGGTTATCTCGACAGACAGGAACCGCTTGTTCCAGGTTTTCTCCAACCTGATAGGTAATGCTACAAAATTCACAGCCAAAGGTTCTATCAGCTTCGGATATAAATTGACGGAAAAAGAAATTGTTTTTCATATAGCCGATACCGGAAGCGGTATTTCCGATGACAAGATAGACAAGATATTCGACCGTTTCATCATGGCCAACAACCAGGTGCAAGGTACAGGACTGGGTCTTTCCATCAGCAAAATCATTGTAGAAAAGTTAGGAGGAAAAATAGCTGTACAATCAAAAATGGAAACCGGAACCACATTCACTTTTACATTGCCTTACATTTCAGCAAACGGAGATATGAAATGGGAGGAAAAACTTCCACCAGCTTCCGTTAAAGACAACAGCAGAACTTCCCATCAGGAGATGACCATCCTAGTGGCGGAAGACTATCAAAGCAATTATGACTTAATAGAGGCTATGATCGGAAAAATATACAAACTGGTGCATGCTCATGACGGCATGGAGGCTATCATATTCTATGAACAATACAAACCCGACTTGATTTTGATGGATATAAAAATGCCTAACATCAATGGTCTGGACGCCACCAGAGCCATCCGGGAAATGTCTGCCGACGTACCTGTCATCGCTGTAAGCGCATACGCATATGAAAAAGACAAAATAGCTGCCATAGAAAGCGGATGCAATGATTTTTTAACCAAACCGGTATCTGCCGACTTATTGAAAATGACTATAAACAAGTATCTAAAACAAAAGTAATTTATGGGAAGATTAGCCGTATACAAATTTGCCTATTTTTTATCTATCCTGTTCACAATCTTCATTCTGGGACTTTCCATCTTCGCTTATTTCTCAGGTAAAATAAATCCGGTAGAGAATATGTTCGCCGCGTACGTTGCTTTAAGCAAACCTATACTGGTGGTTGTCAATACGATATTATTTACTTACTGGCTCATCAGACTCCGGTATTGGTTATGGATTCCATGACGGGGCTGATGGTAAACTACGAATACATCACTTCCATGTACCAAATTTATAACCCTACCAAGTATGCTAACGAAAACAGACTGAAAATAGTGACTTACAATGTCCACTCATTTGGAAATGAAATCACGGGATTCTCCGCCAAAGAGTTTGCCGAGATGATGAACAAGGAGGAAACGGACGTACTTTGTTTTCAGGAATATAGAGGTAATGGCGACTTTACGGAACAGGATTTACAGAATACGTATGCTAAAACATTCCCTTACTCGTTTATCCCCGAAGGATTGAGTCAGGCCATTTACAGCCGCTACCCCATCAAACAGTCACAAACAATAGAATTTCCGAATACCAATAACGGAGCCATCTGGGCCGACCTGGATGTAAAAGGTATGACGATACGCATCATCAACGTGCACATGCAGACTACCAACTTTGACAGAATGCGTTCCAAAGCAGCACAGGCTCGGGGAGCACAAGATGAGGAACAGGAAAGAGCCATTTATCTGGACTATTCTGACAACTTCCGGGAAAATACTGTCAGACGTGCCGGACAGGCTGAACAAATCAGTTCGCTAATCAATGCCACGGAATATCCCTTGATTGTATGCGGTGACTTCAATGACCCTCCGGGAACTTTTACTTATGAAACGCTGAAAAGCGGCTTGAAAGACGGATTTCAAACCGCAGGAGAAGGGTACGGAGCCACTTACCGGGGATTTCACCATTTACTACGGATAGACTACTTGTTCCATTCCACCTTATTGGAAGGTATAAAATATAAGGTGATTCCTTATGATATGAGTGACCATAACCCGGTATATCTGGAGGTGGGACTTTGATAAATCACTTCTTCAAAGCTACCGAGAAAAAGAAAGTGGAACCTTTCCCCTCTTCAGACTCAAACCATAAATGCCCACCATTCTTAACAGCGAAATCCTGACATAACAACAAGCCTAATCCGGAACCTTCCTCATTATTCGTTCCGTATTTGCTGAAATGAGTTTCCGTGTTCAACAATTTCTTTTGATCTTCCTCACCCATGCCTTTTCCAGTATCTTTTACACTGACTATGACTTTATCACCCTCTATTCCAGCATTAACCAGAATTTCGGAATCATTATAGCTGAACTTGATCGCATTGCTGAGAAGATTACGCAAGATAGTCTTCATCATATCCATATCGGCATGTACCTCAATCTTTCCGTGCACCGGGAAGTTCACCTTTATATTCTTCATACCGGCTACCAGATTGAAAATTTCGATAACCGAAGCAATATTCCCCACAATATCAAAGTCCTGATAAACGACATTCAGCTTGCCTATCTGGCTTTTAGTCCATTTCAGCAAATTATCCAGCAAAGAGAAAACATCCTCCGTACTTTGATTGGCCATGCTCAGCATATCAAACATTTCCTTACCGATCTGTTCGGACGGAAGACTGAGTATCAACATATTGAGCACCATCTTAATGGATCCCATGGGTGAACGCAGGTCATGCGCGATAACAGAATATAACTTGTCGCGCCCCATAATAATCTTACGCAGTTCTTCCGTCTGCTCCATGATGATCCGTTTGGCGGCAACCAGGGATATCTGATGAGTAACACGGATCACAAGCTCTTCCTTATTAAAAGGTTTGGATATAAAATCATTCGCACCTACCTTGAAACCCTTCACTATATCGGCGGTGGTATTCAAAGCTGTCAGAAATATAATAGGAATATGTTGTGTTTCCGGATCGGCTTTCAATCGTTCGGCAACTTCAAAACCATTCATCTCGGGCATCATGACATCCAACAAAATCAAATCGGGGCGGGCATTGACCGCCTGAGATAATGCCTCCTTTCCATTACCGGCAGTTATCACCTTAAACTTCTCGTTTGTTAACAACACTTTTAACAACAAGACATTAGAAACCACATCATCCACAACTAAAACAGTGTACTCAGAATGACTTATTACAACATTTACATCCGATGTCATAGGTATATATTATTTAGCCAGAACACTTTTAAAATAATCAATCACTTTCGTCAGCCCCTCTTCCAGATGAATGTGAGGCTCCCAATCCAGCTTTTCTCTTGCCAGAGTAATATCCGGCCTGCGCTGACGAGGGTCATCATGAGGTAAAGGTTCGAAAATAATGTTAGAATGAGAACGGGTCAGTTCCAGTATCTTCTGAGCCAGTTCAAATATGGAAAATTCGCAAGGGTTACCGATATTCACCGGTCCTGTGAAATGATCTTCCGTAGCCATCATACGCATCATTCCTTCCACCAGATCATCTATATACTGAAAACTACGCGTCTGTTTTCCGTCTCCATAAAATGGTTATATCTTTATCTTGCAATGCCTGTACCACAAAATTGGAAATTACACGTCCGTCATCGGTCAGCATATTAGGGCCATACGTATTGAATATGCGGATTATTTTTACCAAAACACCATGTTGACGGTAATAATCCATGCACAAAGTTTCGGCACAACGTTTTCCTTCATCATAACAAGACCGGTAGCCTATGGGATTCACATTCCCCCAATCTCCCTCCCTCTGGGGATGCGACAACGGATCACCATACACCTCACTGGTAGAAGCCTGAAGTATTTTTGCTTTGTTACGCTTCGCCAGTCCCAACATATTAAACGTGCCGAAGACAGCCGTCTTCGCCGTTTTGATAGCATCATGCTGATAATGTATAGGAGAGGCGGGACATGCCAGATTGTATATCTCGTCCACATCCGTCCAAAAACGGATTAATTATATCGTGTTCTATCAGTTCAAAGCGCGGATGCCCGGTCAGGTAACTTATATTCTCTTTACTCCCCGTGAAAAAGTTGTCTAAACATATAACAATATTACCTTCCTCTATCAGACGAGTGCATAGATGTGACCCTATAAATCCTGCGCCTCCCGTTACTAGGATTCTTTTCATTCCCCTTATTTTTACTTTATTTTATGTTTAGCAAAAATAATTGATTCCCTTCACTTGTGCAAACATTTAAAACAAGATTATTCGTTATCTTTGCAAATACTTTGTCAAAATGAGATTTATATGAAGAAATATCCTTGTGTATTAAGTATAGCAGGCTCCGATTGCAGCGGAGGAGCCGGTATACAGGCTGACCTGAAGACAATCTCCGCCTTGGGTGGTTATGCTGCGACAGCCATTACTGCAATCACCGTACAAAACACTTTGGGAGTACGTGCCATACATCCCGTACCACCGGTATATGTGCGTGGCCAGATAGAAGCCGTAATGGAAGATATCCGTCCGGATGCTGTTAAAATAGGTATGATTAATGATGTGGAAATAGTCAAGACCATAGCCTCCTGCCTTCGTACATACCGGCCCCGCTTCGTTGTGTTCGATCCGGTCATGGTATCGACCAGCGGACACCGGCTGATAGAAGAGGACGCCATCAGTGCACTGACCCGGGAACTGATGCCTCTGGCCAGCCTGATTACACCCAATCTGAGTGAGGCGGAAGTATTGACGGAACACCGCATAGGCTATGTGGACGAAATGAAAGCTGCCGCATCGGAATTATTAAAGTTCGGTTGCGGATCCGTTTTACTGAAAGGAGGACATTTGGAGGGCGACAAGATGTGCGATGTATTACAAATAGTTGGAGAAGACAAGCCTCATCTCTTTATTTCAGACAAGATAGAAAGCAAAAACACACACGGAACAGGATGTACTCTTTCTTCCGCCATTGCTACTTTTCTGGCACTGGGATATGATATGCCGCAGGCCGTAGAACATGCAAAAGCATATGTCACCAAAGGCATCCACGCCGGGAAAGACGTGCATATAGGCGAAGGACACGGTCCGATGAATCACTTTTACGCACCTGTCCCGATGAAAATAATGAAATAATTTGTCTATGCGCTAATTACCATGCGGTACATAACGCAGCATATTAGCAAATTGCCTCATTATTATTCCGTAGTTCCGAAAGAAATAATTAAACTTTGCAACGTTTTTAAACCAAAATAGGAAAAAATAATGAAAGCATTTGTATTCCCCGGTACAAGGGAGCAACAGTTTGTAGGTATCGGGTAAAAGACCTGATACGTAAAAACTCGGCTTTTAAGCCAAAGAACTTTTTGAAAAAAGCAAACGACATTTTTAAGGATACCGTATCACAGACAATCATGTTTGAAGGTATCTGACGAAGACTTGCGCCAGACTAAGGTAACTCAGCCTGCCGTTTTTCTGCAACTCGGTAATTTCCGCTCTTTGCATGGGTGATGATTTCAAACCTGAAATGAC
>ENA-OQBV01001271-OQBV01001271.1-human-gut-metagenome-genome-assembly--contig:-NODE-1271-length-12730-cov-2.197889_pt1 | contig 12730 bp, 15 predicted proteins | sample MGYA00242750_ERZ504559 | MGnify/ENA primary metagenome ERZ504559 (study PRJEB26092, sample SAMD00036230) | human gut metagenome | host: Homo sapiens | study: EMG produced TPA metagenomics assembly of...
AAGGGAAGAAACCCGGCAGAATGGCCGGAGGATGAAGGAGCCGGAAGAGCCGATGTTCACCATTACTGCCACGGACCGGCATGGAGTTGCCTATCGGGGTAGAATCCGGAGGCTGGTGCCTAAGGGAGTGTCTGCGGCTGCAAGGCTTTTATGACTGGCAGATTGACCGCATAGAACAGGAGACTTCGGACAGCCAGCTTTATAAACAGGCCGGAAATGGAGTGACCGTCAACGTGATCGAAAGCCATCGGAACGCTTCTTCGGCAGGCAGATGCAGAAATCCGGCAGAGGATGAAAAGACAAAGAGGTAAGGCAGTATGGCAATTGGAATTCAGGATCAGTATTTTGGTACAGAGATTGAGATGACAGGGATCACCAGGCAGAGGGCTGCGGAGAAAGTGGCAGAGCTGTTTGGAACAAGGGCGGTTTGCAATGGCGGATATTATGGGGTCTGGTCTGTGACAGATCAGGAAGGAAAGAAATGGAAGTTCATGTATGATGGGAGCATCTATACGGAACGCAGGGAGCGTGGACGCATGGTTCCTGCCGGAAGAGAATACAGCACCGAGATGGTCAGTCCGAAACTTTCCTATGGAGAAATGGGAAAATTGCAGGAAGTGGTGCGGTGTCTCAGGCATCATGGGGCGAAGGTAAATGCATCCTGCGGGCAGCATGTGCATGTGGATGCTTCCAATCACACCCCAAGAAGCCTTAAAAATGCCATGACCATTATGTATTCCAAAGAGGACATCCTGTTTAAGGCATTGAAGGTGCAGACATCAAGGGAACAGGAGTATTGCCAGAAGGTACGCCCCATTGTGCTGGAGAAGATCCGCCGGATGCCAAACAGCACCATTTCCATGGAAAAGTTGAAACGGGTATGGTATGGGGGCAGGGATGGAAGCCATGATCATTATGACGATACCCGGTACTATGCGTTGAACCTTCATGCAGTGTTTTCCAAAGGAACTTTGGAGTGGAGATGTTTTGAGAGTACCCTCCATGCAGGAAAAGTACGGGCAAATATCACGCTGGCCCTTGCCATTTCCGCTCAGGCCATCAATCAGAAATGTACCCAGATGCGGAAAACAGAGATCACAGAGAATCCTGCATTTACATTCCGTACCTTTTTACTGCGGTTAGGGCTGATTGGACCAGAATATAAAAATGTCCGGGAACATCTGCTTGCCAATCTGGAGGGTGACAGGGCATGGAGGTATGACCGCAGTACCTATGAATGTTTGAATCGAAATCATCGGGCGGAGGATGCCCGTTAGGAGGTAAGAGATGAAAGAAACCTATTATTTTGCCTATGGCAGCAATATGAACTTAGACCAGATGGCGTACCGCTGTCCGGCAGCTTCCGTAGTGGAGAATGTCCGGCTGGAGGGATACCGCCTGACCTTTTGTGGCAGGGGGAAGGGAAGCGGTGTTGCCACTATTCTGCCGGAAGAGGGCAGCCAGGTGGAAGGGGTGCTTTGGAAGATCACACCGGAGTGTGAAAAAAGCCTGGACTTTTATGAAGGGTATCCCCATCTTTATGGGAAGGAGGCTGTTCTTGTTCAGGGAACGGATGGTGTGAAGCGGGAAGTCTGGCATATATCATGAATGCACCCTATAAGGATCAGCTGGCCATCCCCTCGGATCTTTATTTTATGGGGATCGTGGAAGGCTGCCATCAGAATGGGATTTCCAGCCGATCTGTGACCGATGCGCTAAAGCGTACAAGACAGGAAGTGGGAAAGAAAAAAGCCAGTCACAAGAAAACAGAAGTCAGTAGATAACAACGCCGCAGGGGAAATCCTCTGCGGTATTTTTAACGAAAAAAGGAGAATGCAATGAAGAGCAGGAATATCAAAACAAGACTTGCAGCCTTTGGGCTCGCACTGCTTATGGGGCTTAGTCCGCTTGGAAACTTAGCGGATGTCCATGCGGCAGAACGTGAAATTTCACAGAAGGCTGTGACAGAAAAAGAAAGTAAGACAGAATCGGAGCATCCGGTGTCGGAAATTTCTGAGCAGACAGTAACTGCAGAGGATATCACCAAAGATGTTTCCGACAAGGAATTTATGGCAGAGACCTGCATGGAAGGGATTCAGTATGATCCAGAAAAAGAGGATGTGACTTTGGAACGTATCGAAGCGAGAGGATGGCAGTGCGTATCATCCAGACCAGGCAGGGACTTATGTCGCAACGTACTGGGTTGTGCCCAAAAGATGAGCGTGACAGCTACTCTATTACCCGTAAGATTATTCTGACCGATACGGAAGGGCAGGCCCATGCAGAAGAAAACGGTGGGCAGAAACAGAAGGAGGATACGAAATCCGAAGAAGATTCGGAGACGCCTGTGCAGGAGATCCCGGATGTGGAAGTAACGATATCCGGGGAAGATGCAGATGCACAGGCAGCAAGGGAACTGGAAGAAAAGATTGAGGATGGGGAAGTGATGATGTTTTCCGGTGCAGAGAATACCTTTACTGCAAGAGAAACGGTACATCTGGAAAAAGGAGAAACCATCTACTATCCAAGTTATATTGGAAATTATCTGACCTGTTGGTTTACCGTAAATGGAAAGATTGCCTATTGTCTGGAATCCCATCGTTCTTCACCGCCAAGTGGAGATTATGTGGCACAGGTATTGGACAGCAATAAAAACCTGCAGAAAGTGTTGTATTATGGCTATGGCGGTGCGGGGGATATTACCGGAAGTTATCTGTCTGGTAAGACAAAAGAAGAGAAGTATGTATATACGCATATCGCAGCCAGCTATGCTTACGCAGGTGAGGCAGGATTTACGGGATGCAAGTATGAGGATCTGGTAAAAGCAGGGGTGATTGCCTATATTGACCATCTGTTTGCTATGGAAGAACCGCCGAAAGGGGAGATTTCCCTTTCTAAAACATCCGTAAAAGCAGTCCGTGATGGAAATGTGCAGAAAACACCGGATATCACATTGTCCGGGGATCATCGAAACTATATTTCTGTCAATGTGCCAAAAGACATCACCATTTATAACAAGACAAAGGGAACTTCCCGCAGAGAATGGTGCGTTAAAAATCTATGGCGGAGATACCTTTTATCTGACTGCCCCAATGCTTCATACCGGAACCTATTCCTCCGGGGAGCTACATGGTTCTGTGGGAGAGACTTGGAGAACGCTGGTGTTATCCACAGGAAACAGCAATCAGGACATTGGAGTCTTTGAATCGGAGAAAGCCAATCCGGTAAGTTTTACCGTAGACTGGCTGGAGATGACAAGGATCGAGCTTTTCAAACAGGATGCGGATACCAAGAATCCTTTAGACGGTGCAGTGTATGGCATTTATACAGACAGCAAGTGTGAGCATCTTTTGATGGAAATGCCAGTCACCGGGGAAGAGGGAAAAGCAGTCAGTGATTATTTTGAGGCAGCCATCAAACAGTATATGTGAAGGAGATCAAGGCTCCAGACAAGTATGCACAGAGTGATGTGATCCATAAGGTGGATGTGGAAGCCGGAAAGACGGTCACCATCTCAGCAACCGATGAGAGGGTGAAAGGTGCTGTCCATATCAAAAAGATTAGATAAGGAGACGCAGGACTTTCTCCCACAAGGAGACAGCTCCCTTGCAGGAGCCGTGTATGGTCTGTATGCCAGAGAGGATATTGTCCACCCGGACGGAAAGACGGGTGTGTTGTTTAAAAAAAGACAGTCTCATCGCACAGGGCGTGATTAAGGAGAATGGCACTTTAGATTTTTCTGAATTGTATCTAGGAAAAATGTATGTGAAAGAGATTACTCCGCCGGAAGGTTATACGGTAGATACCACAGAATATGACGTGGATCTTACCAATGAAGGTCAGGAAGTAGCAGAGGTAACCAGAGATCTGACTGTACAGGAGCAGGTGAAGAAACAGGCGTTCCAGCTCATCAAGATCAGCGAAGATGGTGACCAGACAGAAACAGAGCTTGTGGAAGGTGCAGGATTTAAAGTGTATTTAGTCAGCAACCTGTCGAAAGTAAAGAGCGGGGAATTACAGCCATCCAATGGGGAGCAGTTTACTGCGGAAGATTTCCGTGGCTATGATTTCAGTAAAGAAGAGGTGGCAGTGACCTATGTGGATGGCAAGGCTGTGCCGGTGCCGGAACTCATTACGGATAAAAAGGGATATGCCCTTAGCCCGGAACTTCCGTATGGTCTTTATGTGGTAGAAGAAAGTACGGTGCCGGAGAATTTGAAAGCCATCGATCCGTTTTTAGTAAAGGTAGATGAGGACAGCAGAGAGCCGATGGTGTGGCGTGTGTTCGATGACCGTCCGTTTGAATTTTTATTAAAGATTGTGAAAAAGGATGCACAGACAGGCAATCCGGTTTTGAAGGCAGGCGCTTCCTATAAAATCTTTGATATGGAAAAAGAGGAATATGTAGAGCAGACGGTATTCTATCCGAAGAAAGAGACCATCAGTGTTTTCAAGACGAATGAGGAAGGTTATCTGGTCACACCGGAAGAGCTGAAATGTTCTACCTATCGGATTGAAGAAGTGAAAGCGCCGGAAGGATTTGTAAGACAGGGGTATGAAATGTCCTTGTATGAAGGGCAAACTGTGATTTCTCCATTAGAAGTGAGCGAAAAAGGCAGTTACAAAGAAAATGCCAAAGAGGGAATCGTGATTACCGTTTCTTCTGATACTGCCCATCAGATCGATCCGGATACCGGAGCAGTTATCGTGGAAGTCGAGCAGCCAAACGATGAACAGGTGGGAAGCCTGACATTAACGAAAACTGGAGAACAGCCAGTAGAAGTGAAGGGAGATTCCCTGCTTGCAAAGGCAAAGAGACTGGCAGGAAAGATCAAAGATGCAGTGACCGGAGAGGATACCGATACCGGTGTGTTCCATGACTTTGTATATGAAGAATCCGGCGTGGAAGGGGCAACCTTTGAGCTGTATGCTAAGGACACCATTTATTCTCCAGATGGAGCAAAAGATGAACAGGGCAATCCGGTCATCCGCTATGAAAAAGATGATCTGGTAGCAACCTTGGTGACAGATAAAGAAGAAAAAGCAGTGGTGAACAACCTTCCATTAGGTTCTTATTATCTGAAAGAAACCGTGGCAGGGGATCACTTTGTATTAAACCCGGAACAGAAAGAATTTGCCCTGACCGCAAAGGATGATACCCAGGCAGTGGTTTACGAAGGGGTTGCCTATAAAAATGAAAGACAGAAGATTTCCATTTCTATAGAAAAGAAGGATGCAGTCACAGAAGAGAAGCTGGAAGGCGTTATCTTTGGATTGTATGCAAGAGAAGATATCCTGTCCCAGCAGGGTGAGGTTCTTGTAGAAAAGGATACGCTGTTGGAAAAGAAAGCAACGGATGAGAACGGACAGCTTACTTTTGACAGCGACCTCTACCATGGGAAATATTATGTGAAAGAGGAAGTGAGAAAACCGGGGTATCTTTCAAATGAGGAAATCTGGGAAATCGATGCCTCTTATACAGACCAGAACCTTGCAGAAATCCAGCTGACCAAAGAGGTGGAAAACCAGCCGACTGAGAGCCAGTTTACGAAAACCGATGCTACAACCGGGGAAGAACTGGAAGGAGCCAAGCTGCAGATCATCGATAAAGAGGGCAACATTGTGGAAGAGTGGATCAGTACGAAAGAACCGCACGTGGTATATGGACTGCCAGAGGGAACTTATACGCTCCATGAAGAATTGCCGCCTTATGCAGAGGGCTATGTATCTGCGGAAGATATCGAGTTTGAAGTAAAGGAAGATGGCAGTGTGACCAAGGTGGAGATGAAGGATGCCTATTCCAAAGTGGAAATCTCCAAGACGGATATTACCACAGGCAAAGAACTGAAAGGAGCCAAGCTGCAGATCTTAAATAAAGAGGGTGAGATTCTGGAAGAGTGGGTAACGGACGGGAAACCTCATCTGGTAGAGAAACTTCCAGTAGGGGAGGAGCTGACTCTGCGTGAGATCACCGCACCGGAAGGTTATGAGATTGCAGAGGATGTGAAATTTACACTGGAAGATACTATGGAGATTCAGAAAGTGGAGATGAAGGATGCAAGAACACCGGAAACACCGGGTGTACCGCAGACAGGGGATAATCACTGGAAACCAGTCCTGCTGTTTGTTCTTCTGGGAGTATCAGTAGCCGGACTCATGGTAACCATAATTTATAAGAAGAAACATGGAAAAACGGAAAAAGCGAAAAAAGAAGAATAAGCTGTGGATTCTGCAGTCAGTATTGTGTGCTGTCTGTATGTTCAGTGCAGCGCTGCTTTATTATGATTATGTGGCCGTTCCCCGGCAGAACAGGGAACTGGTGGAGGAGTTAAAAACCTGCTTCCCGGAGGATATTCCTCCGGGCGGGGGCTCTCCGGGACAGAAACCAGAACAGGCTGGAAGAGAACCGGAAGTGTCTGCCATTGACCTTCGATCCCTCCAGAGTAAGTATCTGAATGTTCGGGGCTGGCTTACGATCCCGGAGAGTGGCATCGATTATCCGGTACTGCAGAGCAATGTGGAAGATCCAGAGTATTATCTGCGGAGAGATTACCGGGGAAACTACGACATCAATGGAAGTTTGTTCCTCCAGGCAGACTGTATTCTGGGAGAATCCGGGAATCTGACCATCTACGGTCACAACATGAACAGCGGTGCAATGTTCGGGAATCTGGATCAGTACGTCTCCTATGATTACTGGAAAGCACATCCCAAGGTGTTTTTTCAGACACAGGAAGGCATGGAAGAATACCAGATAGCGGCAGTCTTGAAAGCCGATGTGTCCATGTTTGACTTTCAGCAGGCATCTTTTCACAGTCCACAGGGTGCGGAGGCTTATGTACAGCAGGCAAAAGCGCTGTCGCTGTTTGAAACAGGGGGAGATGGCATAGGTTGTGAGAAAACTCTGACACTGGTGACTTGTTCTTATGAGTGGAAGGAAGCCAGGAACATCCTTGTGGCAGTAAAAGTAGGGACTTAAACGGGGAAAGTGTTCAAAGATAGGTACTTTCTTCTGCTCTCTGGATATATCCTGCGGTGATCTGGGGCAATTTCCTGCGGGAAGTGTTCAAAACCACTCCAAAAGTGCAGAATGTGAGACGGGATGGAAGTCGGAAAGTTGATGCTACGGAACAAAAAGTGTTCGAAGTTAAGGAACGTGCAACAAGTTGTGGCGGCTTGTGTAGTCTTGTAGTGTTGGAGGAGTGTTCAAAAGTGGGTGCTTTTCCAGCCCTTTGGTGACTTTTTGGAACTGAAGTTGCCGGGAAGTGTTTGAAAGTACCCAAAAAGTGCAGAATGTGAGACACGACTGCATGAAAAAGACAGTACCATCATAAAAAAAAGGTGTTCGAGGATGTAGGATGCACAACGAAATGTGGCGTGATGTAGTGTCAGAAAGTGTTCGAAGACTGAGACTTTCGCAGCTATCTGGATGTATCTTCTATCTATCGGAAGAGTGTTTTCAAGAAGTATTTAAAAATAGAAAAACTCTGTTCAACTGCCTGAAAAAGCGTTACAATCATTCCATAAAGACAGGGAGGTGTTCCATGGAGCAGAAAGAACAAACAAAGTGCATGGGTTCGGACGGAATGCAGAAAATGAACGGTGTTATCAATGCCGATCTCATGACTGTGGAAGAGATTCATCAGAAGCTGGACGCAGGATACAAGGATATGGAAAACGGAAGAGTACGGGAGGCATCGGAAGTCTTTGCAGAATTTCGATAGCAGCATGAAACAAAATAAATGTGAAAGGGGGAAGAAGATGCAGGTTGTTATTGAGATACCCAAAGAAGTATTGTACGATACAAAGCAAACGATAGAACAAGCAACAGACTTTGCAAAAAGTGTAACTGCATTAGGATTTTATAAGCAATATGGGGTATCTGTGGAATTGTGTTCCCAGGTTGCTGGCATAACAGAGAAAGAATTTTTATCAGAAGTAAAACGTAGTTTTATAGGATAGCAAAAACCAGATGCGGTTTTGGGTGGTGTAAGACTTATTGAAAAGCCTAAAAAGTAGTTGAAGATACACATTGGGTGAATTATAATGAATTTTATCATATATGAGTAGGTGATGCGAATGAATCAGGAAGCACAGGAATATTATAATATTGCCAGTTGGACAAAAGATAAAGTAAATTACAATCGGGTATCAAAATTTAATACGAATAAACATAGACAGGTTTTACATGGGCAAATATGGTTTTGTGATTTGGGATATAACATAGGAACGGAGAAAAATAAAATGCGTCCGGTACTGGTGATGTCCAATAATAAAATCAATAATTCTGAAAAAGTGGTAGTTGTTTGTATTACCGATGCAAAAGGAAAAGTAAACGCAAGATGTTTGCCGATTCAGGATTCATGGTTTTTGTTATATTCTGATACAGAAGATGAAGAAAAGCAAGTGATTCCGGGAAGAACGATACCAGCGTCTATGCATACTTATGAATTTTTGGATAAAGACAGTATGATCCAGTGTGAGGAGATACGTGCAGTTAGTAAGGCAAGCTGGATGCAAATCGAGGATGTATTGGTACTTTAACACCGGAAGATTTTAATCTTGTAAAAGGAAAATTCAAAAGAGCATACAACCTGTAAAATGTGACTGCTAAAAATTTGTTGACAAAGAGTAGGTAGTTGCATATAATAAAGAAGAACAGAGATACTATGATTAAGTCCCACGCTTGAGCAATCAAGATACAGTGGGTACTTTATAAATGTTTAAACGAAGCCGTAGGACCGTAAGGTATAGCTTCTGGAGGCTCCCCAGTTTATCTGGGGAGTTTTTCTTTGGAAAGATTTATGATAATAAAAAAATGAAAGTAATAAGAAAGCTGGCAGGATATGTTCCCGTAAAAAGGAAGGTATCCTGCCTTTTTTGCATGAAAGAGAGGAAATTCATATGAGAAAATTTTATACAGCAGAATCAGTAACAGAAGGACATCCGGACAAATTGTGCGACCAGATCGCAGATGCAATCTTGGATGTGTGTCTGAAGAATGATGAAAATTCCAGAGTAGCCTGCGAAGTGCTTGCTACAAAAGGAAATATTATTGTGGCGGGAGAGATTACCAGTGCCTATGAACCGGATGTGTTTGCAGTCGTGCGAAAGGTACTGTCTGATATTGGGTATTCCAGTGAGGGGATTGCAATGGATACCTTTGTCCATCAGCAGAGTCCCGATATCGCAGGGGCAGTCGATACTTCAAAAGAACGAAGGGAAGGAGTGTCTGACAATCAGATGGACTGGTTCCAAGGGGCAGGGGATCAGGGAGTGATGATCGGATATGCCTGTGATGAGACGAAGCAGCTCATGCCCATACCCGTAGTGTTGGCAAATCGAATTGTCCGAGAATTATCTGCTTGCAGACAAAGCTCTTATATTCAGGGAATTCTACCCGATGGAAAAGCCCAAGTGACCGTAGAATATGAAAACGGAAAGCCTGTTCGACTGGACAGTGTGGTAGTGTCCTGTCAGCATACGGAAGGACAAGAATCTGAGAAACTGGAAGCAGAAGATCCGAAAAAAGGTGCTCTTTCCGGCACTTTCGTCTCCTTCCGCCAGATGAAGATACAAAAATTTTATCAATCCATCAGGTCGTTTGTCTGCGGAGGCATGGATGCAGATACGGGACTGACCGGAAGGAAGTTGATGGTAGACAGTTATGGCAGCATGGTTCCCCATGGCGGCGGAGCATTTTCTGGGAAAGACTGTTCAAAAGTAGACCGTTCGGTAGCGTATATGGCCAGATACATTGCCAAGAACATTGTCGCTGCGAGACTTGCCAGCAGATGTCAGGTGTCTTTGGCCTATGCCATTGGGGTTGCCCAGCCAGTCATGGTGCAGGTGGATACGTTTGGTACGGGGAAGGTGTGTGCCGATGACTGTCTGGAGCTGGCAATCCCGCTGGTGTTTGGGCTGACTCCGAAGCAGATTGTGGATAGCCTGCGCCTTACCCGTCCGATTTTCCGACAGACAGCAGCTTTCGGACATTTCGGGAGAAAAGAGTTTCCGTGGGAGCGTACCGATAAGGTGGAGGCTCTTCGCAATGCGGTGATCTGATGGCCTGGATTACTGAAGAAGAGTATCAGGCAGCCAAGCAGGTGAGAGCCTATGAGTATCTGCAGACATACCAACCGGGGAGATTGAAGAAAACAAGGACAAGAAATGAATGGCAGCTTCAGGACCATGATAGTTTTAAGATTAATGAGATCACCAGTAAATGGCATTGGAAATCCAGGAATATCGGTGGAATGTCTGCCCTTCGGTTTTTGATGCAGGTAGATGGCATGGGATATACGGAAGCCGTAAAAATCCTGTGTGAGCAGACTCCTGTGTATGTTCCCAGAGCAGAACCAGCGCCTAGGAAGAAGCCCTTTTCCCTGCCCCTGCCCAATGACAGTTTTTACCGGGTGCGGAGATATTTGAACCAAAGGGGAATCCGGGATGAGGTATTGGATTACTGTGTGCAGCTTGGAATCTTGTATGAGAGCGTTCCATACCATAACGCTGTTTTTGTTGGATTGGATGAGCAGGAGCAAGCAAAGTATGCGTTTCTGCGTGGGATTTATGACACCCGGGGAAAGAGTTTTAAAATGGAACAGGAAGGAAGCAACAAACAGTATAGCTTTTGTGTTCCGCCTTTGGGGAAAAGTCATCGGGTAGCGGTGTATGAAGCCTGCATTGACGCCCTTGCCCATATGACACTGGAAGATGGAAGGACCAATAAGTACCGCCTGTCTCTGGGTGGGATAGCAGCACCAAAAGAAGGGATGGAACAATCACCGAAGAAGATGAAACGCCCGGATGCATTGGAGCATTTCCTAAAGAAGCATCCAGAGGTGACAGAGATTGAAATCTGCACCGATAATGATTTTGCAGGACGGTGGGCATGTGAACAGTTAAAAGAGCATTATGAAAAAGAATATGCTGTTTTCTGTAATCTGCCCCCAATAGAGGGAGCTGATTATGGAGACCTGGCAAAACAGGCATGGGAAAAACAGCAGAAACAGCGAAGGGAACGTGGGAGGTGAAGCGAATGGAAGATACGATCAAAATAGAATTGTTGACACCACTGACAGGAACATTTTCTTCCAAATGAGATGGAACAAGATTTGGGAAGGAGAGGAATATTCATGAATTAGAAGAAGAACAGGTACTCTTTGATGGAGCAGATTTGATACCGTATGTTTCTGAAATTCAAGAGAAGATTGCGGAATACAGCCGTGTCGGACATGAGGATGATAAGACAGATAATCTGATGGATTACTTTGATGGAAGTGCTGCAATCAAAGAAAAAGTATTATCCGCAGTTCCATCCGTGAAAGAAGCCGATGGAGTGCTATATGGCTGTACAATCTTAGAACTAAAGGAATATCTGGAAACGGAAGAATTATCGGAACTGTGTGAATATCTTACCGGACAATATAGTGATGGATGGCTTACTATGACGGTAGGAGGTATCCCGGTGCTTGCAGCCGGAGATCCCCTGTCAGTCATCAATAACCTGTCCACCTTTATCTTTTCCCTGATCCGGGCCATCGGCTTGATCTTATTGGGATTTGGTGTGGTGCAGGTGGGTTTGAGCTTAAAGAGCCATGATCCCAGCCAGAGAGCCAACGGGTTTCTGACGCTGGCAGGCGGTGTCATCATCACCTTTGCAAAAGAGATCCTGGACTTGATCGTTGGGTAGCAGGAAGAGACAGAAGCGGGCAGGGAGGACGTCTTCCTGCCCCCGGTAAAGGAGGTGAGACTGTTTGAGTGATAACTGGATCGTGCAGAACCTAAACTCCGCATTATCAACATGGAATGAGAAACTGGCAGAAATCTGGACGCTCCTTACCCAAAGCCCGGAATCCTTTAAGGGCGGGACGATCTGGAGTGTCATCACCGGGATCAACGGGGCTCTGACTGCCATTGGGTATGGACTTTTGGTACTGTTTTTTTTCAGCCGGGATCGTAAAGACCTGTGGCAGCTTTACAGACATGAAAAAGCCGGAACATGCCCTCAAAGCCTTTATCCGGTTTGCACTGGCACAAGGAGCCATCATGTATGGCATGGAATTGATGACAGCCCTGTTTTCCATTGTACAGGGGATCGTGTCTACTATCATGGCACAGTCGGGGATGACAAACGGGGGTGTGACAGAGCTCCCGGCAGAGATCGTGGAAAAGATCGAATCAGTAGGGATGCTGGAATCCATTCCCTTGTGGATCGTGACACTGCTTGGAAGCCTTCTGATCACAGTGCTGTCTTTTATCATGATCCTTACAGTATATGGAAGGATGTTCAAGCTGTATATGTATACCGCCATTGCACCCATCCCCATTTCCACCTTTGCGGGAGAGCCTTCCCAGTCGGTGGGAAAGAACTTTATCAAGTCCTATGCAGGGTGTGTCTGGAAGGGGCGATCATTGCACTGGCCTGCATCATTTTTTTCGTCTATTCTGCCAGTCCGCCGGCCATTGGGGATACGTTCTTAAGTGCAGTGACCATTGTGTGGAACTATGTAGGGGAATTGGTGTTCAATCTGCTGGTGCTGGTGGGTGCGGTGAAAGCATCTGACCGGATCGTAAAAGAAATGATGGGATTATAGGAGGAAAGAACCATGCGTAAAGAAATATATGAGAAAAATGGAAATCAGGAAAGCAGTGATACACTGCCTTTTCATTGGGAATTTGGCAAGGAAGAGATCACCTTGAAAGTGTCCAGCTATGCCTATGGAAA
>ENA-OQBV01001272-OQBV01001272.1-human-gut-metagenome-genome-assembly--contig:-NODE-1272-length-12719-cov-1.970219_pt1 | contig 12719 bp, 21 predicted proteins | sample MGYA00242750_ERZ504559 | MGnify/ENA primary metagenome ERZ504559 (study PRJEB26092, sample SAMD00036230) | human gut metagenome | host: Homo sapiens | study: EMG produced TPA metagenomics assembly of...
GTTTTCCTCATTAAGTAGTTTGTTTTACTTGTAACAAATCATATTCCTTTAAAATAAAGGTGTAAAATAATAGCAATCGTTTGCTATTTAAAAAGGTGATCTTTGTCACATTTTTTTGAGATGGTTGTTTAATAAAACATCAAAGAAAAATTTCCCCTTGAATTTGGTGGAATCGATCGCCATATAACGAGTAACTTTTCTTAAAAGAAGGATAAAAAGAATGACAACAATTGTAAGCGTACGTCGTAATGGCCAAGTAGTTGTTGGGGGCGATGGACAGGTTTCACTAGGCAATACAGTGATGAAGGGGAATGCCCGCAAAGTACGCCGTTTATATAATGGCAAAGTTCTAGCCGGTTTCGCAGGCGGCACAGCTGATGCGTTCACTTTATTTGAATTATTTGAGCGTAAATTAGAAATGCATCAAGGGCATTTGTTAAAAGCCGCGGTGGAATTAGCCAAAGATTGGCGAACCGATCGTGCGTTACGCAAGTTAGAAGCGATGCTGATTGTGGCGGATGAAAAAGAAAGTTTAATCATTACCGGTATTGGTGATGTGGTACAACCGGAAGAAGATCAAATTCTTGCTATCGGTTCCGGCGGTAATTATGCGTTGTCGGCCGCTCGTGCATTGGTGGAAAATACCGATTTATCAGCACGCGAAATTGTGGAAAAATCTTTAAAAATTGCCGGTGATATTTGCGTGTTTACCAATACAAATTTCACTATTGAAGAATTACCGAATAAATAAGGAAAAATTATGTCTGAAATGACCCCTCGTGAAATTGTTTCCGAATTAGATCAACATATTATCGGCCAAAAAGAGGCGAAAAGAGCAGTTGCGATCGCGTTGCGTAACCGTTGGAGAAGAATGCAGTTGCAAGAACCACTTCGCCATGAAGTCACCCCTAAAAATATTTTAATGATTGGACCAACGGGCGTGGGTAAAACCGAGATTGCGCGTCGTCTTGCAAAATTAGCTAATGCACCATTCATTAAAGTGGAAGCAACCAAGTTCACCGAAGTGGGCTATGTGGGGAAAGAAGTGGATTCCATTATCCGTGATTTAACGGACAGTGCGATGAAATTGGTTCGCCAACAAGAAATTGCGAAAAATCGTGCGAAAGCAGAAGATGCGGCGGAAGATCGTATTTTAGATGCATTATTGCCCCCACCGAAAAATCAATGGGGTGAAGTCGAAAACCACGACACCAACAGCAGCACTCGCCAAGCGTTCCGTAAAAAAATTACGTGAAGGACAATTAGACGATAAAGAAATCGAAATTGATGTGTCTGCAGGCGTTTCAATGGGTGTGGAAATCAATGGCACCTCCAGGCATGGAAGAAATGACTAATCAGTTGCAATCCATGTTCCAAAGCCTGGGTTCGGATAAAACTAAAAACGCAAAATGAAAATTAAGGATGCATTAAAAACCTTAATTGACGATGAAGCGGCAAAATTGATTAATCCAGAAGAATTGAAACAAAAGCTATTGATGCCGTTGAGCAAAACGGTATCGTGTTTATTGATGAGATCGATAAGATCTGTAAAAAAGGCGAATACAGTGGTGCGGATGTCTCACGTGAAGGTGTGCAACGTGACTTATTGCCATTAGTGGAAGGTTCAACGGTGAATACCAAACACGGGATGGTGAAAACCGATCATATTCTCTTTATTGCATCGGGTGCATTCCAAGTGGCGCGTCCATCGGATTTAATCCCAGAGTTGCAAGGTCGTTTACCGATTCGTGTTGAATTATCAGCATTAACAGCAGAAGATTTTGAGCGTATTCTAACTGAGCCAAATGCGTCTTTAACGGAGCAATATAAAGCGCTTATGGCGACAGAAGGCGTGAGCATTGAGTTTACACAAGATGCGATCAAGAAAATTGCCGAAGCCGCCTTCCGTGTGAATGAGAAAACAGAGAATATCGGTGCAAGACGTTTACATACCGTTATGGAACGTTTAATGGATAAAATCTCATTTGATGCGAGCGAAATGGACGGTCAAACCGTGAATATCGATGCCGCTTATGTGATTGAGGCATTGGGCGAAGTGATTGAGAATGAAGATTTAAGTCGATTCATTCTGTAATGAAAGTTTAGATAAAGAAAAAGTGCGGTTAATTTTAACCGCACTTTTTTTATCTCTAGTTTTATTTCTAGATTAAGATTAGTGACCGCCGCAACCACAGCCGCCATGACCGTGTCCGTGATCATGATCGTGTTTATGACCACCGCCACAGCAACCGTCGTGCCCATGATCGTGATCATGGTGGTGATGACCGTGACCGCCGCAACCACAACCGTGACCATCTTCATCATCGTGATGGTGGTGATCATGCGCACCATGTACGTGACCGTGAGCAATTTCTTCTAATGTTGCTTCACGAGTGCCAACAACTTCCACAGTGAAGTGTAATTCTTGACCCGCTAACATGTGGTTACCATCAACTACCACTTCATCGCCATCCACTTCAGTGATCACAACAGGAACAGGACCGATATCTGTGTCAGCTAAGAAACGCATACCAACAACGACTTCATCAACGCCTTGGAATACATCTTTTGGTACACGTTGAACCATATTTCATTGTATTCGCCGTAGCCTTCTTCAGGTTGAACACGCACTTCAAATTTGTCGCCAACTTCTTTACCTTCTAAGGCATTTTCAAGACCAATGATTAAGTTATTGTGGCCTTGTAAATATTCTAATGGTTGATTTGCTGGTGCTTCATCAACTAATACACCGTCTTGAGTACGTACTTGGTAAGCAATACTCACAACCGTAATTTTTTGCTACTTTCATATTGTTTTCCTTATTGAAAAAAAATCGTCATTCATTGTATAGAAAATTATTCTTTAAGCAATGCAATTCGCGCATTCACACTGACTTTAATTTTCTCTTTACCACTTTGAGTGTAAGTTTCATCTTTTTCATCCGAGTAAGATAAACTTTTTGCCATCATTGCCCCTGCGGCATAAGGGCGAAAATCATTCGCGGAATCATTGGCAGAAGACACATCAAGGCTTTGTGTGTGATAACCTTTCATCTGCAAAGATTCTTGAATTAATAGGGCTTTATCTTTAACTTTTGCTAAAGCTTCTTTGGTTAATTCTTTTTCTAAGCTATTTAATTTCTCACGTGAAACAGAAGCGCTTACGCGATCAATGGCTAATACGCCATCTAATTCATGTACTAAGGTTGATAATGCTTGAGAATCTTTACTTTCTAAGGTTAATTCTGCACGCTGCAATCCAGCCTTGTTGTTTGCCTTTATTGTCATAGCGAATCCAGGTATTGCGAGAATTATCTTTAATTTCAACCGCACTTTGTGCTTTTGCTAACTCAATGGCTTTATTCATTTTTTCTGCCATGGTTTTATTGAGCGCGGATAAATCATTGCCTTCCGCTTGGTAAAAAAGAGACACTTGCAATAAATCGCGTTCTACCTCTCTTTCAGCTTCAACACTAAAGCTGACATCCGTTGGCTGATGAGATACGGGCTCTGCTGCAAAAGAAGTGATAGGCAAGGCAAGTAATGCTAAAGAAAGCGCTTTGAGTTTCATTGTTTCATTCCTATTTGGGTAAGATAAAAATTAAGGGCGGTTTAACGCGCCCTTTGTTATTATTAATGTAAACGTTCGTTGTCGTCTTCGACATCTTCATCGTCAAAAAATTCGCCATCATCGCCGTATTCATCATCTTCCGCATTCGGATCTTCAAAATACGTGCCCCAGCCATCATAAATGCCTTTGTATTTTTCCACTAATGGTAAAATTTCTTTTTGTTGTGCATCGATAATTTCGGGCTTTAATTCTACTTCACTGATGATGTCAAAGCAGAAAATCACCTTGCCACTTTCATCTTCAAATTCTTCCGCTTCTGACACTTCATAGCCTGCTTTGAAAGCATCCACGGCAATTTTTTCTAAGGTATCAAAATCATAATGGGCGATGTGATGTTCGATAATATAAAGGGCATCCGGATCGCTGCCATCATTTAATAAATCCGTAATGATTTCACGGGTTTCTTCTTGAAGTTCGTTAAAGTTCGTCATAAGGCATTCCTTTTGTCAGAAAAAGTGCGGTCATTGTAGGAGATAAAGATGAAAATGTCGCTAAAAATTTATTCTCATTTCAGTTTGCCTTGAAGGGTCGGAAAGGTTAAAATTCTGCGCGAATAAATTGTGCTTAACATGCCCAGCTGATCACGCTATTTATTGCAGCGAAAAAGTTGGGCTTTCTTATTTTAGAACGAAAAAAAATGGTCAAACATCTCCCTTATTTCACCTTAAAAACACCGCCAAAACAACCGCACTTTTAAAGCAGGAGTTCGCTGATTTTATTGTGAAAGAAGATCTGGGCTATGAAATGTCAGGTGAAGGCGAATTTGTGGCGGTAAAAATCCGTAAAACGGATTGCAATACATTGTTTGTGGGCGAAAAACTCGCCAAGTTTGCGGGTATTTCTGATCGAAATATGGGTTATGCCGGTTTGAAAGATCGTCATGGTATTACAGAACAATGGTTTTGTTTGCAAATGCCGGGGAAGGAAACGCCAGATTTTAGCCAATTTCAGTTGGAAGGCGTCGAGATTTTAGACGTTACTCGCCACAATCGTAAAATTCGTACAGGAAGTCTCCAAGGAAATGCCTTCGAGATTTTATTGCGCGGAGCAAAAGAAAGTGATGAGTTAAATGAACGCTTAAATTTTGTGGCGAAATACGGTTTTCCTAACTACTTCACTGAACAACGTTTTGGGCGTGATGGTCATAATCTGACTCAAGCGATTCGTTGGGCGAAAGGGGAGATTAAGGTTAAAGATCGTAAAAAACGCAGTTTTTACCTTTCTGCAGCTCGTAGCGAAATTTTTAATTTAGTTGTAGCAGAACGAATTGAACAAAATGTGGCAGATCAGGTTCTAAGAGACGATATTGTGCAATTAAACGGATCGCACAGTTGGTTTAAGGCTGATGAAAATGAAGATTTAGTGGTCTTACAGCAACGTTTGAACGAACAAGATATTTTGCTCACTGCACCTTTAATTGGCGAAGAAAATTTATCTGCAAGTGCGGTCGAAAATAAAGTCGTTTTGGAACATCAGATTTTCCAAGAATTAATGAAACAAGAACGAATGAAAGCTGCTCGCCGCCCTTTATTAATGCAGGCAAAAGATTTCCATTGGACGTTTGTTGAAGAAGGATTGAAACTCTCATTTTATTTGCCGGCGGGGAGCTATGCCACTGCATTGGTGCGAGAGTTAGTGAATATTAAGGAAGAAGAATAATGCGAATTTTAGTCAGCAATGATGACGGTTTTCATGCCGAAGGGATTCAAGTTTTAGCAAAAGAATTACGCAAAATTGCCGATGTGGTGATCGTTGCGCCCGATCGTAATCGTAGCGCGGCATCAAGCTCATTAACGCTTGTTGAGCCACTTCGCCCGCGTCATTTAGACAGTGGTGATTATTGCGTGAATGGCACACCGGCTGATTGTGTGCATTTGGCACTAAACGGTTTTTTATCTGGACAAGTGGATCTTGTCGTATCAGGCATTAACGCGGGTTGCAATATGGGGGATGATACGATTTATTCAGGTACTTTGGCTGCAGCATTGGAAGGCCGACATTTAGGGTTGCCAGCTATTGCGGTATCTTTAGATGGTCGTTTGCATTATGAAACAGCGGCTCGTGTAGTGTGTGATTTAATTCCGAAATTACATCCTCAATTATTGAATAAACGCGAAGTGATCAATATCAATGTGCCAGATTTGCCTTACGAAGAGCTTAAAGGCATCAAAGTCTGTCATTTAGGTTATCGCTCATCCGCTGCAGAAGTGATTAAACAAGAAGATCCTCGTGGCGAAAATATTTATTGGATTGGCCCGTCAGGCTTGCCAGAATATGATGGTGAAGGTACAGATTTCCATGCGGTAAAAAATGGTTATGTCGCCATTACGCCAATTCAAGCCGATCTTACGGCTCATCAGTCAATTGCTGCTTTACAAGATTGGCTGGAAAGTGAATAATGTGCCGTTTTGAAACGAATTTTCCCTATTGAAGCAATAAAGGATAAGTGAATGAATATTTTTGGTGCGATGTATGATAAAACAATGCAATGGTCAAAACATCGCTTTGCCGTGTTTTGGTTATCCTTTGTGAGTTTTATTGAGGCCATTTTCTTCCCCGTTCCACCAGATGTCATGTTGATTCCGATGTCAATGTCAAACCGAAAAGTGCGTTTCGTTTTGCGCTTTATACAGCTGTCGCTTCGGTTGTCGGCGGAATGATTGGTTATGCTATCGGCTATTATGCCTTTGATGGGTTCAAGGTTATATTCAACAATGGGGCTACCAAGCTGCTTGGGAACAGGCTATGGCGTGGTTTAAAGAATGGGGGCATTTTAGTGGTATTTGTCGCTGGTTTAGCCGATTCCTTACAAAGTTTTCACCATTTGCGCGGGCGTGATGCAAATGGCGTTTATCCCCTTTGTGATTACTGCATTTGTGTCGCGTTTTGCTCGTTTTATTTTAGTGGCAAAACTCGCTGCATGGGGCGGAGAAAAATTCGCCGCGAAATTACGTAAATCCATTGAAATCATTGGTTGGAGTGTGGTTGCTCTGGCTGTGATTGCTTATCTTATTTTAAAATAACAGGATGACCTTTTTTATGAATAAATTACTCTTAATTATTTCGAGTGCATTGCTGATCTCAGCTTGTACAGGAGAACCACAAAAACAAGATCCCGATGCATTACCTAATGGTATTATGCAACCCGTAGAAGGAACGGGAGCGGTTGCCGGTGGTAGCTTTATGCCGGAAATTGAAAAAAATTCGATGCCAAATCAAATGAAATAAATTTAATGTTAAAGGAAGAATAAATGAAAAAATCGTTTTTATTGCTCCCTAGTGAGTATCGCTATTTTAACGGCTTGTAGTTCAAATAGCCCTGCGCCAAATTGAAAAATGTAGATGGCAAACACTTTCTCCGGGGGTTAATGCGAACCTGTTGATAATAATTCGAGCGGTACATGGCAGCCAGAAATCCAACAAAAATACGATGCCAAATACCATGGGCAATAGCGTGCCAACGGGAACTCAAAACACCACAACCAAGTTTCCAACCGACTTATCAACCGGTTCAACAACCTGCTGCAGCACAACCTAAACCAACGCCTGCTCCGGCACCAGTTCAACCGCAAACTAAAACGGTAACTAAAACGGTTTCTGATTGCACCAGCTCTGGCGCAATCAACGTGCCGCGTAATCCAAATACTAATGCACCGGATTACAGCCAAATTCAAAAAGGTTCATACAAAGGAAATACCTATAAAGTAAACAAAGGCGATACCATGTTCTTAATCGCTTACTTAACCGGTATGGATGTGAAAGATTTGGCAAGCATGAACAATATGAAAGAGCCTTATAGCTTAAGTGTGGGCCAAACGTTAAAAATTTCAAATTGTTCTACTAAAACGATTACTACGACTGTACCTGTGAAAACGACGGCACCAGCTGCACCAGCTGCACCGGCAGCCCCAGCCGAGCCAGAAGTGACTTATACACCAGGTGCAAACGGTACGCAAATTGGTTCTGATGGTACGGTAATTGGTCCAATTAAATCAGGTGTTGCAACAGGTGGTGCATCAACACCAGCGTTTACCAACAATACTCCTAGCACACCGGTGACAACGACAACTCAAGTGGAAACCACAAACAATACTCCCGTTAATGCAAACGTTGTAGCACCAGTGGCATCGAATGTAGCATGGCAATGGCCAACACAAGGCAACGTGATCCAAGGTTTCTCTAACTCCGATGGTGGTAATAAAGGGATTGATATCAGTGGTTCTCGCGGACAGGCGGTTAAAGCGGCAGCGAGCGGTCGTGTTGTGTATGCGGGTAACGCATTACGTGGCTACGGTAACTTAATCATCATCAAACATAATGATGATTTCTTAAGTGCTTATGCACACAACGACAAGATCCTTGTGAGCGATCAACAAGAAGTGAAAGCAGGCCAAGAGATTGCGAAAATGGGTAGCACAGGAACCAATGCTGTGAAACTTCACTTCGAGATCCGTTATAAAGGTAAATCTGTGGATCCAGTTAGATACTTACCGAGAAGATAATCTTTTCTCAGAAAAAAGTGCGGTTAAAAATGACCGCACTTTTTGTTATACTCTCACCAATTTTTTCTCAATGCTTAGAATCTAAGGTTAATTCAATGCGTACAAGTCAATATTTATTCTCAACATTAAAAGAAACCCCAGCTGAAGCGGCCATTGTGAGCCATCAATTAATGCTTCGTGCGGGGATGATTCGTCCTCTTGCTTCCGGTCTCTATAACTGGATGCCAACCGGCTGGCGTGTGCTCCGTAAAGTAGAAAAAATCATCCGTGAAGAAATGGATAAAAGACGGCGCACTTGAAATCAAAATGCCAGTAGTACAACCAGCAGAATTATGGGAAGAATCAGGTCGTTGGGAACAATATGGTCCAGAATTACTTCGTTTTGAAGATCGTGGAAACCGTAACTTTGTATTAGGTCCAACACACGAAGAAGTGATTACGGACTTAGTTCGTCGCGAAGTGTCATCATACAGACAACTTCCAATCAATTTATACCAAATTCAAACAAAATTCCGTGATGAAGTGCGTCCTCGTTTCGGTGTAATGCGTTCGCGTGAATTTATTATGAAAGATGCCTATTCTTTCCATGCGGATCACGAGAGCTTGCAACAAACTTATGATGTGATGTACCAAACTTATAGCAATATTTTCAATCGCTTAGGTTTAGATTTCCGTGCAGTACAAGCGGACACTGGTTCTATCGGTGGTAGTGCCTCACATGAATTCCAAGTATTAGCGAACAGTGGTGAAGATGATGTGATTTTCTCTACTGAATCTGATTACGCTGCAAATATTGAATTAGCGGAAGCGGTGGCAATTGGTGAACGCGCCGCGCCAACGAAAGCGATGGAATTAGTTGATACGCCAAATGCAAAAACCATTGCTGAGTTGGTGGAACAGTTCAATTTACCAATTGAGAAAACGGTTAAAACTTTAATCGTAAAAGGGGCAAGCGAAGAGCAACCGTTGGTAGCATTAGTCATTCGTGGTGACCATGAATTAAATGAAATTAAAGCAGAAAAATTACCTGAAGTGGCTTCACCATTTGAGTTTGCAGACGAAGCGGTTATCAAAGCTAAAATCGGGGCAGGTGTGGGTTCATTAGGTCCTGTTAATCTCAATATTCCAGTGATTATTGACCGTTCAGTGGCGTTAGTGTCTGATTTCAGCGCGGGTGCAAACATTGATGGTAAACATTACTTCAATATCAACTGGGAACGTGATGTAGCCTTACCAAAAGTGGCGGATATTCGTAACGTGGTTGAAGGTGATCCAAGCCCGGATGGTAAAGGTACCTTATTGATCAAACGTGGTATCGAAGTCGGCCATATCTTCCAATTAGGTAAAAAATACTCAGAAGCGATGAACGCGACTGTTCAAGGTGAAGATGGTCGTCCAATGGTCGTAACCATGGGATGTTACGGTATTGGTGTAACGCGTGTGGTCGCTGCGGCGATTGAACAACATTTTGATGATCGCGGTATTGTGTGGCCAACAGATGAAATTGCGCCATTCACCGTAGCTGTCGTTCCAATGAATATGCATAAATCTGAAAGCGTTCAAGAATATGCCGAAGAATTGTACCGCACTTTACAAGCACAAGGCGTTGAGGTGATCTTTGATGACCGTAAAGAGCGTCCAGGTGTCATGTTTGCAGATATGGAACTTATCGGCGTGCCACACATGGTAGTGATTGGTGAGAAAAATCTCGCAAATGGCGAAATCGAATACAAAAATCGCCGCACTGGTGAAAAACAAATGATTGCAAAAGATCAGTTGTTAGATTTCTTGAAAGGACAAATTAAAGCTTAATTGAGTCTTTGATGATGAAAAAAGGAGATTGAAGTGGATGCCTCAATCTCCTTTTTATTATCGATTAGTAATTGCTTGAGGCATTACCAGAAACACCCATTACGATCGCAATGCCTGCACTTGCACCAATTCGAGTAGCTCCCGCTTCAATCATCGCTAGTGCGGTTTGAGTATCACGAATACCGCCAGAGGCTTTCACGCCAATGTTGCCTACCGTTTTCTTCATTAATGCCACATCTTCTACGGTTGCGCCGCCTTTATTGAAACCCGTTGAGGTTTTAACGAATGCCACACCCAACGCTTTACAGATTTCACAAGCTTTTACGATTTCTTCTTTGGTGAGTAAGCATGTTTCCAAAATCACTTTAAGCGGTACACCATGACAAGCGGTTAATACAGCTTGAATGTCGTCTTTTACGGCATCCCATTTATTTGCTTTTATCAAGCCAACATTAATTACCATATCAATTTCACCCGCACCCGCTTTGATGGCTTCTTGGGTTTCAAACGCTTTGACTGAGGATAAGTTGGCTCCAAGTGGGAAACCAACAACCGTACAAATTTTGACGTTTGAGCCAGCGAGTTTTTCTTTGGCTAAAGGAATATAACCTGAATTAATGCAGACGGAATAAAAGCCGTATTGAATGGCTTCATCGCAGAGCTTAAGAATATCCTGTTCTGTTTTTTCAGCAGTAAGGGCAGTGTGATCAATATATTGTGCTAATTGTTTACTATCCATATTTTTTCTCCTTAACTTAGTCATCGGTTATTATTGATGATTATTCTTTATTATGAAATTTTTAGGTAATTCTTGATCACATATTAATAAGTCGAATTGATTTAAATCATTAATATATGCTTTTCTTACTAGTCCTATTTTCATATGATCAAATACCAATATATTCTTTTTTACATTTTTTTTCATGCCAATTTTTTTTACTTTTGCTTCATTATAATCAAAGCAGCTAACACCATATTCATCGCTCACACCTGCCGCAGAAATAAAGGCTTTAGTTGTAAGTATTGATTCTATTTCTGAGTTATTAATTGGAGTGAAAAAGGAGTTATGACTAGAGTATGATCCACCTGCTAGTATTACTTCACAATTACTTTTTTCTTGCAAAATTGTAAATGTATTTAGAGAACAACAAAGTGCAGTGAATTTTATATCTGATTTTATTTGTGATGCAATAAAAGGGATTGTTGAACCACAATCAAAAAAATAACATCCCCATTTTCAACAAGTTCTGCTGCCGCTTTACCTATAGTCATTTTCTCCTTTAAATTCTTATTTTCTTGTTCAAAAATCAGATAGTTAGCCTCATGATGGTTTTGAGGGGCTTTGACTATGTGACCACCTAGTAGAATTAAAGGGCATCCTTCAGTACTTAAATCTCTTCTTAAAGTCATTTCAGATACACTTAGTATATTGGCGGCATCTCTTAATTTTATAGAGCTCATTGTTCTGAGTATAAATTCTAAGCTTTTTATTCTTGAATTGTTTTTTCTGTCCATGGTGATATGTGGTTATAGTTTTATTGCTTCTAATAATATCATAAAAATTTTTTCTAGAACTGTGATCTTTGTCACTTTTTTAACATTTTTTGAGGATTATACTGTGTTTTAAATAAAATGTTACTTTATTAACAATTGAAATGGAGGTCGTATGGATATTGCAGTTATTGGTTCAAATATGGTTGATCTGATTACATATATAGATCGGATGCCTAAGTTGGGTGAGACAATCGAAGCTCCTAGCTTCAAGATAGGATGTGGAGGTAAAGGTGCTAAATCAAGCAGTAGCTGCTGCTAAGTTAGGATCGGATGTGATGATGTTAACAAAAGTTGGAGATGACTTGTTCGCTGAGAACACACTAAAAACTTTCATCTGAATGCTATAAATACTGATTATGTAACAGTAGCAAAAGGTGTTTCCAGTGGTGTCGCACCGATATTTGTAGATAAGTCATCCCAAAATAGCATTCTTATTATTAAAGGTGCAAATAGTCACTTATCAACAAAAGATATAGATGACGCAGAAAATGAACTTAAAAAATGTAAGCTTATTATTTTGCAATTAGAAGTTCCATTATCTGTTGTTTATTACTCAATTGATTTTGCAGTTAAAAATAATATACCTGTAATATTAAATCCAGCTCCTGCTGATCCAAATTTAGATATTAATTATGTGTGTAAGTGTGATTTTTTTATGCCTAATGAGACTGAATTAGAAATTCTTACAGGGTTACCAGTTTCTAATATTGATGAGATTCTGATAGCAGCTAATTTATTGATTTCAAAAGGATTGAAAAATCTTGTTGTTACTTTGGGGGAAAAAGGTGCGATATGGCTAGATGGAAATGTAATTCATCATATTGCTCCTCATAAGGTTAATGCTATTGATACTAGTGGAGCTGGAGATGCATTTATAGGATGTTTTGCACACTATCTTGTTAAAACGCATGATATTTTAGCATCTTTGAACATGGCCTCTGCATTTTCAGCTTATAGTGTGACTGGTCAAGGAACTCAAATATCATATCCAGATAAAAAGAATTTGAGTGTTTTTGGGTAAATTATAAGGAGTATGTTATGAAAGGAATACAGCAAATGCCTGATGGATATTTGAATCGAACACCTATATTTCAGTTCATATTATTATCTTGCCTATTTCCATTGTGGGGGGCTGCCGCGAGCTTAAACGATATTCTTATTACTCAATTTAAGAGTGTATTCACATTAAGTGACTTTTAGGCAAGTTGCATTAGTTCAAAG
>ENA-OQBV01001273-OQBV01001273.1-human-gut-metagenome-genome-assembly--contig:-NODE-1273-length-12718-cov-2.566675_pt1 | contig 12718 bp, 16 predicted proteins | sample MGYA00242750_ERZ504559 | MGnify/ENA primary metagenome ERZ504559 (study PRJEB26092, sample SAMD00036230) | human gut metagenome | host: Homo sapiens | study: EMG produced TPA metagenomics assembly of...
GTCATTTGCCTATCCTCCTGTTGCGTGGATTACGGTTTCATGTTGGTCACGCTGAAATTGTTTGTTATTAGTCGTTCACACTTATCTGTTGTAGGGCTTTGATGATCAGGGAGAGTTTCGCGTCCAGATCCAACAGTCGGGCCTCCGGAACCGGAGTCGGAACGGCGTATTGCACGCCGAGGATATGCTGCAGGGTCTTGCTTTCCGATGTCATACCCACTGCCATGCGATTCACTACCTGGCGTTGATGTTCCTGCACCGTCCTTGTGTAATGACGCATCACGACCTCCTGGGTGGAGTCTCCGATGTTGTCCATCGTTTCACGGATCGTGCCGCCGTTCTGCATGAGCAGGGTCGCATGAGTGACACGCAACGTACGGAACGTCGCTGTCGTGCATCCCGCCTGTTCGCGCGCTTGACGGAAATGATTGCCCAGGGTCGTCGGGGCGAGTGGTCCCTTTCCCCGACGGGACTGGAATAAATACGGGCTGGATTCGTCTTTTCGATTGGCGATATGCTCGCGGACCAATGGCACCAGCAGGTCAGGCAACGGGCACACGCGTTTGGAATGCTTCGACTTGGTCGGCCCTAATCTTAATTCTCCCAGATCGTGTTCCCCACGGCAGACCGAATGATTCACCATCATGGTTCGGGCTTCAAGATTGAAATCGGATACGCGCAACGCGCATGCCTCGCCGATTCTCATGCCACCTGCCCATGCGGCCAAGAGGACACTTAGCCGGTCGTATTCCGGCATCGACTCGTATAGGGCGGCCAGTTGCGTGCCCGTCAATGGCGGCACCTCCCACGATTTGGGTTCCGGATCAGGTGGAATCGGTAGGGTGAACGGATTCGACGCCAGCAATGGCATTCCTGTACCGAACTTGTCCGAGCATGCGAGATTCATGATGGCTTTTAGTCTCTGGCACATGCGGGGGAACACCCACTCGCCTTCCTCATGCTCGCCGAAGTACCATTTGGAAATCACGTCCGGAGTGATTTGCTTGACCGTCATGCCGCCGAACACGTCCTTTAAATGACCCACGTCCGTCCGCAGATTACGTCTCGCCGCGCCACGCAGCGCGGTGCCATCCGGCTTGCGATGCGTATCCACATACCAGTCGGCAAGTTCGTCGAATGTCATCGATCCCGCTTTTTCCCGACGATCCCTGTCGGTCGGATGGACCCACTGCTTTAAACCACGACGGTGCATTTCGACCAGCTCATGTTCGCCGGCAAGCCATGACTCAGCATCCCGCACACTTGCAAATGACCGTTGCACCCGACGTCCATCCACGGGTGACGAATAGCGTGCAAGCCATGCGCTGATCGACCCGTCGGATCGTTTCCGCGCAACGATCGTTCCGAATCTTCTTATCCTTGTGACTTCCAGATCTGGGTCCGTCATATCAGGTCCTTCCACGCGTCAGCGTCGGCAGGGACGCCCGATTCGGGGAGGATTGCAAGGCAATGAGGGCACGAGCGTCGTCGCCATTGAAAGAGCATATGCATCTCCGGGAGACGAAGCCCCCTCGATGCAAAAAAGATAGCGCATGACGGTTGATTCGGCAAAACCGGTCAGACCTATATGCATGGCGTTTTTTTGGAACCTTAACATGCACCTGAAACGGCATCTAGAACGGAAAAACCGGAAAGGAACTTGGTCAGACGTCTTCGTCCGTTCCCTTCCGGTTTAATCAGGATGCAGAAGCGTTCTGTCATACGGTCTTTCCTGGTGCTTCATTCGTCTTGGGAGCCAGTGACATCCACCAAAGAAGCAACATAAGCAGCATGAGATCTTTCGAGTCCAGGTGTTGGGGAGCCTGAAACGGGTCCTCGCGGAGAAGCGGGGACCCAAATTCATTTGATCCACATCCAATGGCATGACGAACGCGCGCGGCCCGACCGCGCCATGCGGCCTGTCTTCGTTCTCGTCCGGCTTGCGCAGGTAACGCGCACCGGCCGGAGCGGAAAGCTCACGACTGGGAATATCAACTGAACCAAAATGGTTCAGTTGATATTCTGCTTCCGAGTCGGCGAATAAGTAATCTTTCAATGCTGTCGGCGATGCAAGCATGTACGACGGAGGGCTGAAGCGTTTTGGCTTCGGAGTCAATCATCATGGCAGCATATGTCCTCGTCATCGGCCAGGAACCGGTCGGATTATTCGGACATGTTTCCTGTTGTTCCAGCTGTCGGATTGGATGGAGCGCATGCCATGTCAGAGCCATCCCCGTCGCGGTTTTCCGCCGCGTCCAGGACGATCGACGAGGCGGCCAGGAGACGGTCGTGGCGGATCCGCCAGTCCTGCCCCATGGGCTCGTCGTTCATCTCGCTGGCCTCGCGCGTGGCTTCCACGTCCACGCGGTTCAGGGCTTCGTAGGCTTCCTTGCTGGCGTCAATGTTGTCGATGATGGCTTGGGCGAGGTGCGCGCGCCATGCGGTGATGTCCGGGAATTCGGCGAGACATCCGCATTGGATGGACCCGTCGGGTGTGACTTGTGGATCGTCCCACCCGTCCTCCATGCCGATGTCTCCCAGATGGTCGGCGAGGACGTCCATGACGGCCTCGCGTCTGGTGTCGGCGGGTTTGTCGACGATCTCGTCCACATGTCTGCCGAACGATTCCCATGAGTTGAAATCCTGGTCGCAAGCGTCGCGTGCACTTTCAACGGTTCGTAGGACAGGATGCGTCCTGCACCGTGCGCGTTGGTTTTCTCTCGTTTCCCGTTCATCGTGTTTTCCTTTCGTTCTACTGGTTTTACGACTACCGTTTTTGGTTTGGACGTGGATATTCGAGTCGTGTTTCGGGATTGAACCGGTGACGGATACCGTCTGTGAATTCGGCGTCGATCATTGGAAGAGCCATCTCAGGCGGCCTTGTCGAGTCCGTCACGCTGGTTGAGTTCGTCCGCGTGGCGCATGCATGCGAGCTGCCATTCGGATGGATGCCCAGATCGCAGGCTTCCCTCGTGGTCGTATTCCGCCTCGTGTGGCTTCATGTCGTTCAGGACGTGTTCGCACATGAGCGTGTGCACGTGGCGTTCCGAGTGGTGGTCCGGTATGGGTGTGGGCTTGGAGATGGGCTTGCGGCCGCGGGTCCGGGACTTCCGTGTCGCGTTCGCGTGGTTTTCGAGTTGGCTGACGGTCCAGTCGTTGGCGATCTGATCCCAGTTATCGGCCAGTCGGCGGGCGGAGTCGACGCGACGGAGCCAGTACGTGTTCGCGGGCAGCCAGTCGATGACCGCGAGGATGAGCGCCACGGCGGCCGCATGGTCGGCGTCGTGGGCCTTGGCGACCCGGCTGACGAGGTTCCCGATCTTGGCGTGGTCACGTTTGGTCGGCGTTGAGGTCGTCAGCGACAGCTTGGAGCGGATGGCCGTGAGATGGTCCATCACGGTCACGGCTTCGGAGGATCGTCCCGTCTCATCGTTTTTCCCGTCCTCCCCGGTGGGGCGCTTCCCGCTTGCGGGGAGCTCTCCCGTAGGGAGAGAGGGGTAATTGTATTTCAATGTATTATTGGGCGACATTTTGTCCAGTTTTTCGGACATTTTGTCCTCGACCACATCGTTCGTCCCGTCCTGTGATTCCAGGGGCGACATTTTGTCAGAATCTGTGAGAATCGGCTTGTTTCCGCCATTCTTCAGGGGCGACATTTTGGCTTTCGCTCTTTTTGTTTGTTTCTTGTCCGCCGTTCCGGACATTTTGTCCGAGCTTTCACCGTCGTTCTGGTCCGTTTGGTTCAGGGGCGACATTTTGGCTTTCGCTCTTTCCGCGCGTTTCATGGCGGCTCTGACTTTGGATGCGGACGGGTCCTCGCATGGTTCGGTCGGCAGGTTCGATTCCTTGCAGATCACGTTCCATACGATGGTCTGGTAGTTTCTCCTGACCGGTTCGCCGGTCTTCGGGTTAATGGCGCTGAAGTTCTGCTGTCCGGGTTCGATCAGTCCGAGGTCGAGAAGCTGGTCGATGCTGCGTTGCACGGTCTTCTCGCTCAACCCGCATGCTCCAGCGATGGTGCCTATCGCCGGCCATGCGGCCGTCCCGTCGTCGTAACGAGCTTTGAATGCGAGATATGACAAGACCGCTTTGGTCGCATTGCGTACCTCGTGCACGTGTTCCTGGACCCATACCATGGTTACTACCGTCATGATCTGTCAGCCTTTCCGCTATGGTCCAATCGCAGGATCCAGACCTTGGGTCGACGGTTCGCTGGCACGATGTCGCCGTTGCCGTGCCCCGCGGCGAGGTTCTGGTCTCCCAATGCGATCAGTCCCTTGTCCTGCAGTGCTTTCAATGCCTTGCGTACGGTACGTTCGCTTAATTCGGTCTCTGCCTGGATACGCGTTACGTGAGGCCGCGCGCAGTTGTCCTCTTCACGGGCCAGATATGCGAGATGGAGCAGCACTGCCTTTTGCGATGCGGAACCAAGATTCTGGCCATACGCCCATGAGATCGCTCTGACGCTCATCGTCCCGTCTCCTTGCCGTCGATGTTGAGACGCCATGCCTTCCACGGGCCTTCCTGCGCGTGCTCACGGTTCAGGATGCCGATCCGGCGTCCGACCGGACCGTCCGTATCCTCGTACGGCGTGATGTATCCCTGACGTTCCAGGCTCGCGAGGACCACGTCGAGTTCGGCCGGAGTCATATCGCACACAGCATGCCGCAACACGCGGGAACCCACGATGGCCAAAGCATCCCAATGGGGGTCCGATACGTGTCCCTCGCCATGGCGATCAGCACGAGTTTCTCGTCCGGCGTGTCGGGATCAGAGTTCCAAGCCCATTCAACGGTCTTCATTACGGCTCCTTGCTTCCAAAATGTTGAGGTTTTCCAAAGTCTTGAGGGGGTGCCGGCCACGCGTGTCCGTCATCATCGATAGACGACGAGTTGCGGCCGTCATGGACCGGAACGGCGTTGGAGAGAGAAAACAGAACCGTCCCGGCCTTATCTCCACGTCACCGGGATCCGGTAACAGCCGATGAAGGATCATCTTGTCCTCCTGCCCGTCTTGTTTCCCGTCTTGTATTTGTTGATGGCGGCAAGGATGTACGGGTAATCCTCGATTCGTGGGTTGCGGCCGCGATGCGAGTTCTCCAAAAAACGACGGATGTCACCGCGCAATGCGTCGGCGCCACGTGTCACGGTGAGGCATTGGCGTACCAGCATCCGCCACAATGTCCGACCATCCCGATCCTGTCGCACGCATTCGTTTTCCAGGTATTTCATGTCGTCCTTGTATTCGTCGCTCGCCAGCCCCTGTGGCTGGTCTCCGCCGGTAAGCCATTCCTGATAGCTGGACCTGTCGCCCGCGGGAGCGGCGAGAACATTGGAATCCGGATCGCCGAACACGTCGTCCTCCTCACACAGGCGTCCCTCCGATGCCGCATGATCCTCCCTGCGGATCAGACTCCTTGCCTCGTCCGCGTCCAACGCCTCGCCCTGCGACGACGTGTTGGCGGACCGCTTGCGGCGGGTCTGGGGAGCATGGGTCATGCCGCCACGATATTTGGGACGTTCCGTCCGCATCCATTCACCCAGACGATTGCCGAGCAGGGTGTTCACGAAAGCGCCCAAGGGCTTACGGTCCTCATAGGACGCCCACCGGCGCAGACCGCCCTTGAGTAGTTCCACGGCCACATCGCACATGACCTCGTCCACCGCCCAAACCGTATCCCCATTCGGAAAGCTTGCGCGCGACCCTGCGACGGTTCTCGTCCAAAGCGTCCTGCACTTCCTGCGGGGTGACGCCGTACCGGTCCTTGAATTCACCGGCGCTCATGCTGTGGTGTTCCATGTTCAGAACCTTTCCGGATGTTCTTTCCTGATACGTGCGAGATACCTTTTGGCGGTGCTGCTGCTCGAAGCCAATCCAGCCTCCACCGCCTTTCGTCGAGGTCGGAGTCTCGTTCTGGGCTTTGCATTCGTCGAGCCATGCGAGCCATTCCTCGTCATCGGCGCCGGCCTTGTTCCGACGCGTCTTCTTAGGCTTGGTCTTGACGGCATCGTCCGTAGCCGGTTCGTTTCCGGCTTCCGTTTCAGTCTGAGCGTCCGCCGGCTCCTTTTCCTCTTCCGTTCCCACGGCTGTGACCGGCATCTCCGATGGAGTAGTGTCCTCGACTGGTTCCGCTTCCGGTTCCGGCGTGGTTTCCGTTGGAATGTCCGGGGTGACCGTGGAGACCTCGACCAGGGTTGGAATGGTAACGTGGGATTCCATCACCGGCTGTGGAACGTTGGAGTCGGAGGTCGTGATGGTCGGAGTGGAGGCGTCGGCGACGGGCGCTTCAGCCTCTTCGGCTTTTGGGTCAGCACGTCCTCCATGTCGGGCACGATCGTCTGGAAGTCGAACAGGTCGGGAATCATCGGCTCGGTCTCAGCCTCGGGTTTGGTTTCGGCAACCGGCGTAGGCATGGGAACGGGCGTGGGCTGCACAGGCTCAACCGGCACGCGGGTCTCCCGCGGTGCGGCTTCCGGCACTCGTGTGGCATCAGTGGCGGTGTTGATCTTGTCGAGCCGGTCCCCGGCGATGATGACGATCAAGTGGGTTGCGTACAGGAGCGCGACAGGTGGAATGCTCATGATGACCGGCGGCACCCATGACGGCAGTCGGAACCCGGTGTTGATCATCGCGTGCAACGCGTTGCCCGCGATAGAAAAACCGCTGAACAGGACGAGTCCCACCCATGGGTAGGCGCTGCCGCGGATGTGTCCCTTCTTGAAGCCCCACGTGGCCCATGTGCACAGGAGGATCGTGCCGTCCACGCACACGGGACCGCCCCAGCTCAGCCAGGGGTTGATGCCGCATGAGACGAACACGAGACGCAAGGCGTCGAAGCTCAATACGAACGCGATCAGGCCGATGATGATGCCGGCGGTGATACCGGGCCACATTTTGACGCTGGACCTTTCGGCCTTTTCCTCTTCGTCCTTGGTGTATTTCATGATTCAGTCTTTTCTTCTCCAAAAAACCAGTATTCGATCCCGGGACTGCGGCGTCCCGGGAAGATTCAATGAAACGCGGCGTCGGAGTGGATCCATGCCCCTATCCACTCCGACACGTGCGGGGCAAGGTCAGCCCACGACTTCCTCGCAGACCTTGCCGAGCTCTTCGCAACCATCGACGAAAACGGCTCCAATCGTTGTCGGGATCGTCCTCGTCCGCGCCGTCGAACACGTTGTCGAGGTCGATGTCAGCAGACGGAGCATCTTGCCCGTGTTGCTGATGATGTCGAAAAATCATCGAAGCGTTGTTGCCGATGATCTCGTCCACGACGCTGGAACCCGGCTTCCAGTAATCGCTCTCAAGCTGTCGCACGATGCCTTCGATACCGTCGCTCGCCTGCGTTACCGTGACGCCGAACGCGTCGATGTACTGCGGATCTTGGCATCCGCGTTGCCCATGTCAGGTCCAACGGCTGGTCGTCGGAGGCCTGATCGAATTCGGTGTTGTCGACGACCGCGGGTTCGAGGCCTTCGCTGATGCGACGCATCTTGTCCTTGCGCAAGGTTTCGGACACGGTGGATTGGGACACGTCGAGCATGTCGGCGATGTCGGTCTGCTTGGCGCCTTCCTCGGAGAGCTCCACGATCTTCTTGCGGCGTTCCTCGCTCGACATGCTGCCGGTGTCAACGTGGCGGAGCTTGCCATCCGCGCCACGAACCCTGCCTGTCTGAGTGATACCAGCCTTGGTCTTGACGCGATCCACGGTTCTGCGATCAACTCCAAGAAGGATGGCGATGTCAGTGTTGCTGATATCTCCGGTTCCATCGGCATTTGGCTCAACAAGGCCCAGGATCAGGTTATCGCGCTGTTCTCTTGTCAATTTGACTGCGGAAGCCTTGAAGTAGTCCTTGCAATAGGCCTTCCAGCCCGCTGCGCCTTGCGGATAACCAAGAGCAAGCCAAATGTGACCATCATGCGCTTTACGCACACCGGCGATCAGGTTGTAATGGGCCTCGATTGTGTCACGGTACTTCAGCTGGAGATCTTGGGTCAGAGCCTCGGCCTCTTCGCGGGTGAACGCGCATTCATCGTCGGACAGCGGATGTTCTACCGTTGCTGGCAATTTCTCGGAGAGAAGAACGATCGGATTATTCTCATCATCAGCTTCTGAAATATTCAGTTCACTCCCGGCGTCCACGATTTCGGGGGTGATTATCGGCGTGTTTTCCTGATATTGGGTTTCATCCGGTGTGGTGGATGTGGAATAATCAGACATTGAGCTGGTCCTTTCCTCAGAATTGGAATTGATTGGATTGAATGTGAAATCGTTCATTTCGGTTCCTTCTTTCTGTTTGACCCTCCGGCTGGTTACCGTGGGGCCGAGGTATTTGGTAGTGCTGGATGGGATTGACTCGCCGCCCGTATGTGAGCTGCAACTCATGTGCGGGCATTATTATTTTCGATATCGACCCATCGTTGAGTGGTTGGTATGAAGCCCGGCGAAAGATTGGAATGGATATGGATGAGGATGATGTTCTCGGACCAGATCTTTCCGTCATGCCGAAGTTCTTGTTGGAACATGAGGTCTCCGTGTTGGAGATTGCTCTTGCGGCCGTGTCCTTCGAAGATTGCAGTCTTGACGATTCCGTTCCATTGAATCGAGTCGTGGCGGCTTATGACTGTTGGCTTGGAGTGTTGGATACGCTTCATCCGGGTCATGACTTCCGTCGTTTCGGTCTTTCGGATTTGGAACTTTCGGACGACGACCTGCTTGGTCGTTTGTTGTCGACTGTGTTGTTCGATGATGGTGGTTCCTGCCGGTTCATACGTTCCGTGGTTGCCGTGGTGAATGGCTACCGGGCTCACCGCGGTTGACGGTGCATATTACCGGTCTGGTGCCTGTCTCTTTTCTGTTATTCAGCTTGGTAGTGCTGGATGGTTTCATCCGCCGCTCGGATGCGAACTGCAATTCGTCCACGGACTCTAAATGTTTTATACAGGTGTCATATCTCTCGTACGTATGTCGGTAAGGCCATACAGATAATCAGTAGAAACATTGAAGACGAGAGCTGTACGCCAAATATCCACTGCGCTCAAAGCCAATTGCCCAGATAGTTTTTGCGATGCAGTTCCCTGACTGCAATGCAAAACCTCACGCCCATAAACATCCTGCGTCATTCCCGCCTCCTTTCTCAACTCGTCAATACGATGTCTCGCAACATCATTGATTGGTTTCAAACCTTTTTTATTGTGCATACCAATATAATAACATAGTATTGGACAAAGCAATAAAATCGTGGCAGAATTTAATATATGACCAAAGAAACAAACACAGATCAGGGTGTGAACAATGTCGTTGAGATGGATATCTCAGACGAACTCCAGCAAATCATCACAGACAATATGTTTTGGCTGAAAAGACGATCCATGGTCAGACAGGCGGATCTGGCTAAGAGCCTCGGCATCAGTCAGCCTACGCTTAGCCAAAAGTACAGCAGAACCATTGCGTGGACTATTAATGATTTGGCAAAAAGCCGCTGTTTTCTTTAAAGTACCCGTCTCATACTTAGTGACGGACAACTTCATCGAACCTAGCGCGGAATATCAACCGGGGCAAAATGCCCCGGTTGATATTTCCCGTCGTGAGCTTTCCGCTCCGGCCGGCGCACGATACCTGCGCAAGCCGGACGACGACGAGAGCAGGTCACATGGCGCGGTCGGGCCGCGCGCGTTCGTCATGCCATTGGATGTGGATCAAAATGAATTTGGGTCCCCGCTTCTCCGCGAGGACCCGTTTCAAGCTCCCCACCTGGACTCGAACCAAGACAAAGGGTTCCAAAGACCCGTGTGCTGCCATTACACCATGGGGGAATGGCGGAAAACCTTGCGGTTACCACCAAGTGTCTATTATGCCACATGTCGCCAACACCGCGTGTCTCGACGTGTCGCACTAATAAAAAACGTTGTTTAAGGTGCACAAAAAGTGTTATGCGCACCTTAAACAACGGTACTCGCTTCACTGATATGGGAGTTACCCCACAAACATGCGGAACGTACGCTAAGCATGCCCGCGCAACGCGTCATCAGGCGAACAAGAAGCCCTGTCCGTGATGCTCCGGATATGTGTCGAACAACTCAGCCACAGAGCCGTCTTCGAACACAGCACGGATGGCGCTGGCCAGCAGCGGCGCGATCGACAGCACGGTCAAACCGTCCCAACGCTTCTCTTCAGGAATCGGCACGGTGTCGGTAAGCACGACTTCGCGGGCTCCGCTGTTCTTCAAACGTTCGACGGCGGGACCAGACAGCACGCCATGTGTGGCGACGACAGTCACCGACTTGGCACCGGCATCCTTAAGCACGCTGCATGCACCGGCAATGGTTCCGGCGGTATCGATGAGATCGTCGACGAGCACGCAGTCCTTACCTTCGACATCGCCCACGACTCGGTTGGCGACCGCTTGGTTCGGACGGGTGATGTCACGCGTCTTGTGGACGAATGCGAGCGGACCACCGCCAAGACGCTGCGCCCACTGCTCCGCAACACGAATGCGGCCCGCATCCGGAGAGACGACGGCAACATTGTCAAGCTGGTTGGAGAAACGGTCGCGAATGTAGTCGACCAGCACCGGCATAGCGATAAGGTGGTCGACAGGACCGTCGAAGAAGCCTTGGGACTGCGCCGCATGCAGGTCGACACTCATGATGCGGTCGGCACCTGCGGTCTTCAGCAGGTCGAACATGAGACGGCAGGAAATGGGCTCGCGGCCGCGATGCTTCTTGTCTTGGCGCGAGTAGCCAAGCAGTGGGCAGACCGCGGTGATGGAACGCGCGGATGCACGCTTGAGCGCATCAATCATGATGAGCTGTTCCATAATCGATTGGTTGATCGGGGCTGCGTGGCTTTGCAGTACGAACACGTCCGCGCCACGCACGGATTCGGTGTAGCGCACGTACATTTCGCCGTTGGCGAAGTCGTATGCTGTGGTTTCCAGAACATCAATGCCAAGTTGTTCGGCGACTTCCGCCGCCAGTTTCGGATGTGTTCTGCCTGTGACAAGGATAAGGTTTTTATCCGGCTTTCCTTCAAGGATTGCGCTCACCATGTCTCCCAACGTGTGGTCTCGTTGATGCAGTCTTCAGCATAGCCGTTCTTCACGACTGGTTGGACAACTCAGCGTTGCCTGCCGTTCACCGGCCGCTTGCGATCCATTGTTCGATGGCCTGTTTGACCGCCTTTGCATAGATATCGCTATCCATGCTCGGGTGGATGCCGTCGGAGCCGAGCACCTGCGCGTTCGCGTTGGCTGTGGCATCCCAATCCACCAGCACCACATTGTCCGGATGTGCGGCCGCATAGTCGGCAAGCACCTGGTTGGTAGGTGGAATCCACGTACGGTCTCCGTGGGCATTGACCAGTACCAGCACGCGGTCGGGGCCGATCATATTACGAATCTGGTCCAACTGATCAGGGGTGATTGCCGAATTGGTGCCAAGGCCGATCAACACCCACTGCTGCAGACTGCCGGCGGACAGAGCGTTGCCGATGAGTTCGGGGGCGACCATGATGGAGCGGGAAACGCTCGCGTCGGTCTGAATGCCGGGGAAGACTTCCGAAAGGCCCCTGTGATGAGGCCAGCATCACCGATCGCCTATGGCGGTAATCTGATCGCCGGTGGGCATCTCATGCTTGGGCTTGGGCGGTGCCGGCACGGCATGGCGCAGCAGCACGTGTTCGGTTTTCTGCATACGTTCCAGTTGTGCGGCCTGTTGCTCCAGCTGGATCTGCATGGCGGTTTTCGCAGGTGCATGAGCAATGCCCTGCACGCAGCCGGCCAACGACAGCACCAGGATAACGTCAACGGCAATAACCCGGGCCACATGATTCTTCTTGTTCGTGCGAAGGGGCACCACGACGGATACCGCCGAGTGCGTTGCCGCCGGTTTCTCCACCATCAGCCAGGAAATCATCACCGCAATGGCGGTGAGCAACGCGGTCATGATGAGAGACCAAGGCCCTACTGCCTTGAAGATCTTCGGGGCAAGGGCGCTGGAAAGAATCCACAACGGCCAGTGCCACAGGTAGATGCCGTACGAATACTTGCCGAGGGAGGCCAATGGCTTGAACACCATGAGGCTTTGCATCCAGGAATCGTCGGAGATGGTACCGGCAATCAGCAGCACGGACAACAAGCTGGACAATATGATGCCACCGCGGAAGGCGAATGCATCCTGTTTGCCGATAACCGCCATGGTGACCAAGGCAATCAGGCTGAGGAACGCCAATACCGGTGCCGCCGCATTCCAGATGCGATGCTCCACGGGAATCCGAGGTAACGGAGCCCGATGTGCGGCGGCCGAAGCGCTCGAGCTAATGGTGCGGGGCATCGGCACAGCCCTCTGACGAGCGTGGCCCAACTGAGGAGCGGTGACCCACCAGGCGAGAGCCACACCCAGCATCAGGCCCATGCTGTGGGTATCGGTGCCGAAGTAGACGCGGGTGGGGTCGCCCTTGGGCACATACATCACCCACATGGCGATACTGCTGAACGCCGCGAGTCCCAGTGGGATGAGTGAGGGCAGTTTCGTCTGGCGGAGCTTCCACATCAGCCAGACGATGAACGGCACGATGACGTAGAACTGCATGAGCACGCCAATGAACCACAGATGGCGAAACACCTGCGGGTTCATTTGGTCGAAATAGCTTGGCCTCCGGCAATGGCGTACCAGTTGTAGCAGCCCAGCAGCACGGTGATGACCTGGTCGCGGATGG
>ENA-OQBV01001279-OQBV01001279.1-human-gut-metagenome-genome-assembly--contig:-NODE-1279-length-12686-cov-5.925074_pt1 | contig 12686 bp, 9 predicted proteins | sample MGYA00242750_ERZ504559 | MGnify/ENA primary metagenome ERZ504559 (study PRJEB26092, sample SAMD00036230) | human gut metagenome | host: Homo sapiens | study: EMG produced TPA metagenomics assembly of...
CCGTTTATTTAATTTTCCGCGATAGTGGACACTTACCATATCAGTCGACATAGGAGAAATTCCCAGAGTTCGATATTATCTTCCGGAAAGAGCTTCATATACACATAATCGTTTTTTACCCGGAGTGTAGTCCTGATAGCCCAGATCCTCTGAAGCATCGCTCTGTAACTATAGTCAATACTTTTTCCCAATGTTCTCCGGCAGGAGGATTCGCGCAAACGGAGGCGATAGAGTCGATCATAGGCATCGTTGCGCACTGCCCAGTCACTGTACGGATCGGCCGTTGTGTATCTTCACTGCAAGAAGTAAAGCCTGCACTCAGTGTAAACAAGGATGCCTAACAACCATAATATATTTTTATTCATGCACATTCAAAATTTTATTGCAAAGTCTTCAACAGACTAGTGATACTAACCTTATCGGCAATAATACTATTCAGATCGGCAATAGCCACGCGTTCTTGTTCCATTGTATCACGGTTACGCAGAGTTACGCAGTTGTCTTCCAGTGTCTGGTGGTCGATAGTGATACAATACGGAGTACCGATGGCATCCTGACGGCGGTAACGCTTACCGATACTGTCTTTTTCATCATACTGGCAGTGGAAGTGGAACTTCAGGTCGTCCATGATTTCACGAGCCTTTTCAGGCAGACCGTCTTTCTTTACCAGCGGCATGATAGCCAGTTTTACTGGAGCCAGTGCAGCAGGCAATTTCAGTACGACACGAGTTTCTCCGTTTTCCAGCGTTTCTTCGTGGTAAGCAGCGCTCATGATACTCAGGAACATACGGTCTACACCGATAGATGTTTCGATAACGTACGGAGTATATGATTCGTTGATTTCCGGATCGAAGTACTTGATGCTCTTGCCAGAATATTTTTCATGCTGGCTCAAGTCGAAGTTAGTACGGCTGTGGATACCTTCTACTTCCTTGAATCCGAATGGCATCAGGAATTCGATATCGGTAGCGGCATTAGCGTAGTGAGCCAGTTTTTCGTGGTCGTGGTAACGGTAGTGGTCGTCGCCGAATCCCAGTGCCTTGTGCCATTTCAAACGAGTTTCTTTCCATTTCTGGAACCATTCAAGTTCAGTTCCCGGTTTTACAAAGAACTGCATTTCCATCTGTTCGAACTCACGCATACGGAAGATGAACTGACGTGCAACGATTTCGTTACGGAAAGCCTTACCAATCTGAGCGATACCGAAAGGAACTTTCATACGTCCTGTTTTCTGAACATTCAGGTAGTTTACGAAAATACCCTGAGCAGTTTCCGGACGCAGATATACTTTCATAGCACCGTCGGCAGTAGATCCCATTTCGGTAGAGAACATCAGGTTGAACTGACGTACTTCAGTCCAGTTTTTAGTTCCTGAAATCGGGCAAACGATTTCTTCGTCCAGGATGATCTGACGCAATTCGTTCAAGTCTGGTCCTGCATTCATAGCCTTTGAGTAGCGTTCGTGCAAAGCATCACGTTTAGCCTGATGTTCCAGTACACGTGCGTTAGTGCTGCGGAACTGAGCTTCATCGAATGCATCACCGAATTTCTTTGCAGCTTTTGCAACTTCTTTATTGATCTTTTCGTCGTATTTAGCAATCTGGTCTTCAATCAGCACATCGGCACGATAACGTTTCTTCGAGTCGCGGTTATCGATCAAAGGATCGTTGAACGCATCCACGTGTCCCGAAGCCTTCCAGATAGTAGGATGCATGAAGATAGCCGAATCAATACCTACGATATTTTCATGCAGCAATACCATGCTCTGCCACCAGTACTGTTTGATGTTGTTTTTCAGTTCCACACCCATTTGTCCGTAGTCATATACGGCTCCCAGTCCATCGTAAATTTCACTTGAAGGAAATACGAAACCATATTCTTTACAGTGTGAAACAAGTTTCTTGAAAACGTCTTCTTGTGCCATTTTTCTTTCTTATTTTTTTGATGTATGTTATTTTCATTACATAGTAGGTCACAAAGATAGGTATTTATAAGCAAAAAAGAAGAATAGCTGTCTTAATTTATCTTATGAATGGAGGGAATCTGTAAGGAAAGGTGGTTATTTTTTTCTACTTTTGCAGAAACATCCGTGAAAAAACAATGAGTACGAAAGATAAATATACACTTATGACCACAGCTCCGATTCCCCGTCTTATCGGTTCACTGGCTGTGCCTACCATCATCAGCATGCTGGTTACTTCTTTTTATGTCATGGCTGATACTTATTTTGTGGGGCAGATTAACACACAGTCGACGGCTGCGGTCGGAATTTCGTTCTCTGTTATGGCTATCATTCAGGCTTTTGGATTCTTTTTCGGGCATGGGTCGGGTAATTATATTTCTCGTAAGCTGGGAGCCAAAGATTACGAAAGTGCAGAAAAAAATGGCATCTACAGGCTTTTTTCTATGCTTTCATGTCGGGAGCCATCATAGCCTTGTTCGGGCATTTGTATCTTTCTCAAATCTGTGTTGCTCTGGGATCTACGCCTACTATCCTCCCTTATGCAGAGGAGTATTTGGGGACTATTTTGCTGGGTGCACCTTTTATGGCTTCTTCGCTGGTGCTGAATAACCAGATGCGTTTTCAGGGGAATGCGGTATACGCCATGGTGGGTATCATTGTAGGAGCGGTTCTGAATATCGGGCTCGATCCGCTGTTGATCTTTGTATTCGATATGGGTATTTCGGGAGCTGCGTGGGCTACCTTGCTGAGCCAGATATGCAGTTTTCTGGTGTTGCTCGTAATGGACAGCCGAGGTACAAATATCCGCATCCGTTTCAAAAATTTTACCTTGAAACCGGCATATTTGAAAGAAATCGTATTCGGTGGAAGCCCTTCGCTTTGTCGTCAGGGACTTGCCAGCCTTTCTACCATTCTGCTGAACGTGGCAGCCGGAGCTTATGGAGATGCAGCCATTGCCGGAATGTCTATCGTTACCCGTATCTGTATGTTTATCAACTCTTTTGTGATTGGTTTCGGACAAGGTTTCCAGCCGGTATGCGGATTCAATTACGGAGCAGGCATTTACCGTCGTGTACGCGAAGGCTTCTGGTTCTGTGTCAAGACAGGAGTTGTGTTTTTAGCTGTCTGTTCGGTTATCGGTTACATTTTCTCTCCCGAGATCGTATCGTGGTTCCGCGATGATCCGCATGTTATCGAAACCGGAACACGTGCCTTACGCTGGCAGCTCATTACTTTACCTTTAGGAGCATGGGTCATTTTGTGTAACATGATGTTGCAGACTATCCGCAAGCCTGTACGTGCCGTCACCTTGTCTTCTGCGCGGCAGGGACTGTTTTTCATCCCTTTCATCCTGATTCTCCCTCATTTCTTCGGTTTGCAGGGGGTGGAAATGTGTCAGGCGGTGTCCGATCTTTGTTCGTTCCTGCTTGCTATTCCGCTTACCATTCCTGTTTTGAATGAGATGAAAAAATAAAATTCTCATTGCCGGATGGTGCAGGGAAGCCTTTGCGGCCCACTGTCCGTACACTGATTTTCTGTACAAATTTTCCTGAAAATATGCTGATGTTTTTAGGAAAAGAAGCTGATATTTTCTTGAAAACAATAGCATCCGTATGAAAGATTCGTTCGACTAAATACAGGTTTATTTTCAGCAATATATATAATAGGAATATTTTTTTTCGTATTTTTGTCTGTTGTTTTTCCACTAAATCACTTATATGAGCGAAGATATTTTCGATAAAAACGATATCCAATCAAGCGATAAAGAAGCACATTCTGACTATAAGCCTGTCGACCAGGGCGACGAAACTGTAAAACACCAATTGAGCGGTATGTACCAGAACTGGTTTCTGGACTATGCTTCGTATGTTATTCTGGAACGTGCGGTTCCTCATATCAACGATGGACTGAAGCCTGTTCAGCGACGTATCCTGCACTCTATGAAGCGCCTGGACGACGGACGCTACAACAAGGTGGCAAATATCGTAGGACATACCATGCAGTTCCATCCTCATGGTGATGCGTCCATCGGCGATGCACTGGTACAGCTGGGACAGAAAGATCTGCTTATCGACTGTCAGGGAAACTGGGGAAATATTCTTACCGGTGATGATGCCGCTGCTCCCCGATACATTGAAGCACGTCTTTCGAAGTTTGCGCTCGATGTGGTGTTCAATCCGAAGACAACCGAATGGCAGGCTTCTTACGACGGACGAAACCGTGAACCGGTGACGCTTCCTGTCAAGTTTCCGCTGCTGCTGGCTCAGGGAGTGGAAGGTATTGCCGTAGGTCTTTCATCGAAAATATTGCCGCACAACTTCAATGAGCTGTGTGATGCGGCCATTGCTTACCTGCACGGAGAGGAGTTTCATCTGTATCCCGATTTCCAGACAGGAGGTTCCATCGATGTGTCGCGCTATAACGACGGTGAGCGTGGGGGAGTAGTGCGTGTACGTGCCAAAATCTCCAAGATAGATAATAAAACTCTTTGCATCAGTGAAATACCGTACGGAAAAACAACTTCTTCACTGATTGATTCTATCCTGAAAGCTATCGAAAAGGGTAAGATCAAGGTACGGAAGGTGGACGACAATACCGCCGACAAGGTGGAGATTCTGGTACATCTGGCTCCGGGCGTTTCGTCGGACAAGACACTCGACGCCCTGTATGCCTTTACCGACTGTGAGGTGAATATTTCGCCCAACTGTTGTGTCATCGACAACAAGAAGCCGCATTTCCTTTCTGTCAGTGCGGTACTCCGTAAGTCGGTAGACAATACACTTTCGCTGCTTCGTCAGGAACTGAACATCCAGCGCAACGAAACGCTGGAAACCTTGCATTTCGCTTCGCTGGAGAAAATCTTCATCGAAGAGCGTATCTACAAGGACAAGCAGTTCGAACAGGCTGAGAATATGGATGCCGCATGCGAACATATCGACGAACGGCTGACACCTTTCTATCCGCAGTTTGTACGCGAAGTGACTAAGGAGGATATCCTCAAGCTTATGGAGATAAAGATGGCGCGTATCCTGAAGTTCAACAAGGATAAGGCGGACGAGTTTATTGCCAAGCTGAAAGCGGATATCGAAGAAATAGACAATCATCTGGCTCATATTACTGAATATACCATCGACTGGTATACACGCATCAAGGAGAAATACGGAAAGAATTTTCCGCGGCGTACGGAGATACGAAACTTCGATACGATTGTGGCAACCAAGGTGGCCGAGGCCAACGAGAAACTGTATATCAACCGCGAGGAAGGATTTATCGGTACGGGACTGAAGAAAGACGAGTATATCTGCAACTGTTCCGATATCGACGATGTGATTATCTTCTATAAAGATGGAAAATATAAAATCGTACGTGTTTCCGACAAGCTGTTCGTAGGCAAGAACATTCTCTACGTGAATATCTTCAAGAAGAACGACAAGCGTACGATCTATAACGTGATTTATCGTGACGGGAAAGAAGGATTCCACTATATCAAGCGTTTCAATGTAACGTCGATGATACGCGACCGTGAATACGATGTGACACAGGGAACTCCCGGATCGAAAATTGTATATTTCACAGCCAATCCGAACGGGGAAGCTGAGGTTATCAAGGTGACACTCCGCCCGAATCCGCGTATCAAGAAGCTGATATTCGAAAAAGACTTCAGTACCATTAACATCAAGGGACGACAGTCGATGGGTAATCTGCTGACCAAATATGAAGTGCATAAAATCAGTCTGAAACAGCGTGGAGGCTCTACACTGGGAGGCAGAAAGGTATGGTTCGACCATGATGTGCTTCGTCTGAATTACGACGGTCGCGGACAGTATCTCGGAGAATTCCAGAGTGGGGAAAGCATTCTGGTTGTGCATAAGAACGGTGAATTCTATACAACCGATTTCGACTTGAATAACCACTACGACGCCGATATACAGTTTATTGAGAAATTTGATGCTGAGAAGGTCTGGACAGCAGTGCTCTATGATGCCGACCAGCAGAATTATCCATATCTGAAACGCTTTACGTTCGAGCAGACAGCCAAACGGTTGAACTATCTGGGCGAAAACAAACACAACCAGTTGATTCTGCTTTCGGGTGAAGTTTATCCCCGTTTGCAGGTTGTGTTCGGCGGACACGACAGCTTCAGGGAAGCGTTGATTATAGAGGCAAGCGACTTTGTAGGTGTCAAGAGCTTCAAGGCAAAAGGCAAGCGTCTGACTACATTTACGGTAGACCGCATCGAGGAGCTGGAGCCTACCCGTCGTCCGGAACCACAGGAAGATATGGAAGATGCAGATACACCAGAAACGGAAAATGATAATGTTGCGGAAGAAGACAATGAACAAATGACATTATTTTAAAACCGGAACAATGAAACGAAAGCTTATTACGCTGTTCATCGCACTCGGGGCCGTTTTTTCTTTGTATGCGCAGGAAGACAGCTTGCGGGCCACGCGCTACGTAATGCGCTCTACAATGGCAGGAGTGGGACACAGCAACGTATTCGAAACATATCTTTCTCCGCTGGAATATAGCGGAACGGAAGTCAGGTTTATGCACGAAAGCATGCGTATGACACGTATGCTGGGAGGAAACGTATCCGGGCAAAGTCTGTTTCAGATCAATGCCTCGTATAACAAGAATATTTCTCAGACTGCTGAGATGTATGCCGGACTGGTAAACTGGAGCTATGCCCTGCATTATCAGTTCCGCATGAACGATGATAAGCTGAAGATCCTTGTAGGACCGATGCTCGACCTGAACGGCGGTGTGGTTTATAACCGGCGTAATTCCAACAATCCGGCTCAGGCTAAGGCATACGGAGGGTTGGGAGCATCGGGTATGGTTATCTACAAATTTCACATCGCACGCTATCCGCTGACGGTGCGTTATCAGGCAAATCTTCCGCTGCTGGGCGTTATGTTCTCGCCCGAATACGGTGAGTCGTATTATGAAATCTTTTCGTTAGGCAATGGAGGACGGAATGTGCTGTTTACTTCGCTGCACAATAATCCTTCACTGCGACAGATGGTTACGCTGGACTTTCCGGTACGCAATGTCGTGATGCGTGTAGGATATGTGTGCGACATTCAGCAGGCAAAGGTCAACAACCTGAAAAGCCATACCTATTCACACGATTTTATGATAGGCTTCGTGCGCAACCTGTATTTGCTTCGCGGGAAGAAACGTATCAGCATGCCACTTAAAGTAACTCCCTTTTAGCTTATGAAACGATTTGCGTGTATTGTATATATTGCTTTGTCCGGACTTCTGATTTTTAATTCCTGTATACGGGAAGATATTTCCGGCAATACGCCTGAAGATAATTTTGAGGCACTGTGGAAGATTATAGATGAACAGTATTGCTTTCTCGACTATAAGAACCAGGAGTATGGACTCGACTGGAATGAAGTGCACGAACGGTATGCCCGTCGTATCACGTCGGATATGACTTGGGAAAACCTGTTCGAGGTCTTGTCGGATATGGTAAACGAGTTACGCGACGGCCATGTGAATCTTTCCAGTTCACTTGCTACGTCACAGTATCGGGAATGGTTCGACAGTTATCCGCGCAATTTCAGCGACAGTATTCAGAGTATTTATCTGGGAAAAGACTATACGAATTCTTCCGGACTAACTTACAGCATTTTGGAGAACAACATCGGGTATATTTATTGCTCCAGTTTCTCCAATGGGATAGGCGATGGTAATCTGGACCAGACGCTGAACAAGCTTGCTATTTGCGACGGGCTGATTATTGATGTGAGGAATAACGGAGGAGGTAACCTGACGACAGCACAGAAGTTGGCTGCACGGTTTACAAACGAGAAGGTGCTTGTGGGATACATGTGTCACAAGACAGGTCCCGGACACAGTGACTTTTCCGAACCAAAGCCTGTTTATATAGAACCGTCCTACGGTATACGCTGGCAGAAAAAGGTAGTAGTGCTCACCAACCGGCGCTCTTATAGTGCGACAAACGATTTTGTCAACAGCATGAACCAGTTTCCGAATGTCACAATCGTAGGCGATAAGACCGGAGGAGGCTCAGGGTTGCCGTTCAGTTCTGAAATACCTAACGGCTGGTCTATCCGCTTTTCTGCTAGTCCGATGTTCGATCCGGAAATGAATCAGCTGGAGTTTGGCATCGATCCGGACGTGAAAGTAGACATGACAAGCGAAGATGTGCAGCAAGGAAAAGATACTATTATAGAAACAGCATGTAAAATATTAAAGAATTAGCTCTAATATTTTGCAAATTCAAAAATATAGTCTATCTTTGCAACCGCAAAAAGGAAATATATACTGATTTAAGTTATATTTTACTTCGCGCCTGTGGCGTAATTGGTAGCCGCGCCAGACTTAGGATCTGGTGCCGTGAGGCGTGTAGGTTCGAGTCCTATCAGGCGCACGAAAAATGGATTTAATAGATTTCTCTAAGCAGAATTTATTAAATCCATTTTTTTTGTGCATTGGGGAATTGATTCTGCAAGATTGAATCAAATTCAACGTTTTACTGGCTCATAGAAAGGGGTAAAATTTCTTATTGGATTAATCTGAAAATCAGGTGAGTATAATTATACTTCGTGTTTTACTCATTTAATCATTTATTTAAATTACTTTTGTCATGTAGTTTTATTAAAGGAGAAAATGCTATGGGACAGCTAAAACCAAGTCAAGTATTAAGTAAGGCATATCGACAGGTTTCAATTGAAACTGAGGATTTTAATCATTTTAAAGATGCTCTTCGTACATTGTTACTTACTGTTTCAGACGGTCAAAGAGAAGAAACACAAAAGGGACATTTGAGGAATTTTTTAAGTGATACTTTTTACAAACCATACTATATGGCTCCAGAAGAAGACATTGATTTGGCTGTAAGATTAGATAAAACAAGTAAGTCGAATATTGGTTTATTAATTGAGGTAAAGAGTACAACCAACAAAAATGAAATGATTTCTGTTGGTAACTTAAACAGGAAAGCTCTTCAGGAACTTTTGCTTTATTATTTAAGAGAAAGAATATCCAAGAAAAATTCAGATATTAAATATCTGATAGCTACCAATGTATATGAATATTTTATCTTTGATGCCCAAAGAGTTTGAGCAAAAATTTCTATCAAAATAAGAAACTGAAAAAAGAGTTCCAGGATTTTGAGGATGGTAGAAAAACAAGTCGTAAAACAGACTTCTTTTATTCTGAGATAGCTTCTTCATTTATCGAAGAAGTTGCAGATAGTCTTGACTATACCTATTTTGACATCCGTTCTTACGCTAAATATTTAGGTGAGAATACAGCTTCAAAAAAACTTATCGAATTGTATAAGGTATTCAGTGATGTGCATTTATTGAAATTACCGTTTCAGAATGATAGTAACTCTTTAAATAAGAGGTTTTATGCAGAATTATTACATATCATTGGCATTGAAGAGAAGAAAGAAAATAATAAGATTGTAATTGTACGTAAAGCCGTTGGACGGCGTAATGAAGCTTCTTTGTTGGAAAATACAATCAATCAACTTGATGCAGAAGACTGCTTGCGAAAAGTTCCCAATATAGCAATTTATGGAAGTACCCAAGAAGAACGTTTGTTCAATGTGGCTATGGAATTATGTATTACTTGGATTAATCGAATCTTGTTCTTGAAGTTGTTGGAAGCTCAAATGTTGAAATACCACAATGGAGAGCAATGTTACAAATTTCTTTCTATACAGAAAATACGTGATTTCGATGATTTGAACACTTTATTTTTTCAAGTTCTGGCACGAAATGTTCATCAAAGGACAGCTTCTATATTGAAAGATTTTGAGTTTGTTCCTTATTTGAATAGCTCACTCTTTGAAGTTACTGAACTGGAAAGTAATACAATAAAGATAAATAGTTTATCGCAGCGGTCTGAATTACCACTATTTACTAATAGTGTATTAATTAATTCGTAAAGAAAACAACAGTTCATAGCCTTCCAACTTTGAATTATTTATTTGCTTTTTTGGATGCATATAATTTTGCAAGCGAAGGCAGTTGAGGTAAGTTCAAGAAGAAGCCAAGTACTTTGATTAACGCTTCTGTTTTAGGACTTATATTTGAAAAAATCAACGGACATAAAGATGGTTCGGTGTTTACTCCCGGATTTATTACAATGTATATGTGTCGTGAAGCCGTTGCTAATTCGGTCTTGACTAAATTCAATAATTTTTATAACTGGAATTGTACGTCTGTTACAGATTTGTATAATAAAATAGATGATATATTACAAGCTAACCAGCTTATAAACAGTATCACAATTTGTGATCCGGCTGTGGGGTCAGGGCACTTTTTGGTATCTGCTTTAAACGAGTTAATACGTTTGAAATATGAACTAGGAATTTTAGTGGATTCCGAAGGTAAACGTATTAAAAAATCAGATTACACACTGTCTATCGAAAACGATGAACTGATTGTAACGGATGCAGAAAACAATTTGTTTGAGTATAATCCATTGAATGAGGAAAGCCGACGCATTCAAGAAACATTGTTCAAAGAGAAAAAGATAATTATTGAGAATTGTTTGTTTGGCGTAGATATTAATCCAAACTCTGTGAAAATATGTAGGTTACGTTTGTGGATTGAATTGCTTAAAAATGCTTACTATACAGCAGAGAGTGATTATAAACAATTGGAAACCTTACCCAATATTGATATAAATATCAAATGCGGAAACTCTCTTTTGCATCGTTTTGATTTAACGGATAGCATTAAGTCTGTATTAAAAGAAACTGGTATTTCTATTGGCCAATATAGAAATGCTGTGAACAAGTATAAGAATGCTCAAGATAAAGCTGAAAAGTGGGAGCTGGATTCAATAATAGCAGAAATTAAATCTAAGCTTACCACTGAAATCGGAGCAAAAGACCCTAAAAAACTCAGATTAAATAAGCGTAGGGCAGAACTGGTGAATTTGCTTGCGCCTCAGCTGTTTGAAATGAGTAAAAAAGAACAAAAGGATTGGCAGAAACGAGTGGATGCTGTTAAAAAGGAAATAGCAGAACTTGAAAGTTATTTTGAGGAAATCAATTCCAACAAGATTTATTTGGGGGCTTTTGAATGGCGTATAGAGTTTCCAGAAGTATTGGATGCGGATGGAAATTTTATAGGATTTGATTGTGTTATTGGCAACCCTCCTTATATTCAACTGCAATCTATGGGTACGGATGCTGATGTCTTAGAACGAATGAAGTATAAAACTTATGTTCGTACTGGAGATATTTATTGTTTATTCTACGAGCAAGGGATGAATTTGCTTAAGCCCAATGGTTGCCTATGTTATATTACTTCCAATAAGTGGATGAGAGCCGGATATGGAAAAGAATTACGCCAATATTTTATTGCAAAAACAAATCCTGTTTTGTTAATTGATTTTGCAGGGATAAAGATATTTGATGCAGCAACTGTTGAAACTAATATTTTGATAGCAAAAAAGGAAAGTTATACTCAAAATACATTAGCTTGTATTATTTCTAATACAGATGACCTAAATAAACTGAGCGTTTTAGTGCAGCAACAGGCTGTGGAGTATAACTTCGCTGAGAATGATAGCTGGATTATATTATCTGCGATTGAACAAAGTATTAAGCGTAAAATAGAAGCAGTTGGCACTCCACTTAAAGATTGGGATATTCGAATTAACTACGGAATAAAAACAGGCTTTAATGAAGCGTTTGTTATCACTACCGACAAGCGTAATGAAATATTGGCAAATTGTCAAACAGAAGACGAACGTACCAGAACAGCTGAATTAATACGACCGATTTTAAGAGGACGTGATATTAAACGTTATGCTTATAATTGGGCTGGTTTATATCTTATTGCGACTTTCCCTTCCCGCCACTATGACATAGAAATGTATCCAGCGGTTAAACAGTATCTTTTGACATTTGGTATTGAAAAGCTTGAACAGACTGGAAAGGCCTATATCGTTAATGGTGAAAAAATTAAGGCTCGTAAAAAGACTAATAACAAGTGGTTTGAAATTCAAGATAGTATCAGCTATTGGGAGGATTTTTCTAAGCCAAAAATAGTATGGGGTGAAATCTCTGATAAATCAAAATTTGCTTTTGACTTTTTAGGTGAATATATACCAGAAGCTACTACATTTTATCTTAATGGAGAATATATAGAATATTTATTAACAGCCTTAAACTCATCTGTTTCAGAAGTAACCATCCAAAATTGGCGTATTGACTATCATGTTTCTTTCCCATACCTTCGTGCTAAACTTAAAACTTGAAAGATTATGTTTAGCGAAAAAGATTTTGAAAGACTGTGGTTCCTCTACAAAACCGAGGGTGAGCCCCAAGGAGTTTCCATCAACTCATTCTGCATTAGCAACAACATTCCATACACGGCATTCTATGACTGGTTCAAGAAGACACAGAAGAAGGTTGTACCTGTAGAGGTTGAAGGGATTCCGGAAGAGTTGATCCAGACAGGCAATGAAGAGCAGCAGGATGTTGCTAAAGACAAGCCCAAACGTACAACTCCCCATAAAGGAAGCATCATGGTGACGATAAGAACCCGTGAAGGCTTGTGCATACAGAAGAAAGGCTTAGACTATCAGGGGCTGAAAACACTGGTAGAGAAACTGGAGGGCTTATGCTAAGTATAAACGGACTGCATAACTTCTATTATCTTCCTGAACTTCACGACATGAGATGCAAGGCTCAGCGTATATGTGAGATAATCCGTGG
>ENA-OQBV01001282-OQBV01001282.1-human-gut-metagenome-genome-assembly--contig:-NODE-1282-length-12674-cov-2.065673_pt1 | contig 12674 bp, 14 predicted proteins | sample MGYA00242750_ERZ504559 | MGnify/ENA primary metagenome ERZ504559 (study PRJEB26092, sample SAMD00036230) | human gut metagenome | host: Homo sapiens | study: EMG produced TPA metagenomics assembly of...
AAAAAATATGAAGAAAGTATTATGGGCAGAAAACATCAATGGACAGGAACCATTTGTAAAATCATGAATAGAATATCAGAAGGAATATAAGTGCAAAGACAGAATGTTTGTGGTATGCTAGAGACAGGAATCTGGTCGTAACGGTTTGTTGGTAAAATAGTGGATGGTTACGAATGACATTACGGAGGTGTTAGGCATGGGAAGTTATCTGAATCCGGGCTGCAAAGGCTTTGAGGAGAGCTTAAATTCCGCAATTTATGTAGATAAAACTGGGTTAATCGAAAAGGTTAATGCGGTTGTTGACACACGGCAGAAATATATTTGTGTCAGCCGTCCGCGGCGATTTGGAAAATCTATGGCGACGGATATGCTGGCAGCATATTACGATCAGAGCGTCGATACGGCGCGGTTGTTTGATACTCTGCAGATTGCAAAGGCAGAGACTTATCAGAAATACCGGAATCAATATGATGTGCTGAAAGTGAATATGCAGGAATTTTTAAGCATGACGCACAGTATGGATGAAATGCTTGCGGTTTTTCAAAAACGCATGATTGCAGATCTGAAAAGAGGATATCCTGATTATGTCATGGATGGAGAAGACAGTCTGGTGTTTGCGATGAAAGACGTATATGCACATACGAAGTGCCCGTTTATCATACTGATCGACGAATGGGACTGTCTGTTCCGCGAGTACAAGCAGGATAAAGAGGCGCAAAAAAAATATCTGGATTTCCTGCGGGTATGGATGAAAGATCAGGAATATGTGGCACTTGCCTACATGACCGGAATTTTACCGATAAAAAAATACGGTTCGCATTCGGCACTCAACATGTTTACGGAATATTCCATGACCAATCCACGCGAGATGGCGGAGTTTTTCGGTTTTACCGAAGAGGAAGTGCACGCATTGTGCGCAACATACAAGCGCAATTTTGAAGAAGCGCAGGCGTGGTATGATGGCTATGAACTTGTCGCAATGGACGGAGAAAACCCCAAAATCTATTCCATGTACAGCCCGAAATCAGTGGTCGATGCAATGTTAAGCGGTCTGTATGATAATTACTGGAATCAGACCGAAACATATGAGGCATTAAAAATTTATATCCAGATGAATTTTGACGGGTTAAAAGATGCCATTGTGCGGATGCTTGCCGGGGATCGTGTGGAAATCAATACAGGGACATTTTCCAATGATATGACAACATTCCAGAACCGGGATGATGTTCTGACACTCCTGGTTCATCTGGGTTATCTGAGTTATCACTGGATGGACAAAACGGTGTCGATTCCAAACAAAGAAGTGTCACAGGAATATGTAAATGCAATCAGTACCATGGACTGGCATGAGGTGATTGATTCTGTCGAAGCGTCGAAAAATCTGCTGGAAGCGTTATGGATGCAGGACGAAGAGGCAGTGGCAGCAGGCATTGATAAAGCGCATCGTGAGATTTCCATTTTGCAGTACAACAATGAAAATTCGCTGGCATGTACGATCAATCTGGCGTTTTATTTTGCACGGGAATACTACACGATCATAAGGGAATTTCCGACAGGAAAAGGGTTCGCGGATCTGTGTTTTATTCCAAGAAAAATGCATGCAGACAAACCGGCGGTTGTGATTGAACTGAAATGGGAAAAATCCGCACAGGGAGCCATTGCGCAGATCAAAGACCGGCACTATACAGATGCCTTAAAGGAGTAATCGGGGAAATCTGCTCCTTGCCGGAATCAACTACAACAGAGAGACAAAAACACATACGTGTGTGATTGAGCAATTAACAAAAGAAGACTGACAGGAGGAAACCAAAATGAGCAACGTATTAGAAGAAATGAAAACCAGAAGAAGCATCCGTAAATTCAAACCGGATGCCATCCCACAGGAAATTTTAGACCAAATCATTGAAGCGGGAACCTATGCGGCAAACGGCAGAGGCGCACAGAATGTCATCATCATTCAGGTGACAAACAAAGAGAAGCGCGATGAAATCGCAAAGAAAAATGCAGAAATCATGGGAAGTGAGGGTGATCCGTTTTACGGCGCACCGGCAATGCTCATCGTTTTAGGAAAAAAAAGACTGGCCGACACATGTTTATGACGGCAGTCTTGTGATGGGAAACCTGATGCTTGCAGCCCATGATCTGGGAATCGGTAGCTGCTGGATTCACCGCGCGAAAGAGGAATTTGAAAGCAGCTGGGGCAGGGAACTGCTTGCATCCCTTGGGATTGAGGATGAATATGAGGGAATCGGACACTGTGCGCTCGGCTATGTGGACGGGGATTATCCGGATGTTATTCCTAGAAAAGAAAACCGCGTCTTCTATTTGAAATAAAGATAAAAATTTGGGAAATAGGTGTTGTAACTGCACCTGTTTTCCAGCCACTTCCGAAAGTGGAAAATTTACAATTGTAAATATGAGTTGACGAGAACAGATAGATACGTTATTCTATATTTACAAAACTCACACCAATCAAATTCAGTCAAAAACAGGCTGGACAAATCGTTTAAAGCACAAGAAGTTCAGGTGCTTACAATACCACGAGTTTTAACAATTAAATATGGGATGGCATTTGGGAAAATGGCTTGTTTCTGCGGATGAATGATTGCTTAATTAATAGTGTATGTTATACTATAAAAAAGACTTTCATAACAATATCGATGCTCCCAGTGTCTTCTCTATTCACAAAAGGAAGAGGAGAAGATGATATGGCAAATGCAAAAAAGTATGATGACTTAACGTTACAGATGATTTTATGTTCTGTAAAGTAATGACAACGAACCCGGAAACTCATGTCACGACGTTGTTAGAACTTATTCTTGGAAAGAAAGTAGGTGCTTTCACCCGACTTGATCAACAGAAACCAATAGAAATGACGGCTGATGGAAGGGGCATACGATTTGATGTGTACAGCGAGGATGATTCCGGGATTGTGTATGATTGTGAATGCAGACGAGCAAAAAAGATAATCTTCCGAAGCGTACGAGATATTATCAGGGAATGATAGATTTAAATTTACTTGAAAGGGGTGCGAATTATAAAGAACTGAAAAAGAGCTATGTGATCTTTATTTGTCCATTTGATCAATTTCAGGAGGGGTTACACAAGTACACATTTGAAAATCAATGTAAAGAGATACCAGAACTTGTATTGGGAGATGAGTCAACGAAAATATTCTTGTGTGCCGGTGGGCATGCAGATGATGTATCGGATGAAATGAAGGACTTTTTAAACTGGCTTACGACAGGACAGACAGGCAATAGCCAATTCGTGAATAAGCTTGAAAATGCTGTTCTGAGGCAAAAAAACATGAGGAATGGAAGGTGGAATACATGACGTTACTTATGAGAGACAATGAAATGATGGAAAAGGGCCGTAATGATATGCTTTTTTCATTGGTGCAGGACGGAACACTGTCTCTTGAGATTGCAGCAACAAAGGCAGAGATGCCGGTGGAGAAGTTCGCAAAAGCCATGAAAGAAGCAGGATATTTTATCAGGGAGCTTCCATGAGAGAAGATTATCATATTTATTATGAAAATGAAGAAGAACTGTCCGTCTGGCAACCGGAAATAAAAATGTAATGGCAAATAGAAAGAAAAGGAGACAAAAAAATATGCCTTGTACAACGATATTAGTAGGAAAAAATGCAACCTATGATGGTTCAACCATGATTGCGAGAAATGATGATGCGGGTGGAAATGATCACTTTACGCCAAAGAAAATGATTGTGGTGCAGTCAAAGGAGCAGCCGCGTGTATACAAAGCGGTACTTTCTTCTGTAGAAATTCCGCTTCCGGAAAATCCGCTTCGCTATACGGCTATGCCAAATGCAGTGGAAGGGAAAGGAATCTGGGGTGCATGCGGAGTCAATGAAGCACGGACTGGAATGACGGCAACCGAGACGATCACATCCAATCCACGCGTACTCGGTGCAGATCCGCTGGTGGAAAATGGCATTGGAGAGGAAGATATTGTATCGTTAGTACTTCCTTATATCCACAATGCAAGAGAGGGTGTTCAGCGATTGGGAGAACTTCTGGAAACCTATGGCACTTATGAAATGAATGGAATTGCCTTTTCCGATCAGAATGAAATCTGGTGGATGGAGACCATTGGCGGACATCACTGGATTGCACGCCGTGTGCCGGATGATGCGTATGTGGTTATGCCAACCACTTGGAATGATGCATTTGATCTGGATGATGCATTTACCATGCAGGAAAATCATATGTGTTCCGCGGATATGCGGGAGTTTATTGCGAATAATCACCTGAATCTTTTCCAGGATGGCAGTCTGAATCCACGGGAAGCTTTTGGCAGCCATGACGATGCAGATCATGTGTACAATACACCGCGTGCGTGGTATATGCTGCGCTGCCTGAATCCACACACATACAACTGGGATGGACCGGATGCGGATTTTACACCGGAGTCCGATGATCTGCCATGGACACTGGTACCGGAGCGCAAGATTACGGTGGAAGATGTGAAATATGTGCTTTCTTCGCATTATCAGGGAACACCTTACGATCCATATGGAGCGTATGGAGATCCGGGGCAGCGCGGCATGTATCGTTCCATCGGTATCAACCGCAATGATTTTGTTGGTCTGGTACATATCCGCCCGGAGCATGGAGAGGATGCCAATGTACTGGAATGGGTTGCGTATGGTTCCAATGCCTTTAATGCCATGGTGCCGTTTTATGCACAGGTGGAGAAAACTCCGGAATATGTGGCCAATACGACAGCAGAAGTTTCTACGGATAATTTTTACTGGGTAAGCCGGATGATTGGTGCGATGGCAGATGCCTCTTATAAGAAATCAGTGTTCCATGTCGAGCGGTATCAGGAGAAAGTGCTGTCTAAAGGACATGAGATTATCAATCATTATGATAAGCTGCTGGAAAAAGAAACCGACGCAGGAAAGCGCATGGCACTTAAGACAGAAGCAAACAATGCGGTGGCAGATATGGTAAAAAAAGAAGCTGCCGATACACTCGATAAAGTTCTGTTTGAACTGTGTGGACAGATGAAGAATGCATTTGCCAGATCCGATGCTTAACGCATCAGTTTCCGCCGCAGAAGCAGATATGCCGTGATCATAGCCGTACCGGTCAGTACCCAGGAGATCGGATAGATAATCATAACAACCCAGAATTCATGTATGGCACGGCAGACGGTGTTGATCCAGATGAGGCGCAGCACGCAGGAGCCGACCACGGTGATCAGAGCCGGTGTCAGGGAATGGCCAAAGCCTCGCATGGCACCGCCGCTGATCTCGTAAGTGGAGGTCAGAAGTTCCAGTGTGGTGACGATCAGAAGGCGTTGTACGGCAAAAGTCAGGACATTCGGATCGGTTGTGTACAGGCGAAGGAAAAAGTCCCGTCCAAGTACAAAAATACCGGATAACAGACCACAGAATATCACGGAAAAAATCATGCAGAGACGGTATACTTTTTTGCACCGCTGAAAATCCCCGGCACCGTAATTCTGGCTCGTAAAAGTAACGGTAGTCTGGGCAAATGCGTTTACCATAAAATACGCAAAAAATTCAAAGTTCAGTGCAGCTGCAGATCCTGCGATAGCGTTTGATCCAAAACTGTTAATCATGCTCTGGATGCAGACGTTGGCAAGGGAAAAGACCATGCCCTGCAGACCGGCAGGAACGCCAATGATCAGGATTTTTTCAGTTCGCCCCAGTCAATGGACAAGCCAGAGAGGCTGACACGGATTGGTTCCTGTTCATGCAGTAAAATATAAAACAGAATACCGGAACTTACAATATTAGAAACAACGGTGGCAATTGCGACACCGGATACTCCCAGATGAAATACAATGACAAGAATCAGGTTCAGTCCGGTATTAATGATTCCGGCGGCAATCAGGCATACAGCGGGCGGCGGCTGTCACCGATGCTGCGCAGGATTGAGGAACTGAAATCATAAAGCATGATAAATGGCATGCCGAGAAAATAGATCCGCAGATATAAAACTGCCAGATCGAGAACATCTTTTGGCGTTCCCATCAGTGTCAGTACCGGTCTGGCAATGAACTGCCCCAATACAAGCACGAAAATGCCACTGCATAAAGCGACAACGATGGCGGTGTGAATTGCCCCTTTTACATGTTCTTCGGCTTTCTGTCCGATGTAGCGGGAAATAATTACGTTGGAACCGAGCGAAATTCCGATGAACAGATTAATCATCAGTGCGATGAGCGAACTGTTGCTTCCCACGGCCGCCAATGCACGGCTGCTTGCAAAAACGGCCGACTACTGCGGTATCCACAGAATTAAATAATTGCTGTAAGATGCTGCTGGCAGCCAGCGGCAGGGCAAAAAAGCAGTAATTTATTCCATAGAGATCCATGTGTCATATCAATTGTATTTTTCTTTTGCATATTCATAGTGAAACAAATCCCCTCTTTAATAAGTACAGATGATTATAATCCCGGGAAATCAGAAAATCAATAGCTACAGAGTTTTGAGAATATTTGTAATAAACTAAAAAATGTGTTGACATTTTGCAAGAAGAGTGCTAGTTTTTTGTTAACAAAGAGAAATCAGGCAAATGCATCGAACAGAATACGATCACAATATACTTTTTTCCAGAGAGTTGTCGGGCGGTGCGAGACAACAGACAGATATGGTGACCATCCTCTGTGAGCTGTGGGCTGAATTCCGTCAGGACAGTAAGCTTCACCGGTATTCTACCGTTATCAGGAACCTTATTTCTGCAGAGGGGAGTCTGTTGAGATGAGAGTGAGTGGTCGTTTCATACGGCAAATAAAGTGGTAACGCGGAAGCATAAAATAAGCCTTCGTCTTTATATACTGTAACAGGTATATGGGACGGAGGCTTTTTAAATTCTTGTTCCTGTCTCTTTGCAAATATTTAAGAAGGGAGTCGCCAAATGGCGAAAAAACAATGAATGGTTTAGTTATCGTATTAATTGCAATTGTAGTACTTGGTGCCGGCTATCTGTTATACGGACGCTGGCTTGCCAGCAAATGGGGGCTGGATCCGAAAGCAAAAACTCCGGCTTATACGCATGAAGATGGACAGGATTATGTTCCTTCCTCCAAACTGACAGTGTTTGCCCATCAGTTTTCTTCCATTGCAGGTGCGGGACCTGTCACCGGACCGATCCTGGCATCCGTATTCGGCTGGGTGCCGGTATTGTTATGGCTGCTGATCGGAGGTCTGTTTTTCGGAGCCGTGCAGGATTTCGGTGCACTGTATGCTTCCGTTAAAAATGAAGGAAAATCGATGGGAATGATCATCGAGAAATACATCGGAAGAACCGGACGGAAATTATTTATGCTGTTCTGCTGGCTGTTTACCCTTCTGGTTATGGCAGCTTTTACTGATATGGTTGCCGGAACGTTTGTTGGAAAAGGTGTGGAAGGGATGACAAAGGCAACAGGCTATGCGAATTCCGCAGCGGCATCCATTTCCATGCTGTTTATCGTTGTTGCCATCATCTTTGGCCTGATTCAGAAAAAGGTCGGGAAAATGAAAGAGTGGGTTCGCGCAGTGGTTGCCATTGCCCTGTTGGTTGTCATGTTTATCATTGGTATGAAACTTCCAATGTATGCGACAAAGAGTACCTGGATCTATATTGTTATGGCATATCTGTTCCTTGCCTCTGTCATGCCGATGTGGCTGCTTATGGAGCCGCGTGATTACATGACCACTTTCATGTTGCTGGGCATGATTATTGGTGCGGTTGTCGGTGTTATTGCCGAGCATCCGACTATGAAGCTGAATGCATTTAGCGGATTTAATGTAGATGGCAGTTATCTGTTCCCTACCTTATTTGTAACGATTGCCTGTGGTGCGGTATCCGGATTCCACAGTCTGGTTTCTTCCGGAACATCATCAAAGACCATCAGTAATGAGAAAGATATGCCGATGGTCGGTTATGGTGCCATGGTGGTAGAGTCACTGCTCGGAGTCATTGCACTGGTTGTTGTTGGTGCGGTTGCCGTAAACGGAACAAAGCCGGAGGGTACTCCGTTTTCTATTTTCTCTGCTGGTGTTGCAGGATTTTTTGAAAAATTCGGTATTCCGGTACAGGTTGCTACCGTATTTATGACGATGTGTGTATCTGCACTGGCACTGACCTCTCTCGATTCTGTTGCACGGATCGGACGTATGTCGTTTCAGGAGCTGTTTTACGGGGATACTACTGACACTTCCAAGATGCCGGGCTGGCAGAAAGTTCTGACCAATAAATATTTTGCAACAATTATTACCTTATTCTTTGGTTATTTACTGACTCTTGGCGGATACAATAATATCTGGCCACTGTTTGGTTCTGCGAACCAGCTGCTTGCAGCACTTGTACTGATTGCACTTGCGGTATTCTTAAAGACAACCGGAAGAACCGGCTGGACACTTTACATACCGATGTTTGTTATGCTGGCAGTTACGTTTACCGCACTGATCCAGAAGACCATTGCACTGGTTTCCAATATTGCCGGTGGTCAGGCAACTTTCCTGGTAGACGGTCTGCAGTTTATCGTGGCTATTCTTCTGATGGTTCTCGGTGTGCTGGTTGCATTCAGCTGTCTGAAGAAACTGTTTACTGCAAAGAAGCAGGAAGCATAAGCTATTTGTTCTGTTTTCTCCATTCCCGCGGAGAAACACCATAAATATTTTTAAAAGCACGGGAAAAATGAAGCTGATTTTCGTATCCGACAGCAGAGCCGACATCTGCAATGGATAAGGAAGTCAGCTTTAATAATTCCGTAGCCTTTACCATTCGGTAGTTCATAAGAAATTCCTGTGGGGAGCGACCGGTCGAGTTGCGGAAGATTTTTCCGAAATAACTCCGGTTGATGCCACATACCGCAGCGATATCTTCAATCGAAATAGTATTCTGAAAATTCTGTTCCATATAATTGATCGCTTCTTTTATATAATAATCACTCATGCGCCCACTGGAGATCAGCGTTGCTGACTTTGCCGACTGCAGCAGATAATCCAAAAACAGATACAGATGCCCGATCAGATGGAAGGAGGATTCCTGCGGATGATTGACGATATAAAGCATTTCATCGGCAAGTTTTTTCCGTAATTCTTTGGAATGGGAATGATAAACGGGCGCGTCTTTGCACAAATCTGTGACACTTAAAGCCTCTTTTACACGTAAGCCGTCAAATTCGATCCACATATATTCCCATGGAAGCTGTTCATCGGCAATGTAAGTATTGATCTGCCCCGGGAAAATCATAAATCCCTGTCCGCTTTTTACGGAATAGGTCTGTGTATCCCCCTTTTGCATTGTCTGCCATAAGTGTTCCGGTTCCGGAAAGAATGTAGTGAAACAGGTAGTGGTTGCGTGTTGCAGGTCCGAAAGAATGACCGGGATCACACTGTTCGTATCCAAACTGATACATGCACAGATCAATAAAATTTTCATTTGGAAAAATATTAAAAAATGTATTACTCATAAAACACTCCGTATATACCAAAATGCGATATTAGTATCTATTATAGCACAAAATATTGCATTTAGGTATAAAATTAAAAAAATATGGGTATTTAAGGACGCATAAAGGTATGTTATAATCAGATTATCAAAAAGGCAAGCGGATATATTTAAGAAAAGGAGAGAGGAATATGGCAAAAAGGAATATTTTCCGTGGTCTTGCGGCTGTACTTGCACTTGGTATGTGTATGACAGGACTTGCTGGATGCGGAAGCGAAAAAAGGGCGGATGGAAAAACGGAGATTGAAGTGGTTTCCTACAAACCAGAAGCAGTTAAGGCATTTGAAAAAATTGAAAAGCAGTTCAATGAAACACATGATGACATTCATTTGACGATTTCATCTCCAAATGAAGCAATGACCATTTTAAAGACACGTTTTATCCGGGAGGATTATCCGGATATCATCGCAATCGGAGGAGATATCAACTACTCCAATTTTTTAGATGCAGACCTGTTTGAAGATATTTCCGATCTGGATGAAGTCCAGACCGTAAAACAGGCATATCTGGATATGGATAAGGAACTGGAGTTTATTCCAAAGGATGGCACGTATGCACTTCCATATGTGGCAAACGCGGCAGGAATTTTATATAACAAAGATCTGTTTGAGGAAAATGGCTGGAAAGTTCCGACCACCTGGCAGGAATTTACCACACTGTGTGATGAAATAAAGCAAAGCGGAACACTTCCGCTGTATCTGGGATTTAAAGATACCTGGACCTGTCTGGCTCCGTGGAATGCGCTGGCAGTCGGACTTACCGATTCGGACACCTGCAATCAGGTAAATATGGGAAATACCACATTTTCCGATACGTATGGACCGGTAGCAGAAAAGATGCGTGCGCTTTTGGATTACGCCGAAAAAAATCCGTATGCATACGGTTATAACGATGCCTGTACAGCATTTGCCCGCGGGGAATCTGCCATGTATCCGATCGGAAGCTATGCGATCCCGCAGATCAAATCGGTCAACCCGGACATGAATATCGGCTCTTTTACATTTCCTGCAAATGATAACGAATCAGACAATGTATTAAATTCAGGAATTGATCTGCAGTTTTCCGTAATGAAAGCATGCAAAAACAAAGAAGCAGCATATGAAGTTTTAAAATATCTGTATGACGATGAAACCATTCAGATTTATCTGGATGATCAGGGCGGAATTGCCTGCAAGGATGGGGATTTTGCAATTCCGGAAACACTTAAGGATATGCGTCCTTACATTGAAAATAACCGCATGGCAGATTATCAGGATCACCATTATCCGAGTGAGATGAGCGTGGATGCCATGATCCAGACGTTCCTGCTGGATACAAGCGACAATGCACAGGAAAAGTTTTTGAAAAAATTTGATTCCGACTGGAAGCGCTACAACCGGGATCTGATTCGGAAAGTACAGGATTATCAGAAAGAACAGGAGGATGCAAAATGAAAAAGAAAATGTCAAACAGGGACAAAACATTCTGGGCGGTTGTTATACCGGTTGTGATCTTATTTTTTGCATTCAATACACTTCCAATGATCAAAGGTGTGATTTACAGTTTTACCAATTATAAAGGATACGGAACGTACGATTATGTCGGGTTCCGGAACTATGCAGATCTGTTTACGGATTCCCGCGTGGGAAAAAGCTATGTGTTTACGTTTAAATATGCACTGGCAGGAACGATATTGGTAAATGTGCTGAGTTTGATCATGGCAGTTGGATTAAACAGTAAGATCCGTTGCAAAAGTGCACTGCGCGGTATTTATTTTGTACCGAATATTTTAGGAGGACTTGTCATCGGCTATATTTTTAGTTTTATTTTTACTTACATTCTTCCAACTGTGGGAAATGTGTTCCATATTGGATTTTTACAGAACAGTATTCTTGCAAGTGAAAAATACGCGTGGATTGGTGTGCTGATTGTTGGTGTATGGCAGGCAGTTGCCATGAATACCATTATTTATATTTCCGGTCTGCAGACCGTCCCGGAGGAAGTTTACGAGGCGAGTATGCTTGATGGAGCAAGTAAATGGAAACAGTTCTGGAAAGTAACATTTCCACTGGTTATGCCGTTTGTAACAATCAATCTGGTATTGAGCACAAAGAATTTTCTCATGGTATTCGACCAGATCATGTCTTTGACCAAGGGAGGTCCGGCACAGAGCACCGAATCGATCTCTTACCTGATTTATAAAAATGGTATGGTGGCGGACAGTTTGGATTCCAGAGTGCAAATGCAGTTATTTTCTTTATTGTGATTGTGGCAATTTCACTTTTCCAGATGACAGTCATGAATAAGAAGGAGGAGCAGTTATGATGAAAGAAAAACAGAAAACAAACCGGGTACTTACGATTGTTCTGATTTTGGGGACGGTTACCGTATTTTTTCCACTGTATATGGCAGCGATCATTGCATTTAAGAAACCAAGTGAGATGACAAACGATGTGGCGGGTGCACTTTCTTTCCCGAAACAATGGAGTTTTGAAAACTTCCGTCAGGCAATGGAAGTGACCGATTTCTGGCGTTCTCTTGGAAACAGTTTACTGATCACTCTGGTAACGATCGTACTGGCAATTCTGATCCACTCGATTGCAGGCTATGTGATCGGGCGGGGCATGGCAAGAAGAAAAAGTTTCCGTTTTATCTATCTGTATATTGTCAGTGGTATGTTTGTTCCATTTTCCATCTTAATGATGCCTCTGGTAAAACAGACGGCACACATGGGACTTGGAAACCGTGCCGGTGTCATCGTGTTGTATCTGGTATTTTACATGCCAATGAATGTCCTGCTTTACAGTGGATATTTAAAAAAATATTCCGGAAGCACTCGAAGAAGCAGCAGATATTGATGGGGCAAGTACCTGGACGACTTACTGGAGAGTGGTATTCCCGATGATGAAACCGATGCATGCGACGGTTGCGATTCTGACAGCCCTTGGAACATGGAACGATGTTATGACACCGCTTGTGATCATGTCCGGAACCGGACAGAATACGCTGCCGCTTGCACAGCTTAACTTCCAGACACAGTTTGGAACCAATTACAATCTGGCGTTTGCCTCCTATATTCTGGCACTGATCCCGATCCTGATCTTTTATATGATCTGTCAGAAACAGATTTTCGAATGGTGTGGCAAACGGTGCAGTCAAAGGATAAAAAACTAAAACGAGGTGGCATTCTATGGCAATT
>ENA-OQBV01001286-OQBV01001286.1-human-gut-metagenome-genome-assembly--contig:-NODE-1286-length-12630-cov-5.451492_pt1 | contig 12630 bp, 18 predicted proteins | sample MGYA00242750_ERZ504559 | MGnify/ENA primary metagenome ERZ504559 (study PRJEB26092, sample SAMD00036230) | human gut metagenome | host: Homo sapiens | study: EMG produced TPA metagenomics assembly of...
GGTTATGAAAACAAGGAGCAAAGCGACGCTGACACTTCGGGCCATGTTGGCCCGAAGATACGGGTTTGGGGCGAGCCCCAACAAGCCGCCTTTGTGCCACTTGTGGCCACAGAGGCATTGCTTGCCATTTAGCGACACCCCCAAAATAGCACAAAAAAACAGAGGCTCTTATTTCTGAACCTCCGTTTCTCTGGCTTTCTTGAGCCCTTCGGCTGTGGCCTCCATGACAACTAGCTCCTTTTCATTCATGGAGTTGAGAAGTACATCAATGTGCTTTCTGCAACTGTGCTCGTCCCGCTGTTCTTCCCGGTAGAAAAACTGGTCTACGGAAATATCGAACATGGTAACGAGTTTGAAAAATAAATTGAAGCTGGGATGTTGTCCCTTATTTTCAATATTCATAATCGTGCGGTCTGTCTTGCCGACCAGCTCCGCCACATAGGCCTGTGTCCAGCCTCTTTCTTCTCTAGCTTGTTTGATTGCCAGCCCGAGCCCATGAAAGTCAAACCTGATTTCATCTTGGTTCATTCTCATATCACCCTATATCATTGTACATTTCGGGTTGAATTATGAGAATGTAATGAAATTTGATGTTAAGTAGTATTTTATTTTGCTGTCAGATAGCCACATGATTGAATATAGCAAACGATTGTGATAAAGTTGATACGAATATGCCATAAAATTATATTCTGCAAATTGATCAATGTTAAAGAGAGGTATTTTATATGAATTACACAATTCTAATAGTTGATGACGATATGGCTATCAATGATATGCTTGTTAAATATCTTCGGAAAAATGGTTATATAACATATTCTGCTTATTCAGGAACAGAAGCCCTTCTTTTTCTTGAAAAGCAAAAAGTTAATCTGATTATTTTGGATTTAATGCTTCCCGGTCTTTCTGGCGAACAAGTTTTAGTAGAAATAAAGAAAACAAAAAATGTACCTGTAATCGGTCTATCTGCAAAAGAAGATTCTAAAAGTAAAATTTTCTTATTGAAAAACGGTGCTGATGATTATGTAACGAAACCCTTCGATATAGAAGAACTACTTGCAAGGATTGAAACGATTTTGCGACGGATTTATGAAAATCAATATACATCAAATTCCTTGTTATGTTGTGGCGATTTAAATTTAGATACAATAGGAATGGAGGCCACTCTAAAAAATCAAAAATTGCCCCTTACAAAAAATGAGTTTGTTATATTGAAAATGCTTATGGAACATCCGCAACAAGTATTTACGAAAGATATGATTTATGAGCAATTATGGAATGAAACTTTAGAGGGAACTGAAAATGCTATCAATGTTCATATCAGCAACTTACGCAAAAAAATTGCTGCAATAGATAATAGTAAATCATATATTAAAACGGTTTGGGGAATTGGGTTTAAGATGGACATATAATCTTTATGAAATCCTTAGATTTAGAAAATAATTTACTTAAACTTATCCCTTACACTAAAACCACAAGGAGGGATATATCATGGAATATATATTAAGAACGAACACAGTATCTAAAAAATACACAAATTATTATGCTGTTGATAAAGTATCCATTTCTATTAAAAAAGGCGAAATATATGGCTTGATTGGAGAAAATGGTGCTGGTAAGTCTACTTTAATGAAAATGATTGCAGGTTTGGTTGAACCATCAGAAGGCTCTATTGAACTATTTGGAAATTTTGTTCCCCAGACCGAGCGTTATCGTATTGGTTGTGTGATTGAATCTCCGGCACTTTATGCAGAATTAACCGCAAAACAAAATTTGGAAGTATTTAGAAAAGCATATGGACTGTCAAGTAAAGAATCTGTACAACAAATTTTAAAGCAGGTGGGTCTGTCACAATATGAAAATAAATTGTCAAAAATTTTCATTAGGTATGAAACAGCGTTTAGCCATTGGCGTTGCCTTGTTGGGAAATCCTGATTTTCTGATTCTTGATGAACCTATCAATGGCTTAGATCCGACTGGAATACAAGATATGAGGAATTTCTTATTAAAACTAAATAGGGAAGAACATATTACCATTATGATTTCCAGTCATATCTTGGGGGAATTGTCAAAAATTGCAACAAAATACGGCATTATTAAAAATGGCAAGCTGATTGAAGAAATCACTGCAAAAGAATTAAATGAAAAATGTCAATGTTGTTTAAAAATTAAGGCATCAGATACTGCACAGGCCGCTATTTTAATAGAGAAAAATCTCCATACTAAAAACTACGAAATTCTTTCCGATAATAATATTCGGATTTTTGAATATGTAGACAATCCCGGAATTGTAAACTCCTTACTGGTTAATCATGGAATTTCTGTTGATGAATGTACTGTAACAAAGGAGTCACTGGAAGATTACTTTAATGAAAAAATGAGAGGAGGCATAGTCAATGCTTAATTTAATTAGAGCTGATTTTTATAAAGCAATACATGGAAAAGTCTTGAAAGTATGTTTTCTTATGATGACAGGATGGATATTCTTATGTGCTTATGCACAAAAAGCAACGATTGGCATGAGGGAATATTTGGTAGGTACAGAAGTTTCTGCAAATTACTGGGATTCTTTTTTTAATTATTACCCGGTTGTATTCCCTTTGATTATTTTTTGCAGCTACTATTTCTCAAATGATTTTCGTCAAGGGACTGTAAAACATTATATAGAAAAAGGTCTGTCACGATGGAGTTACTTCTTATCAAAATTGGTAATTGGCTGGAGTGTATCATTCTTTTTTTTGGTGTCTGCCTTTTTAATTGGTTTGTTATGTAATAAAATTTTTTTTGGAATAAGCGGTCTTACTTTTACAAGCATTAGCAATATAGTGTCCTACATATTCTGTGAGGCATTATATCATATGGCTGTATCAACGCTCGCAATTTCACTTGTTTTTCTCATAAGAAACAGTTCAGTTAGCATGGCAGTTAATGCTTTGCTTATATTTTTTGGTTATTTGGTTCTTCATGGATTGGAAAGTATTTTGGGCTTAGGATATAACATCACAATTTTTTTGGGCAATTAGTAATATCAATAAAACAAGAATAGATATGGCAGTTCAATGGCTTCCAACCGCAATTATCATTTTCTTCGCCTATATGATTATATTTGGTGGAGTTATAGGAACAATTTTCAAGAAAAGAGATATTACATAATGCAGGGAGGGATAATGTTATGAGTGTGGTACTTCAAATATATGCTATCATTGTGACACTATCTCTTATTATTGTTTTATCATTTTACTTGCTTCATCGTAGGGAGGTAACCCGGTTAAGCCAGAAATTGCAAACACTTTTACATTCATTTACCCATGCGGAATTGACATTAGATTTTCCTTCTTCCGATATAACCGATCTTGTAAATGCTTTAAATGAATTGCTTCGAGTTTACCACAAACAAGTATATTCATTACAAAAAAAGGATGAGGCAATCAAAGAAACAATTACAAATTTAGCTCATGATCTTAGAACACCTGTGACTGCTATTCAAGGATATACCCAAATGCTTCTACAATCGCCGGAGTTGTCCGAGGAAGATTTAGATGCAGCAGTTGTTATAAATGAAAGATTGAATGTTTTAAATCAGTTACTAAATCAGTTGTTTGAATTTGCACGAATAGAAGCTGATGAAATGGAATTTTCTTATACTACATTTGATTTAAATGCTGTTTTACGCTCTGTTGCAGTTTCCTTTTTTAAATCTTTTGAGGAACGCAAAATAATTCCAGCATTAAGTATTGCAGAGATTTCTTTTCCATTTTATGGAGATGAAAAAGCAGTAACCAGAATTTTTGAAAATATCATTTCTAATGCCTTGTCACATGGGAAAAGTGATTATCATTTTTCATCTTATGATGATAATGAAAATTACCATTTTTCTTTTCAGAATTTTACAGACAGCATAAATGAATCTGATATAGACAAAATATTTAATCGTTTTTATACAACAGATTTATCCCGTTCCCGCAAAACAACCGGTTTGGGTCTCACAATAGCAAAGAATTTAACAGTAAAAATGGGCGGTTCTATCAGTGCTTCTCTAAATAATAATGTTTTTGAAATTGTAGTGTGCTTTCCTAAGCAAAAAGGATAAAAAACTGATGAGCCTGCTTTGGTGGTTAAAAAAAAACGCTTATAAAGTAGGTGTATTGACTATCTTTTTGTACAATTTATTCGTTATATATAATAGAAAGTGCTTTCAGTAGAAAAAGGAGGAAAGAAGTGGATGCAGATTTTCTTTTGATTCACAAAATGAAAAATGGTGATGAAGAAGCTATAGAGGTATTCGTAAAAAAATACTATTCAACTATACGGAATTATTGTCGATTACATACATACACAGACTGTGATGCAGAAGATATTACTCAAGCAACATTTGAACACTTTTTTCGATCATTTAGATCGTATCATCATTTGGGAAAGACTGCTAATTATTTGTATGTGATTGCTCGAAATTTATGTCGGGATAGTTATAAGAAAAAAAGAGATATTGTGATGGAAGCGTTACCAGATAAGGGGGAAAATCCAATTGCTGTAATTGAGAATAAAATAGATATAGAAGAATCAATAAAAAAACTTCCAGAAGATTTGCAGGAAGTAGTTATTCTACATTATTTTCAGGATTTGAAATTAAAAGAAGTAGCAGATATTATTGGCATAGGACTTCCTCTTGTAAAATATAGGATAGGAAAAGCAAAAGAATTGTTGAGTGTTTATCTGGGGGATAAGAAATGATGATGACAGTTGATGAAAAATTGCATGCGTATGCAAAAAATCAGAAGGATAGAAATATAGATGAGAAAAAATTACAACAGACCATTATAAAATCGAAAGAAGCATATTGGGATGGAGAAATCGAAAGAAATATGTCATGGTTAGAATTTTTATATCAGCAAGCTTCGTATATACAGAAGCACTGGTGGTTTGCTCAAGGGGCAGTATTACTAATCCTTTGGATGACAATGTTCTTATCAGACAGTAGTATTTATACAAGGCGCTGCATGGGGATTTTGGCACCGAGTTTTGTAATATTGATACTTCCGGAACTCTGGAAAAATAGAAGCAATGGGGCTATGGAAGTAGAAGGTGCAACATTTTTTTCCATAAAGAATATATATGCCGCACGAATGCTACTCTTCGGCATGGTAGATGTTTGCCTATTGAGTGTGTTTTTGATAACCAGCACTTTTGTGTTACAGATTGCATTTATGGATATCTTAATACAATTTATTTTGCCAATGAATGTGACATGCTGCATATGTTTTCGATTACTTTGCAGTAAAGGAGATGATTATGTATCTTCCACATTATTTTCCTGTCTGATTTGGATCGCTGTTTGGACGCTTGTAGTTCTCAAAGATAGTATTTATGAGCATATATCTACATCAATATGGTGTGGAATGATGATATTATCTGTTTTATATTTGTGTTACAGTATTTGGCGAGTATGGAAATGCAGTGAAAGATATTACGAGAGTAATGGGGCAAGTGTATAAGACTATTATGGTGTCAATTACGAGAAATCACACAACGGTCGTAATCAGAGAAATGTGAGGAATTTGATTATGGAATTAGAATTGAAAAAATTAACAAAAGAATTTCAGGGATTTAAAGCAGTTGATGATATCACGCTGACGATGAGTAATGGAGTTTATGGGCTTCTTGGTGTCAACGGTGCTGGAAAAACAACGCTGATGAGAATGCTCTGCACACTTATTAAACCTACTTCGGGAAGCATATTATGTGATGGAAAAGATATTTTTGCATTGGATGGCGAATATAGGAGAATTCTTGGTTATTTACCTCAAGAATTTGGATTTTATCCGGAGTTTTCGGTTCATGATTATTTAATGTATATTGCGTCAATTAAAGGAATGCGAATAAGTATTGCACGAAAGCGTGTAACAGAACTTCTGCGGCAGGTTGGGTTGGCTAAAATGCAGAATAGAAAAATGAAAAAATTGTCTGGAGGAATGAAACGCCGTGCAGGGATTGCCCAAGCTATGCTAAATAACCCAAAGGTTTTGATCCTCGATGAGCCTACTGCAGGTCTGGATCCGAATGAAAGGATACGTTTTCGAAATCTGATCAGTGAATTGTCACAGGATCGTCTCGTGCTATTATCAACACATATTGTGTCGGATATTGAATACATTGCCAACCAGGTGTTATTGATGAAAGATGGAAAGATTAGCCATTCAGGAACACAAGAAGAGATTATTCAGTCAGTACCAGTAAAAGTATGGAGTTGTGTAGTTGCAAATAATGAAGTTGAAATGTGGCAAAAACAGTTTAAAGTCTCAAATATGAAAACACTTTCGGATGGAATAGAATTACGCATTTTGTCTGAAAAATCTCCACACTATAATGCGAAAGAGGAAACGATGACTTTGGAGGACATATTCTTATATTATTTCGGAGAGAAAACAGGTGATGCTTATGACGTATTATGAAATAAAAAAAGTTTTTTCAAAAAAAGGAAGTAAGGTTACGCTGATATTTATTTTTATTGTAATTTCAGTAGTCTTGTCTTTTATCATCGGGGATAATAAATATGTGAATCGTAATGGTGATGCGGAAAGTGGAATATCGGCTATGTTAAAGGTTCGTGAGTTGAAAAAAGAATGGTCAGGAGAACTGACAGAGGATGTGCTTAGAAAAATTATTGAAGAAAATGTCAGGATTTCACAGACACCGGAAGCTAAGTCGAATGATTTTAGACAGAATGATATAGCATATAGTCAAAGACAGGGTTTCATGGATATAAGGGATTTACTAAATTGTGATTATGGAGAGTTTAACGATTATAATTATTATCTGGCAGATTCTCTTTCTCCTGATGAAGCAGTAGATTTTTATTCTAATCGTATCAAAAATTTGAAAAATTGGTTAGAAACTGATGGAAAGGATCAGTTTTCTGAAAAGGAAAAAAGTTATTTAATAAGAGCGTATGAAAAAATGAAAACCCCTTTATATTATGATTATCAAGCGGGATGGAAAAACTTATTTCAATATTCACCCTCAATAATTATGATTTTGACATTGGTATTAGGTTTCCTTTGTGCAGGTATTTTTTCAGGTGAATTTCAGCTGAAAGCGAATGCAGTTTTTTATTCTTCTTATTATGGCAGAAATAAGGCTGTATGGGCAAAAGTGAAAGCAGGAGCAATCATAATAACGGCTATTTACTGGGCGGTTATGTTGTTATACACTATGCTTGTTTTGGGAATTCTTGGTGTAGACGGAGCAAATTGTCCCATACAGTCTAGTATGAGTGGGTGGAAGAGTATTTATAATATCACGAATGCTCAGGAATATATTTTGATAGTTCTTGGTGGATATCTGGGATGTTTATTTATGCAATCTCTAACTATGTTGGTTTCTGCGAAGACAAACTCATCAGTAATAGCGGTAATCGTGCCTTTTATTTTGATTTTTCTTCCATCATTTTTATCAGGAACAAGTCTACCATTATTAAATAAAATTTTGGGACTTCTTCCAGATCAAATGCTTCAAATGAATCAGGTAGTTAAATTTTTTAACTTGTATGAAATCGGAGGAAAAGTGTTTTGCGCAGTTCCTATTTTAATAATATCGTACTCCATTCTGCTATTATTGATTGTTCCAGTTATTTATTTTATATATCGCAGAAAAGAAGTTTATAATTAGATGAAGAAACATCTGTTAGAGGGAGTGAAAACATAGGAAAAATATTATTATTATCGTTTAAAGATAGTGAAGAAGAAATGATAGAGTCTGTTCTTGCTGCTTTGAAAACTGGACGAAATATATATTGTGATGAAAAAAATATAAATCCATTGAAAATACATTATGGAGATATTGTTATTTTATTAGCCACAAGAGAATTATTCCGAAAGCAGAAAAAAATAGATTTGTCTTTTACAGAGTTTGAAATTTTGCATTTATTAATGCGAAGTCCTGGAAGAGTGTTTAGTAAAGAACAAATATATGATATAATCTGGAATGAACCCTATTCGGGTGATTACAATGTTGTTATGCGACATATCTGCAACATTAGAGAAAAGATAGAAGATGATCCTGGACATCCGGTATATATACAAACGGTGCGCGGTGTAGGATATCGGTTTAACGGAAATTTAGGCAGCGAGTGAAATCGCTGCCTATTATAATGGGCAAAGAGACAGAGACATATCTCTCGTCTAGGTGTCTCTTTCTCGATAAAATCAGAAATACTCATGTTTGTTGCGATAGCTTTTTCCGACAGAATTTCATATTCTGTTTCACTCATACGTAGATGAACGCCTTTGGTTTTGATAAGGGATTCGCCTTTTTTTGGGTCGTGTCATAAATGCTCCTCTTTGCATAAAGGTTCCGCATAAGGAAATTTTACAGCTTGCTGTGAAAGCAAGTGATGGAGAATCATCACGCTGTGACCATGTAAATGGAAACCAATACGCATATCTTTGATTACGGTCGAGGGTATGGGGAAACGAAATCCCCATCAAGTTGCAAGTAGCCAGTAAACCCGGAAAAGGGTTATTGTGCTACATTGAGAAACTTGCTCTAAAAATGATTGATTTATTATATAAGCCGATTTACAGAAAAAAGGAGAAGGACAGCCTGGATACATAAGGGATTTTTGAATAAATTGTTGATATTTTAAATGTCATGTGTTAATATAATCATAGACCGTAGGAAGGCATGGGTAATGCCCGAATCCAAATATTCCATTGGCGGGATTAAGAATGGTATATCCATTCTTTTTTTTACTATGAAAGAGGGTGCTGCAAATGCCGAATACTGAGTTACCAATGGATTTAGAATCCCAGGTTGTATTAATGAAAAAATATATCACTTTTCGTCAGAGAAAAAAGATGAGAGAATTTCTTGGTTATGCAGGTTATTTCAGAGCAAGCCGTTATGGAAAATTTCTTTTGACACAAGTCAATGCGTTTGGAAGTAAGGCGAATTCAAAAGTTTTCTTTGAACTATATGATTTTGATGTGCAATTAAGGTTATTATTATTTAAGTATTGTAAGAAAGCAGAGGTTCGTTTTAAAAGTGCGATTGCCAATGCTGTTTCGTTAAAGACCGGAGATGCAGGCTTTTATTTGGATAGACAATACTACACACCTACTAAGAGCGAGAAAGATAAAAAGACCAGAAATAGAAATATAACTTTTTTTAATACGAAATTTTTTGCCAATTTAACAAATGATGAGGAAAAACTCAGACGAGATGTTGTAAAACATCCGGAACTAAGGGAGTACCGTAAAGGGGGAACTCGCCAAAACAATGTATTACCTGTATGGGCAGCATTTTCTTATTTTGAAATGGGTACGATTGTGATGATTTATTCATATTTGCGTGGCGACTTAAGAAAAGAGGTGTTGGATTATACATATTCTGCTTCCAACTATAAGAAAGAAGTAACAAAGCAGATGGATACATGGTTGGATGCTGTTAGAAATTTAAGAAATTATTGTGCACATCATTCGATGGTAGTTGGCATGACTTCTTCTGTGGTAATACCAGATAATAGAGATAGCACAGATGTTCTTCCGGATAATACAAATTTGTATTCAAGATTATATGCTTTAAAGAAAATATTACTGCAGCAAGATGCTGATATGTTGATGAACGAATTAGACAGACTCATTTCCAGGACAAAAATTGATGTATATAAAATGAATATATTACCAGCAAACTGGAAAGATCTATATGATAGAATACTGTATTTGTAGGGATAATAAATTGACTTGAGAATATAATAAAAATGACCGTAGGAAGGCGTGGATAATGCCTGAATCCAAATATTCCATTGGCGGGTAGGCAGCTAAGAAGAACTAGCTGCCTATTTTATTTTACAAGTTGCGAAAAGACGCATTATAGAATTTTTATATTTCGATTAAAACAAATTTTTTTCATAGTCCCTAACTGCAGGATGTAGAATTACGTGAGTTATTATAAGTATTTGAAAAGAAATGAAAAAAATTTTTTTGTGGTGAACTTTTTTGAGTGTGTAGTGGTTATATAAGGTGTAAAACGTTTTATGATTGGAGAAAACGCTATGAAGGACAGCGAGTTAATTCAAAAAATGCATAGCGGGAATAAAGAAGCAGTCAGTATTATTGTTGAACGATATTATGCAGATATTTATCGCTTTTGTTTATATATGGTTCAAACAGAGAATGATGCTTACGATATTGCTCAGGAAACTTTTTTAAAATTTATGAAATATGGAACTTCCTATAAACATCATAATCTCAAAGGGTATCTCCTGACCATTGCAAGGAATATATGTTTCAACTATTTCCGTGATAAGAAAGAAAAAGTAGCAGTCATAGAAAAGGAAGAGATTGATAAAATTCCAAATTGGAAAGATATGTTGATTGAAGTGGAGGATGCTGTTTATTTGAAAAATTTATTAAAGAAACTTTCTCAGGATACGAGAGAAGTTATTATTCTTCGCATTTATGAAGAAATGAAATTTAAGGATATTGCAAAGATTATGGGGTGCAGTGTTTCTACTACAAAGTCAAGATTTCGATTAGGCATAAATCAGTTAAAAAAGCTAATGGAGAATGATTATGAGAAATAGCGAAATAAAGGCTCTTTTTGAAAAGGCAGAGGAGCAAATTCAGGTTGATGAAATAAGAAAACAAGAAACTTATAATATGATGCTTGAGACAATGGAAAAGCAGAGAACGCCAATGATGTCTATAAAAAATATTTTGCTTCATCAAATTTGGTACATGGATAAAGTTTTTTTTATTATTTATGGTGTTATTATTTGCTTGGGAATTGTTTCTATTGCAGCATTACAATACATTGGGGTGAATCAAAATGAGATAATTATTGCATGTATGGTTGGAGCAGGCATTCTGAGCGTAGTATCTATCAGTATAATTGATAAAGTATTTTTTGGAAGAATGGCGGAGTTAGGAGAATGTTGCTATTTCAATACGAAGCAGTGTGTGGCTGCGTGGTTGGCACTGTCAGGTATGATAAATATTGTGCTGTTGCTATTTGTGACTGGTTATTTAAGTTACTTCCAGAAAGTTGGCTTATTACAGGTTGGTTTATATATTCTGACTCCATATCTGATGTCAAATATAGTTGCATTAGGAATTTTATCAATAGAAAAAAGGGGAAAAAGTTCACTTTTGTTTTGGATGAGTTCAGTTTTTCTGTCAATATGTTATATAGTGATTGGTTCGATTCCGAAAATACTTTTGGCAACTGCTCTTTGGATATGGGGAATAGCCTTTTTAGTATCAGGATTTATATTTGTAATACAGGTAAAGAAATTACTGAGTCAAATAGAAAAAGGAGAAATATTATGCATGAATTAAGGTTGCTGGATATACAGAAAAAATATAAAGATAAAGAAGCAGTTAGAAAATTTAATTATACATTTACCAATGGTGTGTATGGACTTCTGGGAGAAAATGGTGCGGGAAAAACAACATTAATGAGATTAATTTGTGGTGTTTTGCAGCCAACGGGAGGGAGTATTTATTGCGATAATATTGAGATAGTCAGTATGGGTGCAGAATATCGTAAGCTGTTAGGTTATTTGCCGCAAGATTTTGGATATTATGGTGATTTCACGGCAGAACGTTTTTTACGATACATGGCAGCATTGAAGGCACTACCGGAAGATTATGCTAATAGTCGTATTGATGAACTTCTGGATATGGTGGAATTAAAAAATGTGAAAAAGAAGAAACTCAAGACTTATTCAGGAGGCATGATACGAAGGATAGGAATTGCACAAGCACTTTTGAATAATCCTGAGATTTTGATTTTAGATGAACCTACGGCAGGGCTTGATCCGAAGGAGAGAGTACGTTTTCGAAATGTGATTAGTTCGCTTGGAAAAAACAGAATGGTTTTACTGTCTACACATATTGTATCTGATATAGATTATATTGCAGATCGTATTTTAATTATGAAAAACGGAGAATTGATCCAGGAAGGAACAGAGAAAGAGATTACGGATAAAGTGGAAGGATGTGTTTGGAAGTGTATCGTGTCTGAAAAAGGAAGCAGGACAGATAACCAGTAGTTTTATTGTAAGCAATATGAGAAGCAGAGGCGAAAGTGTTGAATTAAGAATTGTTTCAAAAAGGCAGCCGGTGGTAGGTGCGGAAAATATAGAAAGTACACTGGAAGATGCATATCTTTATCATACACAAATAACAGGGGAAGAAAAAATGCGACTTTATAAGACGGAGCTTTTTAAACTTTTTTTATAATAAAATATTTTAAAATAGGAATTTTAGTTGTGACAGGATTGATACTTCTGTATTTTTGCTTTGCTGAGGTAGGTGGAGAAATAGCGACAGTAGATGGAAAGTTTTATTCTGGTTATGAAGCAGTCCAGATAAATCGGAAATTACGAAAGAATTTGAGGTGATCTGACGGTGAAAAGTAAATCAAATAATTGAAAATATGGTTTGCCTACAAAATTTGAGGAAAATATGCCAGGATGGAGAGATGGAAACTTTTTAAATGATTTTGTTACAAGATATTTTACTAATGGAGCATGGGAAAATGGTGTACTTCCAACGGAGAGGTATTTTCTAGGGGAAACAGAGTTGGGAAAAGCTTATGATGAAATTGGGAAAACACCTTATTTGGCATATACAA
>ENA-OQBV01001287-OQBV01001287.1-human-gut-metagenome-genome-assembly--contig:-NODE-1287-length-12624-cov-3.392654_pt1 | contig 12624 bp, 13 predicted proteins | sample MGYA00242750_ERZ504559 | MGnify/ENA primary metagenome ERZ504559 (study PRJEB26092, sample SAMD00036230) | human gut metagenome | host: Homo sapiens | study: EMG produced TPA metagenomics assembly of...
AAATTGCGGTCTTGCAGACGGCTCGATGAAACGAAGCTGGCGTTGTGCGCCAGCCCGATTCCATCCCAAGGAAAACTGCATTTTCCTTGCGCTGCTTTGCAGCTATCCTTTTGCGGCTCCCGCCTGAGACCGAAGCGCACGGCACTCCGTTCCAAGGCGGCGAGCACAACCGAATACGAGTCCAGACCGTTCATCAAGAGCAATCTTGCTGGGCGGTCTTTTTGTTTGGGGGTGATGCCTATTCCGTGTCCGCATTTCAAAATCACCATCGTCAAGCGCAGCCAAGGACAATCCGCTGTTGCCGGGGCCGCTTATCAGAGCGGCGAACGGCTGTTCAGCGAGTACGACCAGAAAACGAAATTCTACAACAAGAAGAAAGAACTTGTCCACGCCGAGATCATGCTGCCGTCCCATGCGCCGCCCGGATATGCAGACCGGGCAACCCTCTGGAACGCCGTAGAAGCCGTGGAGAACCAGTGGAACTCCCAGCTTGCCCGGCGCATCGTGCTGGCGTTCCCGGTGGAGGTGCCGAAGGAACAGTATCTCTCCATGATAAAGGAATTTTGTCAGGAGCAGTTTGTTTCCAAAGGCATGATAGCCGACTTTGCCATCCACGACAAGGGAGATGATAACCCACACGCCCACATTCTGCTGACGCTCCGGGCAATGGACGAACACGGCAGGTGGCTTCCAAAAGCCCGAAAGGTCTACGACCTTGACGAGAACGGCGAGCGCATCCAACTCCCCTCCGGCAACTGGAAGTGTCACAAGGAAAACACGGTGGACTGGAACGACCAGAAGTACGCCGAGGTCTGGCGGCATAGCTGGGAAACCATCACCAACCGCTATTTGGAAGCGGCTGGCCGCCCGGAACGTGTTGACCTGCGCTCCTTTGAGCGGCAGGGCATCCAGCAGATACCGACCGTCCATCTCGGTCCCGCTGCACACCAGATGGAAAAACGTGGCATCGAAACTTTTCTCGGCAATCTGAATCGTGATATTCGAGCCGCCAACAGCCTGATGCAGTCCATCCGCAGCGCCATCCGTGGGCTGCAACGCTGGATCGCAGACCTGAACGAAAAGAAGCAGCTTCTTCTGGACGCTCTGGAAAAGTCGAAGGAACCCACGTTGTCCGACCTGCTGGTGGATTATTTCAACCTTCGCAACGAGCAGCGCAGTGATTGGTCTGGCAAGGCAAAACTGAAATGCACTGTCCGGGACTTTGAGGAAGTCAAACGGGCGGTGGACTACCTGAAAGCCCATTCTCTGAACGCCATCGAGGATTTGGACACCGCAATTTCTAACCTGAACCAGACCGCCGCCCCTCTCCGCAGGCAGTTGAAGCAGAACGAAAACCGTATGCGGGCAATCGCCCAGATCAAGGACGCTGCCGCCGTCCATGCCAAGCTGAAGCCCATCCATGACACCTTTATCAAGAAGAACTTCAAGCTGACCAAGGACGCTTATGCCGCCCAGCACAAGGAGGAACTTGACACCTTTAATAAAGCTGTCCGCACCCTGATGAAGCTGAACGGCCGCACAGCGGTGGACTTTTCGGCATTGGATGCCGAATTTTCTGCGCTGCAATCTGGCAGCGCAGAACTGCGTACCAAACTGGAAACCTTGCAGCCGGACATCTCTGCACTGAAAAATATCCGCAAGTATATCGACATGGTGCTGAATAAGCAGCAGCTTTCCGCACCGAACAGCAAGACCTCGGAAAAAGAATCGGTGCTGAAACAGCTGGAGCAGCTTCAGCAGAAAAAGTCCCACCACAAAGCGACTTCCACTACCCCAAACCGCGAAGAATCGCTCTAAACGATCTTTCTGTCACCGATACGCCGTTGCAATCAGTGGCAGAAATACATAATTCGTATGTTTTTTTGTTGGCCTTTGCCTGTTCTCGTCGGCTAGTGAGTAGAGGCGTACTTTTAAGGCAGAAATTTTCTCCAACACCCCCCATTTTAGGCCACTTTTTCTGTTAATAGTAGAAGCGCCTCTTTGAAAGCCGGTCATTTGTGACCTTTTTGTTAATTCTCAAAAAGATGGTTGTCTTTGGGCTGTTTTCGTTGCCTACCTATTGAGAGGATTTTTTCAAAAGCGGAGATTTGGTCTCAAGAATTACAATTCAATTACAAGTTTCTCACCAATGCTACGAAACAGGCGTTCTCGATGCCTACCAAGTGTAGGGCATCTTTTTCAAGACCATTCTCGGACTATTATGACGTTTTGTTTACAAAATTGCTTGCAATGCTACGAAATGGCCTTTTTCATCGGCTACCAAGTAGAAGGATGTTTTTCGTCCGTCAAAGTCCAGAAATCTTCCATATGTTCCTTGACAAGTGAATAGTTCAATCGTCCGGTACTTCACAAAAGGTACTTCTGTAACTCGCAGCCCGGTCATAACGAAGACGGGGTGGCTGAAATGCCAATGGTGCGGTGCAAGCCCGCCGCCGGACGATTCCCCACTCCTAGGGAAGTCGAGGACCAATATGGGAGACCTTAACTTATTAACGCAGTTGAGCACTTGTTTCGTGCTTTTCTGCGACTGGAGAATTGGAACCCACCAATTCTCGTTACATACTCTTTGTTCCTGATTTCTGCTTCAGCTGGAGGTGATCAACATTTCAGAATATCTTACCACGCAAACTCCGCTGCCGCCGTTTCTCCCATACCCACGCTTCCTTTTGGAACTTGACCTGAGCCAGACTGCAAAAATGACTTATGTGCTGCTGCTCGACCGTGCCACGCTCTCGCAGAAAAATCTCTGGATAGATGAACGCGGTTTCGTGTTTGTCATTTTTACGATTTGCTCTTTGGCTGAGCAGCTAGGGCGCAGCACTGTCAGTGTTTCCAGTGCGCTTAAGGAATTGGACGCTGCGGGATTGATCGAGCGCAGACGAACGCGGTTTTCTTCGCCCAATCACATCTTTGTGAAAATTCCAAATGTTGAATAGTTCTGCGTTTTTCACGATTCAAGAACCGCCAAAATCACGATTCTGTGATGCAGATTCTTAATGGCATCTGCAAAAGAGATTTTTCCTATGCAGTATAGCAGCCTTTAAGACTGTATCGAAGAAAACTTTCACCTAACCAACGTAATAAAACAAAAAGAGAAAAACGAATAGAATCCATCCATTCCTTTCCGTATTTGCACCACATGAATGAGGAGGTCTGCCCTTGAACAAAGAAAAATCTGAGAAGAAGCCCACTACACGCAAACGTGCGCCGAGAAGTCCGAAGTCCGTGCGCCTGATCGTGGAACGCCATTATATCGGCAATGTGCCGATGAATACGCTTTTTCAGCGGCTTGCGGAAGAAGAAATTCGTAAAACTGCCGAATCGTATCTCGCCGCTGGTTAATTGGACGTTTTACTGCGGAAAAGGGCTTGCATCATCACGCAGCATCCGCTACAATGTGATTGATGAGGTCTCTTTTCCATTATGGAGGTACACATGGAAAAGGACAAAAAAGTAACTGCTTTATACTGCCGGCTGTCAAAAGATGACGGTTCAAACAGCGAAAGCCTGAGCATCCGCACTCAAAAGGCGATGCTTATGGAGTATGCCACACGCAACGGTTTCGGGAATTGCCAGTACTATGTTGATGATGGTTACAGCGGTACGAACTCTGACCGCCCTGCCTTTCAGGAACTTCTGGATGATATCCGGGAAGGAAAGGTGGCAACAGTCATTACCAAAGACCAGTCCCGACTTGGACGCAACCACATCGAAACCGGAACGTATATGGAAATCTTCTTTCCTGAACACGGTGTCCGCTATATTGCAATCAACGATGGTTATGATTCCAACGAGCAATCCCAGATGGATATTGCCCCGTTCCGAAACATCATCAATGAAATGTACGCCAAAGACACTTCCCGAAAAATCAAGAGTGCCCTTCGGACACGCAAGAAAAGCGGAAAGTATATCTCCAGCGGCGCACCGTTTGGCTACCAGAAAGACCCTGCCGACCACAATCACCTTGTGATCGACCCGAACACCGCCCCCCGTTGCTTGAGTATATCTATTCAATGGCAGAGGAAGGGCTGGGGCTTCACCGCATCGCCAAGCGGCTCCACGATGAAAAAGTCTTGAAGCCGTGTTACTACAAGAAAGAGATGTTTGGCCGCTTTATTGATGATGAAAAGATGTATGATTGGGACAGTGCCTATATCAGTCAGGTTCTGCACAGCCCAGTCTACGCCGGACACATCATCTACGAAGCCAAGCCCACCGTGTCCATGAAATCCAAAAAGCGGCGTTATATTCCGTTTGAAGAACGCGCTATCGTTCCGAATACACATGAAGCAATCATCCCACAAGACCGTTGGGAGAACGTGCAGCGAATCCTTTACAGCCGTTCCGGCTGCTTTATGTGCGATAAGACCGACTACGACAATATCTTCAAGGGCATCGTCCGCTGTGCAGACTGCGGCAGAACGATGTTAGTCAAGGTCGAGCACAGGCGCAAACGTAACAGTGTTCTGGATCAGACCTTTTATTGTTGCAGCACTTATCGGAAATATGGTGCGAAAGCCTGTGACTCTCATAATTTGGAAGCCCGTGTTCTGCATGAAGCTGTCTTTGCGGACATTCAGGCACACGCAAAGGCCGCTGTGAGCAATCGGGAAGCCCTTGTGAAGAAGATTGCAAATCAGATGCACCTCCGGGTGTCCTCTGACCGGGCGCAGCACAAACGGGATTTGAAGCAGTGTAAAGCACGAATCGCAGAAATCGAAGACCTGTATGCAAAACTTTATGAGGACGTATCAAAGGGACTTCTCCCGGAGAAACGTTTTCAAATGCTTGCAGATCGCTACGACAAAGAACAGGCTGAACTGACCGAGAAGATTGAGCAGTACGAGCGGGAAGGCCGTGCTGAACACGATCAGCTGGACAAGATTCAGGATTTTATTGATGAAGTCAGCAAGTACGCTGGCATCACCGAACTGAACTATAAGATTCTGCATCAGCTGATTGACAAGATTCTGGTATCCAAAGCGGAAAAGGTCGATGGCGAATACGTCCAGAAAATCCAGATTTTCTACCGCTTTATCGGCCCATTGGATGCCATCGAGTAACAAAGTCAGAAAAGTCACCTCCGAGAACTATCCTACAGACGCAGGGCGCGAGGGCGAACTGATTTTCCGTTTGGTGTACCAGCAAGCGGGCTGCAAAAAGCCCTTCTCCCGCCTGTGGCTGTCCAGCATGGAGGAAAACGCCATCCGAGAGGGCTTTGCCCACCTCAAACCGTCAACTGAATACGATGCGCTGTACAATGCAGCACTCTGCCGGGAACGTGCCGACTGGATGGTCGGTATCAATGCGTCCCGGCTTTTTTCGTGTCTGTACGGTCAGCCGCTTGCAGTTGGGCGTGTTATGACCCCTGTGCTGGCTATGACGGTCGTGCGTGAGGCTGCGATTGCCGCCTTTGTGCCGGAGAAATTCTACACCGTAGATCTGGAACTGACCAGCGGCTGCACGGCATCCAGCCGCCGCATTCCTGAAAAAACCGTGGCAGAAAACCTGCTGGAAGCCTGCCGAAAGGAGATGGTGGCAACGATCCAGCGCATCACCCGCAAGGAAAAATCCGAGAATCCGCCGCCGCTGTACGACCTGACCACCCTTCAGCGGGACGCCAACCGCCTGCTGGGGTACAGCGCACAGCAGACGCTGGACTATGTGCAGAGCCTGTATGAGAAGAAACTTACCACTTATCCCCGGACTGATAGCTGCTATATCACCGACGATGACGAGGAAATGCTGGAGGTGCTGACCGAGGAACTGGAAGGCTTTTTTGACATTACCCCAGAAGATGTGGACGAGGCTGTGCCCCGGACACGGCGCACCGTCAACCGGGAAAAAGTCACCGACCACCACGCCATCCTGCCCACCCGCAGTATGCTGCAAGCCGATCTGGAAGCGCTGCCTAAAGGCGAGCAGAACGTTCTGAAGCTCATCATCGCCCGGACGCTGATGGCAGTCAGCAAGCCCTTCCGGTATCTGGAAACCCTGCTGACCACCGAATGTGCCGGGGAGGAATTTACCGCCAAGGGCAAGGAGGTTCTGGAGGAAGGCTGGAAAGCGGTGGAACGCAAGGTACTGGCAGACATTCTAAATCGAAAACAGGAACTCACCGCCCTGCCCAATGCGGCAGAAAACGAGTGCGGTATCCTCAACGCAGAGCTGAAGGAGGGTCAAACGTCCCCGCCGAAGCATTTTACTGAGGACACCCTGTTACACTCGATGGAAACCGCCAGTGCAGACAGTATGCCGGAGGGCGTGGAACGTCAGGGCATCGGCACCCCGGCAACCAGAGCCGCCACCATTGAAAAGCTGGTGCAGAAGGGCTTTCTGGAGCGCAAGGGCAGCAAGAAAACCAAGGTGCTGCTGCCCACGGACAAGGGCAAAGCCCTCATCACCGTAATGCCCGAAGAAATCCATCCCCGGAAATGACCGCCGATTGGGAAACAAAGCTGCTGCAAATCGAACGTGGCGAAATGGAGCCGAACGAATTTATGACTGAAATCAAAGAGATGATCTCCTCTCTGGTAACGACCACCGAGGCTGCGAAAGGAGCGAATGCGCTTATGAAAAACAAAGTGATTGGCGTCTGCCCCAACTGTGGTGCAAATGTTGTGGAGCGTGAAAAGGGCTGGTTCTGCGAGAACCGGGAGTGCCGTTTCGTGCTGTGGAAGGACAATGCGTTCTTCAAGCGTCTGGGCAAGCGGCTGGATTCCCATGTGGCGGACAAGCTGCTGCGGGATGGCCGTGTCCGCCTGAAGGACTGCAAGAGCGCCAAGGGCAAGACCTACAACGCCACCGTCCTGCTGTCCTGTGAAGCTGATGGCCGCAGCAAGTTTTCTCTGGAATTTGAGGGTGGATGCTGATGGAGCAGAAAACGGAAGCCCTCTATCTCATCAACGGAGACAGGTTTTTGCATTTGCGGGAAACCGGTGCCGGTGTCGGCTTTGCCACCTACAACTGCGCGAACGGTGCGCCGCTGGAAAGCGGTCAGATTTCCAAGCAAAATCTGCCGCCGGATGGCCGCAACGCCATTCCTGCCGCCCGGAACTGGTATCTGTTTGAGCTTTCCAGCGATGACCGCAAGGCGATTCAGGAGGTCAGCTTGCAGCACCTCGATACCATCCCGCAGTCTGGTGTCCGCAGGCGGCGCATCTGGGATGACCCCACGATTCCCAGAGATGATGTCCGGCTTATCAACAGCCACTATGATGATCTCTACCGTGTGCCGAATCATGGTGTGATTCAGGTTGACCGTTCCGATGGCAGCAGTTACACGGCGCGTGTGGAGCATCTGGACGATTATCACTTCGATCTGGGAGAGTATGGGAACGTCTATCATATCGCTCAGTTTGGCGAGATGATGGAGCGCACTGGCTCGACCGCCTATCCTGAAATCCAGACACAGGACGAGCAGGGCGCATGGGAGCTGGGCGGCAAAGGCTATCTTGCCATCCAGTCCTGTGAAGATGGCTGGGATTATACCCTTTATCACAGCGATTATTCTGTGCTGGATGGCGGGCAGATTGATGCACCCGAATTGACAATTCAGGAAGCCCGTGAGCAGATTCTGGAAGCACACCACATGGAAAAGGGCCGGCGGCTACTGCAGGACTACGATGCCGTCATGGATAAGGTTGCGGAAGCCGAGGAACTGGGTGCAGACCATCGCCCTTCCACACTGGAAAAGCTGGCAGAACTGGCAAGTGATACGTCTGCGCCAAAATCCTCTGCACGTTCTGCACCGGAACTGTGAGGTGGATGATGCAGCAAAAATGGAACCAGAATTTTGACGATGAACCCATGACGGACATCCCGCAGAAGTTTCTGAACGCAGGGTGCGATGTTTATATGGTGATGCAGCTGCGGCATGACGAAAAAAATCCTCGATGAAAGATTTGCTTCCATGCGGGAACTGCATCGTCGGGGCAAAACGCCAGACCCGGAGCATTACGAGGTCACCTACTATGCTGATCTGCCCGCCATGTGGCAGGATGTGCCGAACAACGAGGTTTTGGAAGAACTGTTTCAGGTGTTCAACCTCTCCCGTCCGCAGGATTTTTGAGGGACACAGCCATGTCGGTCAGCGATGTGATCGCACTTAAACGCAACGGCGATGTATCTGTGCATTATGTGGACAGCATCGGCTTCAAAGATTTACAGGGGTTTCTGGACAAGCAGCCGGAACGCCCTTCGGTGCTGATGAATCTCAAGGAAAAGTGCGATGCCCCGGAGTGCAATCCTACCGTCTGCCGGAAAGCGAGGGATGAACATGAACTTTGACCACGAGGAATTGACCCTGATGATGCTCTACAACACCGGCACCCGGCTGGGGCTTATCCACGAACTGCGGCTCATGCAGTGCTACCTGATGCCCGATGAAACTGCTCTGCGGGAACTGTCGGAGGGCGTTATCGAGAAGCTGAAACTGCTGACCGATGCGGAGTTTGCCGAGCTGGAATTTCCCCCGGACTGATTTTTGCCGCCTGCGGGCGGCGTACATAGGCTCTTTTTGTACCGAAAAAATTTTCGCAAACCGCAAGAAAGTGGGCTTGATAGAATCCTTCCATTCATGCTATACTAAAACCAGTTTTAATGCACAGAAAAATTGAAAGCGGAGGATAGCCAATGGATACCAAAAAAAGATCACCCATCGACCGCCTGCTTTTTGCCACCTTTCTGAAAGGCCGCACTTCATCCCGTGATGTATGGGAAGAAAAGGGCGATATGACCCCCCGAAGATAACCAGAAGATCATCGAGGAAACCAACGAGATCATCAACAATGATTCCACCTATCCCTTCATCAGCTACCTGTCCGACCTGCTTGCCAAATCCAAACCCTCCGATGAAGCGGTCAAGAAGCTGCACGACTGCATCGACAAAGTTGCCGCCGCACTGGGGCAGGACAGCACCGATGTGTTCCGTGCGCTCCTTGCAAAGCTGATCGAGGAGCCGGAAGAAAAGCAGACCTTTGACCGTCTGCTGGAGATGGCAGAAAAGTTTGCCGCAAAATACGAATAAAATACCATAGATTCCATAAGCGAGTGACCTGAAAAGGCCGCTCGCTTTTTTGTTTACCATGAACTTGAAGGGAGGAACGCTATGCCAAGCAAAACCGAAGAATATCTTGCCCTTGCCCAGCGCACGGCAAACGGTCTGACACGGTACTGGGAAAGCTGGACGGACTACCTGACCACAGCATCCCGGCTGTACAAGTACAGTTTCCCGGACCAGTTGATGATCTACGCCCAGCGGCCCGATGCCACAGCCTGCGCCGATTACGACATCTGGAACAATCGTATGAACCGCTATGTGCGCAGAGGGTCTAAGGGTATCGCCCTGCTCGACCAGTCCAGCAGTGTCCCCCGGCTACACTATGTCTTTGATGTGAGCGATACCGGGGTTCGGCGCAATTCCCGTGACCCGGAGGTGTGGCAGCTCAACGATGACCTGTTCCAGCCGGTATCAGAAATGCTGGCGCAGGAATACGGCATTCACCATGAACGGCTCAGCCAGCAGATTGCGGACATTGCCGGAAAGCTGGCAGAATCCTACTGGGACAACAACAGCACAGACATCCTCGCCATCGTTGACGGTTCGTTCCTGATGGATTATGATGATGCCGGACAGGAACTCCAGTTCAAGAGTGCCGCCGCAATCAGCATCATGTACACCATTTTGGAACGGTGCGGTTTTGAAGCCAGAGGTTATTTGACCGGGACGATTTTCAGGCAATTTACGATTTTCGACCCCGGATGCTGTCTATGCACTGGGTACGGCGGTCAGCGATTGCAGCCGTGATGTGCTACGGAATATCGAGCGTACCGTCAAAACCACCATCCGTCGCCGCAATGTAGAAAGGAGCCAGCATGAATATGAAGAACAGGAACGCGACCTACTCAACCATCGGGGATTACCAGCTCCCGAACCTGACCCTCAGCCAGCCGAAGATCCCGTTGGGCAAGTACGGCAGGATGCGCCGGACGTACCTGATGAACCATCGCCCGGTGCTGTACAACACGATGCTCCTGAACGGGAGCCTGTACCCGCACCTGATGGAAGTGGAGCAGACAGCAGAGAGCCGGATGCAGCAGACCATGGAGCAGCTTCTGAAACAGACCCCGGCCCCGGACAAGGAGAACCGGCAAATGGAATGGGTGCAGCACATGAACAGCCTGAAAGCGCTGGCCGAGGAACTGGTGCTGACGGAGCTGATCTACAGCTAAGTTTTCTGGATGCTAACATCCCTACGGAAGCCCAGCAAATTGAAAAAATCGACCAAGCGGAGAGCGAAAAAAACGCCCTCCGCTTTTGTTTTGTCGCAGGCTGAAATTGAGAACGAGCTGCGGCGGCATGGTTCAGGGTTTGCCGGCGGCAAGCAACGCATTATGGCACTGTACCAGACCCAGCCTGACCGAAAACTCCGTGCCAAGGCGTTGGCAAAGGAGTACGGCATCGGTGGGCACTCCCACGATTATCTGGATGGCAGCAGCGGCTTTGTGAACCACGACTGGAAGGGACTAGAATTTGATCATTACCCCGACCACCAGAAAATCACCCTGAAATGGGCGCAGGTGGAAAAGTATATTGACCTGATGATCCAATCCGACCGCTACCTCACCGACAAGGAGAAGGAACAGCGTACTGCCAGACAGGAAGCTGAGTGTCAGCTTCCGATGCTGGATGGCACTGTTGCCGCAGAGTACACTGCTCTGAAAGAACAGTATCCCAACACCCTCGTGGGCTTTGAACTGAACGGTAACTATCTGTTCTATGACAAAGATGCCGTTGCTGTGGAGCGGATTCTGCGCACCAATCTTCTGTCACAGGAAAATGTGCTTGGCAAAGTCAAAGTAACTGGTTTTCCGAGTGAGCAGTGGGCAGCAGAATCTAAAAAGCTGTGGGCAGCGGGCAACAACGTCTATCTGGCTGGCTTGAACGAAGATGGCTCCCACCACCAGACAAAATATCTTCGGGAAGCGGATTATCTGCCAATCGGCAGCATCATCAAGCTGGATGGCCGGGATTTTCGGGTGGAACACGTTAATTTTACGTTCAAATCCGTCAGCTTGCAGGACATGGAGCTGACGAAAAACAGACTGCCCATTTTCCGCAATGAGCATCTTCCGCACATCAGAGAACTGTACGAAGAACAGCAGGCCGCAGCCATTGATCTGGTTCCCGAAAAAGAGGTCAGCTATAAGGTCGGGGACGAAGTTGTAGTAGACCTTCCCACCAGAACGATTGAAGGAACAGTAGGCTATATCGGTGATACCGATGTGCGCATCGACACCAGCGCACACGGGCAGTCGTGGGATAACGAAGTTATCAACAAACGACAATTCGAGGACGGTCTGCGGCAGAATGAACCTAGCCAGCGTGTGGATGAAATGCTGGCGCAGGCAGAAACCATCTACAAGGAATCCGAGGTGCCGGAATATGAGCGTTTTTTCTGTCCGCGAAGTGGTCGGAGGTACGTCCCCGCTTTTTGCTATCTGGGATGATCTCAATGAGGACTACTATGCAAATGACAACGGAATGGCGCAATTTCCAGACAAGGAGCAGGCCGAATCCTATTGCACCGCTTTGAAAAAAGAGACGGATGAACGAACCGCCGCCGATTGGCTTGCAGTGGAAAAGGCAAAGTTTTTGGCGGAAAATGAACCTGTTCTCGCTCTCCCAAAAGAGCGTGATTACCGTGTGGGCGATACAATCCGTCTGGACGGTAAGGATTTTACGGTCGAAACTGTCGGAACTCTGAACATCCAGCTTCGTGACCCGGATGAGGTCTATCCGGTTGCCCGCTCGGAAAGCAAGGAAAATCTGGAACGGCTGCTGCGCCAGCCGGGCAACATCCATCTGCACAACCTGACTGTCAATCTCACTCCTGCGCCGGAGCCTGCCGGAAATTTCCGCATCACGGACGACCATCTGGGCGAGGGCGGTGCAAAACAGAAATATGCGAGAAATATCCAAGCCATCCGCACCCTGTTCAAGCTGGAAGAAGAGCACCGGGGTGCCACTGCCGAGGAACAGCAGGTGCTTTCCCAGTATGTAGGCTGGGGCGGTCTGTCAGATGCCTTTGACCCCGGCAAAGATAGTTGGGCGAAGGAATATGCGGAGCTGAAAGGGCTACTTTCCGAGGACGAATACGCCGCCGCCCGTTCCAGTACCCTGAACGCCCACTATACCAGCCCCACCCGTTATCCGTGGCATCTACGATGCGGTGGAGCCGCATGGGTTTCCGCAGCGGTAACATTCTGGAACCTAGTATGGGCGTGGGCAACTTCTTCGGTATGCTGCCGGACACCATGCAGGACAGCCGTCTGTACGGCGTAGAGCTGGATTCCATCACCGGGCGCATCGCCAAAAAGCTGTACCCGCAGGCCGACATTACCGTGGCGGGCTTTGAGACCACAGACCGCCGTGATTTCTACGATCTGGCGGTGGGCAACGTGCCCTTCGGCAACTACAAGGTCAACGACAAGGCGTACAACAAGTTGGGATTCAGCATCCACAACTACTTTTTTCGCCAAGGCCATCGACCAAGTGCGTCCGGGCGGCGTGGTGGCGTTCGTCACCAGCCGCTACACCAT
>ENA-OQBV01001290-OQBV01001290.1-human-gut-metagenome-genome-assembly--contig:-NODE-1290-length-12593-cov-6.968875_pt1 | contig 12593 bp, 10 predicted proteins | sample MGYA00242750_ERZ504559 | MGnify/ENA primary metagenome ERZ504559 (study PRJEB26092, sample SAMD00036230) | human gut metagenome | host: Homo sapiens | study: EMG produced TPA metagenomics assembly of...
ATTCAAGGTTTTCGGAGACTCTACCAGAATACGCATTTTGTTTGTTTTGATTTGAGGCAGAGGTATGCGTCTGCGATCTCGCTAAAGCATTGAATATGACTCAGTACTGCGAATTTCTCATCAGCTTCGTATTCTGAAAACAGAATTAAACTGGTAAAGAGCCGCAGAGAGGGAAAATCTATTTTTTTATTCTCTGTCAGATGATCATGTCCGCACGATTTATCAAACCAGGGACGGGAACATATAGAAGAAGATTGAAAAAAGCATCAGTTATCTGAAAGATTATAAATTCAGATAAACTGATGCTTTTAAAGTTATAGCTGAACTCTTTTCAAAATCTCGTTAGTAAGTCCGCCGATTACTACCCCGGCAGCAACACCTGCCACCAGAAGTGCCGGTGCGTATACAAACACACTTGCATTTTGTACGATCAGCATGGCAATGATCAACTGACCGATATTATGGGAAACACCTCCTGCAACGCTGACACCGATCAGACTGAAGGAGGTGTTTTTCAGCATAAGTGTCATAACTGTCATACTAAGCGCGGCCCCTGCCAGACTGTACAGGATACTGAACAGATTTCCGAACATAAATCCGATCACCAGAATGCGGACAACAGAAACCAGAGCAGCCTCCCTAAATGAATATTTCTTCAAAATAAAAAGTACTCCCAGATTGGCAAGCCCAAGTTTAATCCCCGGAATCCCAGCAAAAACCGGCACCAGTGATTCCACATATCCCAAAATAATCGCCACAGCTGAAAAAAGCCCAAGGCAGGCTGTTTTTTGCTTCATAAATCTATTTTCTCCTCTCAAAAAAATCCAAAATGGAATTCTCAGAATTCTTCAGACATTTTAACATAGAAAAAATATTCCCGCAACCACAAGTTAGATGTAACTAATACTAATTTTTACTGAAAGCATTTATTGAGAAAAAATGACGAATATCTCCTGTAAAAAAGTGTGGATTTTTTCAGACGGACATGTTACTATTTTATAAGTTAGCAGTAACTAATTTATATAATTACTGCTGACAGCATACCTATAGCAATCCTATATGAATATCTTTGGCAGAAGTCACTCCCTTTTGGTAAAAGTAAAATCCCTTTGGTTAATAAGTTGATTAACCCTCTGGTAAGAGTGATTCCGCAAAAAAAATTTTAGAAGAGGAGAAAAACATGACAAACAAAAAACTTATGAAAAAAATAGCACCTGTTGTAATGAGTGCCGCAGTTGCTATGACCAGCATGCCATATGCAGTTCTGGCATCTGATTTCACAGACAGTGAGGTACTTACAGACAGCACAGATTTCTCTGTTTCCGAAGAGTTTGCCGCCGAGGATGCGCAGGAAGAATTTACCACCGAAGATGTCCAGGATGCTTTTGCTGCAGAAGCACAGCAGGGCGAAGCTTATGTGCTTATGAATATTCCATACGATGATTTCTACAAGGCAGAACTGAAAAATAATGATGTAAAAGTTGATGCTTTCACATCTGCAACTCTTAATAAATCAAGAACAGCAGGTATGATGAACGGAAATTCCGCTTATCATGTAGATCCCAACGGTACAGATCTTACAGGTGTTACTTTCCCTGTAAAGGTCAGTGATCTTTCCCTTCTGAAAGACCAGAAGCAGGTAACAGATTCTGACTCTGTTACAATTACTGTGACAAACAGAGGACAGACAAGCAGCAACACCTATACAGGAAAAGATTCCCTGATTGAAAATGCCTCTTATTCTTATTACGTTTTAAACGAAACACCGTCTTATTACAAAGAACTTACTGTAAATGCAGATGGCAGCTATTCTTTCTCAGCAATGAAAGGTGCCCAGACAAAGAACGTTACTATTGATGCTACATTAAAAACAGAGACAAATTACGGTGATTATGAGCTTGATCTTAACAATGAGGCTTTTGCAGCAGTAATTGATACAAATACAGATAAAATCTATGGTGTAACCGTAAATACTACAGACGGAACCAACTATGGCCTGCGTCATCTGGAGAATATCTGGCGTGGAAGTATGCTTTCCTGGGGAACCGGATATACAACAGAAGTTCACGGATGCCCTGTTTCTTCTGCACATTATAAATCAATCATGGGAAAAACAATTGACAGCGTTACTTATTACACAGATAAGGGTATGATCATTTTTGATGTCCCTGATGTAAAGGTGCAGACAACTACAGGAATTAAGGCAACAGTAGCAGATATTATGAATACAGACTCATCTGCAGCAGTTACCTTTGACCAGGCTCTGCCGGCAGACTTCAAGGCACAGTATACTGTAGACAAAACAGTGGTTTCCTGCACAGACGGAAAACTTGCAGTTGGAGCTCTTGCATTGGGAACACATAAGGTTGAAATTGCAGATGCCAGCGGAAAATATGCAGCCATTGTAACTGAATTTACAGTAAATACAGACAAAATGCCGGCTTCTTATGACAGTAACGAGACAAAACTGGTTGTAGCAAAAGGCATTACAGCAGAAGAGTTCTCTGCATACATTAAGAGCATCAGCAAAGTAAAAGTTGATGATATAGAATATGCCGCAACCGGAAGAGGAAGCAAAGTCATTGTAAAAGAAGATGGAACTCTTGATCTCACAGATCTTCAGGTAACAGACACAACTGTTTTCGAAATAACTGCTGTAGGATATAAGAATAATCTTACTTTTACTTACAAAGAAGCAGAAAATACATTTGAATTAAATACTTCTTCCAAGACTCTTTATACAAAAGGCAGCACAAAAACCACTCTCAAAGTTACAACAAACCTTACCGATAAAATCACATGGAAATCCAGCAACAAAAAAGTGGCTACAGTAAACAGCAAAGGTGTTGTAACTGCTAAAGCAAAAGGAACAGCAGTGATCACAGCATCCTGTGGAGAATATAAAGTAACCTGCAAGATAACAGTTAAAAATCCATCCCTGAAACTTAGCAAATCTTCAGCAACTGTAAAAGTTGGAAAAACAACAAAAATTTCTGCAAAGGCAACTCCATCAGGAAAGGTTACTTACAAGTCAAGCAACAGCAAGATTGCAACAGTAAGCTCCAAAGGCGTTGTAAAAGGAAAGAAAAAAGGTACTGCCAAAATCACAGTAACCTGCAATGGTGTTAAGAAGGTATTTACAGTAAAAGTAAAATAAACGATAACAGGTAAATAATTCACACAATAAATGACCTCGGATTTTGTTCCGGGGTCATCTTAATGAGAAAAAAACAACATTAGCAGAATCTGTTATATATAGATTTTTGTATACGAAAATGATACACTTTTAAAGTTAGTTATGATTAAGTTTTGCTTCATTTAAAACCGATATCATATCCGGCAAAAATAAAATGAAGGAGAGGAAACAACGTGAATAATCAAAACTTTTATCTGCGTCTGATCGCACTTTTGCTGATTATCATGGCGGTATTTTTCTATAACGGAACAGTAAAGGATAAAGAACAGGCTCAGGATATTGCAGACCTGACTGCAAAAACAGAGAGTCTGGAGAAACAGCAGGAACAGCTCCTTACAGCATTAAAGGAAACTTATGAGGAACAGAAAACAGCAGCAGAAAGTAATGTTTCTTCTGATGCCTCTTCAGAAGCTGATAATAAATTCGAAAAGGATTCTGCAGAGGATAAAGAAAATACAGATCAGGCAGATTCTGAAGATGCCGATGATTCTGATAATGTATATAAGAACGGTACTTTTGAAGGTTCAGGAACCGGATACGGTGGAACCATCACAGTCCAGGTAACACTGGAAGACGATACTATTACAGCAGTCAGTGTAGTCAGTGCGCCGAGTGAGGACAGTGCTTATCTGTCACAGGGCGAGAATGTCATAAACAGCATCATCAGCGAGCAGAGCACAGATGTTGACACCATTTCCGGAGCAACTTTCAGTTCTACCGGTATCTTAGAAGCAGTAAATGACGCATTATCAAAGGCGGAAAACGCATGAAAAAGAAACAACGAAAGGTACGGCTGATCCGTGCCGCCATACAGCTTATATTTTTTATAGCAGCGCCCTCCCTTTTTTCTACGGCATTTGCAGGAATCAAAACTATCTTTCTTGCGATCGGAGGACAGCAGAGCGTAACCTGGAACTCTTTTCTGGATATTACGGCATTACTGTTGATCATTACTATTTTGTTCGGACGTCATTTCTGCGGTTATGCCTGTGCGTTTGGCTCGTTGGGAGATGCTCTGTATGAGCTTACCGCGTTTATCCGCGCGAAATGCTTTGGAAAAAAGAAAAAACATGGATATCCGGAAGAATGGGTGCACAGATTACAGAAAGTAAAATATGTACTCCTTGCATTCCTGCTTCTTTCCTGCATAACAGGATTCTATTCCAAATTACAGGGAATGAGTCCATGGGATGTATTCTCCATGCTTACAACAGGCAGACTGCCGAAATCTACCTACATTGTGGGAACAGTTCTGCTGATCCTGATTATGGTCGGAATGTGTACACAGGAGCGTTTCTTCTGCCAGTTTCTCTGTCCTATGGGAGCAGTATTTGCAATTATGCCAGTTATACCGGGAGCACTTTTCAAACGAAATCGTCAAAACTGTGCGCCAAAGTGCACTCTCTGTAAGAAGAGATGCCCGGCACACCTGGATATTGACGGTGATACTGCACATTCAGGGGAATGCATCTGCTGTCACGCCTGCACTGCAATCTGCCCAAGGAAAAATATTCATACAGGCACTGTTATTGATAAAAATTAGCAACTGCTAACTTATTGAGAAAAAATGATTAGTAAGAACTAACTGTATTGGTAGACATACACTCCATACAGTGATATAGTCTATAGAGTTAGTTGACAACAACAATAAGAGGATAAGGAATCAGAAAATATATGACAAACAGACGCTCTTTTGTACTGGGACTTTTCATTACTGCATCTCTTTTATGCACATCCCGGACTGCATGGGGAAACTCTGAAATAAACACTTACACCAAAACAGACTTTGCTATGGACACTGTAGTATCAGAGACTCTTTACACAACAGGTGAGGATATCACAGCAGACGTAATCTCTGCATTAAAAGATGTGGAAGAGAACTGGATCTCCTGGACAAAAGAAAGTTCTCAGATATATCAGATCAATCAAAATGCCGGAAATACAACAACGGTATCTGATGAAACTGCCACCTGTTTAAAACAGGTACTGGATTTGTCGAAGGATTCTGACGGAGCCATGGATCCTACTATGGGAAGGGTGATCCGCCTGTGGGATATTGACGGAGAGGATCCGCACATTCCTTCAGATGATAAATTAAATTCCCTGCTTGAAAATGTAGGATATGACAAGGTGACTCTGGATGGAAATAAAGTTACCATGCCGGAAGGAGTAACCTTGGATCTGGGTGCGGCAGGTAAGGGAATCGGCTGCGATGCAGCAAAGAAGATTCTTGATGCAGATAAGAATGTATCAGGCACGATTCTGAATCTTGGCGGCAGCAGTGTTATGAGCTATGGAAGCAAACCCGACGGCTCAGCCTGGCAGGTAGCTGTCACTGATCCGCGGGATACAGAAGGTGATTACCTTGGAGTAGTTACTCTGAATGGTACTGAATTTTTATCTACTTCCGGAGATTACGAAAAATATTTTATAGAAGATGGTGTCCGATATCATCATATACTGGATCCTGCTACAGGATATCCTGCAAGAAGTGGTCTTACATCTGTGACGGTTGTGTGTGATGATGGTCTGAATGCGGACGGACTTTCCACTGCATGCTTTGTACTGGGAAAAGAGAGGGCAGAAGAACTTTTGAAGAAATACAAGGCAGACGGACTGTTCGTAGATGATTCTGATCATGTCTGGATGACGGAAGGCATGAAAGAACGATTTCAATTACTGAAAGATACTTATTCCATCAGTGAATAGGCTTATCTTATATAAAGATCTCTGAACTGTCAAAAATTTCAGTTTTCCGGACAGTTTGGAAATATATTTATCGTTACTGTGAACAGTAACGATTTATCAAATCATATTCAGGAGGATTTAAAGGTATGCGCAAGGGAAATTTAATCAAAATGGCAGCTCCTGCAATTTTAAGTGCAGCAATGATGGTTTCAGGATTACCGGTTATGGCTGCGGATTTTACATCTGATACTGCGGTGGAGACTGAGGCACAGGCAGATGAGTTTAATGCAGCAGATGATACTGCTGATGCTTTCGCAGGCGATGAGGAAACACCTTTTGTTGACGATCAGACAGCAGCAGAAGATGAGTTCGCTGCAACAGCAGAAACAGGCTACAAATATGTCTATGCAGGTCTGACATGGGCACAGTACTGGGCATCTGAGGGAGTTTACAATGCTGCAAACACAGCTTCCAATGCAACAAAAGACAGCCATGATGAACTTGACAAGGGCGGTTTCGACACAGTAACCAGAGCTACTGTAAACCATGGCCTGCACAGAGGAAGCTATCAGTGTGAAGCAATCATGTATGACAAAAACGGCGGTTCTTATGAGATTTCCTACTGGACCTCAGCTAATGATGCAGTTCTTACAGACGGAACAACTGTAAAGCTGAATCAGCCTGAGAGAGGACAGATCACAAAAGCTGACGGAAGTGTTGTAGAATTCGACCATTACAACGTAGTAGGCCTGAAATATGTACCTGTCGCAGTAAAAGCAGAAGACTATGAAGCTTTCAAATCCCAGTTCAAGGTTGTGGAAGACGGAAGCACAGTTGCCGGAGGATTTGGAGAAAATAATTTACAGTCCTATAGCGCAGTTGCTGATGTTACTGCTGAAACAAACGGCTTAAAAGAAGCTGTAAAAGGTTCTGATGGAACATTCACATTCAAAGCAAGAACAAACGGTACAGGTTCCGGACTTAAAGATCAGGCACTCCAGACAGCATCCAATGTTACCGTAACAGTAAAAGAAGCAAGCGGAAGCTACGGTGAATTCTTAAGAGTAGACATTACCGGTGACGGATATGGTGCTCTTGGCGCTAAAATGTATGCTGTAAAATGGGATTACTACGGAAATGGTGACAAAGTTCTTGCATCTTACGGAACAAAATTTGCAGCAGATAACTGGATGCACAAGGCAATGGGAATCCAGCTTGGTCTGACAGATTCCTATCGCTGCCAGCTTCCAAAAGGAACAGACGGAACCGGAAAATGGAAAATCACCGTATATGCAATGGGATATGCAGATACTGTATTTGAAGTTAATGCAACAGATGCAAACATTGTAAAACCGGAAGCAGGAGAAGTGGATACAACAGCATTAAAAGCAGCAGTAGAAAAAGCAGAAGCATTAAAAGAAGCAGATTACACAGCAGATTCCTGGAAGGCAATGCAGTTAGAGCTTCAGGAAGCAAAGGATCTTCTTGCAAAAGAAAAACCAACTCAGGCAGAGATTGATGAAGCTACAACTCATCTGAACGCAGCAGTAGAGGCTCTTGTTAAAGCAGATACGAAGGTAACAGTAACTCTCAACAAGAAAACAGCCACTGTTTACAAAGGAAAAACAACTACATTGAAGGCAACTGTAACAGGAGCAGATGCACCAAAAGTTACATTTACTTCCAACAACCCAAAAGTTGCAGCCGTAAACAAAACAACCGGTAAAGTTACTGCAAAAGCAAAAGGTACTGCAGTCATCACTGCCAAATGCGGAGATGTAAAGGCAACCTGCAAAGTAACAGTTAAAAATCCAACTCTTACACTGAGCAAAACATCTGTATCTGTAAAAGTCGGCAAAACAACTAAGATTACAGCAAAAGCAGCTCCATCAGGAAAAGTTACATACAAATCCGGCAACAAGAAAATTGCTACAGTATCATCCAATGGTACAATTAAGGGTATTAAAAAGGGTACTGCCAAAATCACAGTAACATGCAATGGTGTAACCAAAACAGTTAAAGTAACTGTAAAATAATCTGAGCTGAGAAAAGAAATCCTGTATCCCACCAGAAAGGGCAGGATTTCTTTTCAACTGTAAAACTTTATACAGTTATTACGGTAATCACCAGAATATGATTTCCTGAAACTATTGAAGAAGGAGGAATTTATGGACAAAAATAATGAGCAGAAAAATAATAAGACTCCGGAAATGAAACCCAAACAGGACAGTTTCCGTCCATGGTTAAAGCTTATTCCTGCGGCAGCAGTTTTTGCAGCAGTCTGTGTAACCTGTTATCAGGCAGATAAAAGTCCTGTGGAGACTACATCAGTTTCCGATAATAATGTTATGTCTACTGATGAGATTAAAGAATTGATTTCACAAGGAACTGCAGGTAAGGATTTTGATTCAGAAGACTCTTCTGAAACCAATGGAACCTCAGTTTCAAAAACATCAAAAAAGACAAAAAAAACAAGTAAGATTAAAACAGGAACAAAGAAAAATTCATCTACAGGTTCCTCTGCAAATGGAGGTACAGCAGGGGGTGGTGCAGGAAGCACAGTCACACCAACTACAGAAGTTCCTGCCGGTGGATATGCAGATGGTACCTATACAGGCTCCGGAACCGGTTTCGGAGGAACGATCACTGTTCAGGTAACTGTCACTGACCATAAAATTGCAGCTATCAATATTGTAGATGCATCAAATGAAACAGCCTCCTATTTTGCAAATGCACAGGGTGTGATCAGCAAAATTCTTGCAAGCCAGTCTCCGAACGTAGATGCAGTCAGTGGTGCCACTTATTCTTCAAACGGAATTATTACTGCGGTTCAGAATGCATTGTCACAGGCAATTCCATCAGGAAATCAGGCAGTTGTTACGCCAACTCCCACTCCATCACCGAAACCGACAAAGAAACCTTCTCCAATACCGAAGCCGGGAGACGAACAGATTTACAAAGACGGAACCTATACAGGAACCGGTAAAGGATACAGTGGGACAATTACGTTGACAGCTAAGATTAAAAAAGGTATGATCAAGTCTCTGGAGGCAGAGCATACAGATACGCCTATGTTCTTTAAGAAAGCATGGGATATCCTGGAAAATGAGATCATTCAGAATCAGTCTGTCGATGGCATTGATACTGTCAGTGGTGCAACCTACTCTTCAAAGGGTATCATAAACGCAATGAAAGATATTCTGAAACAGGCAGAAAAAGACACCACAAAAGTGACACCAACTCCAACACCAGAAGTAACAGTTACGCCAACTCCTGAGGCAACCCCAACCCCGACACCGGAAGAAACTCCGACTCCAGAAGTTACTCCAACACCAGCTCCCACACCAACACCGGAAGAGACTCCGGAGCCTACGCCGGAACCTACAGGACCATATATTGATGGAACTTATACAGGCTCAAGCTACGGATACAGTGGAAGAGTAAATGTAACCGTAACGATTCAGGGCGGTCAGATTGCATCTATTGAACAGAGTAACAGTGATTCACCTGAGTACTTTGATTATGCATGGGAAACTATTTATCCTCAGATTATGGGAAATCAGTCAGCAGACGGAATTGATGCTGCAAGCGGTGCCACTTATTCTTCAGAGGGAATCCTTGGAGCAATTCAGAAAGCACTTGCTCAGGCACTGGCATAAAACTACTGAAATTAAAGCAAAAAAGTAGCATAAAATTTTAATTACAATTAAAACTTACACTTATTGTAAAAGAAAAAAACATATGCTATAATTTCTGTTAGTGAGTTCTAACTTATAATGACAGATTATGCTTTTAACAGCATTGTAATAACAGAAATGGAGGATAACAACATGATCAAAACAACTGTGAAAGTAGACGGTATGATGTGCGGTATGTGCGAATCTCACGTGAATGATGCAGTGAGAAAAGCTTTTCAGGTAGATAAAGTTACTTCTTCCCACAGTAAGGGCGAGACAGTGATCATTTCAGACGGACCTGTAGATGAAGCCAAATTAAAAACAGCCATCAGTGCGACAGGATATGAAGTAAAAGGCATTACATCAGAGCCATATGAAAAGAAAAAAGGACTGTTTTCTTTTCTTCATAAATAAAAATACGTTTTAATTTTCCATGAGAAACCAGGCAGGAATTGTTCAGTGATTGAACAGTTCTTTCCTGGCTTTTTACTTTATCAGACACCCTGTTGCATCCAGAGATGTGTCTCTGGTAGATGAAATCAATAGTCATGGATTTGAATGATTTATAGAAAAATGGAATCTTTTTTTGCATATTGAGAGCATTTCAGAAATATATCTGATAAATGTATTTGTCAAGCGGATAACGTGGCTCTATACCAAATAACTACTCCGCAGTTTATCAGAAGGAGCTTGCAGTCCTCGGATGACGCGCTATGGAAGAAGTGTTCAAAAAATGTAACACAAGTCCATAATCTATTGTGCAATTTCTCGATAAATCTCGAATAATGACGGTAAGAAGTCCGATAAATTCATAAAAATCAGTTGCGTAATTTGTGCAAAATATGGTAGACTAACTGTAGTTAAGAAATGACAGAAATTTACAATTATTAATGATCTGGAGACGAAAGAATGAAAAAGAAAATAGAACTTGTCTGTTGGATTTTATTTACCGTTTTTTCTGGTATTGGTTTCTTTATTAACTTTATGAGCAAACCTCCGGTAAACGATACACATACATTTACTTTATACATGATTGGTGCTGCTGTGGTATCCTTACTATACCCGGCATCTATGTTTGTTCTTGGATTGAGAAACCGCTACCTGTATGATAAGTTAAATGAACTTGCTGAAGAAAAGGGTGAAACTGAAGCTGCCAAATCTGCACACACTTTCAGGTCATCCGCATCAGGATATACAGTTCCTGATATGAACATCCTTGTCAGTGCTCTGACCTCTGATCAGAAACTTACAGAGGAAGAGAAAGAATATTTATTAGAATATATTAAGAAGAAATGATGTGATGTTTAAATGGAACTGTTAGTTTGTATGTCCATTGCAGGAAGTATTCCTGTTGTGATCTGTTTACTTTTGTATATAATCCAGCGTGGAAACTATAATTACATTCTCGGAAGAAGATTACTACTGACAGGTGTGTTCTTTTATCTGGTACCTGTGCAGTTGGTTAAATATTTGCTTCCAAAAGATGCACTTCCAGAAACAATGTTAATTGGTAAAAAAGCTGATTCCTATCTTTCAGGTTCTCTGGCTTTCTGGAGTGAAAAGCAGGGTGATTACATATGGATACCTCAATGGTTTAATATATTTGCCAGGATCTGGCTAGCAGGAATTATTATCTTCGCAATCTATGAGATTATTAAATACTGGAGAGGAGCACATTCTATCCGGAACTATATCTTTGAAAAGATTGAAGATCCAGAAGATAATCTCACCTATTATCTGATTCCAGATGAGATCTGTGGTCCATGTACCATTGGATTTTTCCGTCAGAAGATTGTGTTTCCAGAGAGTTTTCCTCTGCATCCCGATTTTATTATGGTATATAAGCATGAACATACACATTTGAAGAATCATGACAATTTAGTAAAACTTTTATGCCTTTTCGTTCTGTGTCTGCACTGGATGAATCCTGTGGCATATCTTTTACTTTTCCTTTACATAGATACAGCAGAAATAGTCAGTGACAGTGTAGCAGTTGATGGCTGCACAAAAGAAAAACGTCAGGACTATGCGAAATTGCTGGTATTAGAAGCCTCAATTTCTGATATTCGTCCAGCCGTGTGGAAAAATAATCTTTCCGGACATAAAAACAATAAAGAAGGAAATGATTTTAAAACATTAAAAAGGAGGATCAACTACATGATGAAGGAAAAGAGAAAAGGAATGTTACAGAGAGGAATTATGGTGGCAGTGTCGGCGTTGACAGTTGTGGCAAGTGCTGGGACGGTGATGGCATATCAGCCAACGCAATCATCTGATGAAAGTTTTGAAGAATTCATTTCTGATGGTTCAATATATGATTTTGGATTTGAAGATATGAACGATATTGCAACTGCAGCCATTGATTTTTCTCAAGGTGATAGTATATTTGTTGATTCAGACGGAAATCAGATAGTATACCAAGAAGAATCTTCAGATACTTATGCTTTATGTACGCATAGTATGGTTCCGGCAACTTTTTATACCCATTCAAAAAATTCTTCTGGTGGATGCACTGTTAAAATATATAAATGTCAAAGATGTGAAAAATGTGGATATAGTGCTAATGCCCAGTATGATAATACTATTACATATGCAAAATGCCCTCATTAATTAAATATTTATTTGTATAATGTGCAAAAATCTTCAAATATTTAAGAACTATTTTAGATATTTGAAGATTTTTATTTAATTAATTTGTTATCTACAAGCAAAATATATTAAACATAAATATAATCTTGATGTATTTCTGAAATACTTTCTCAATATCCTTCCAATTTCCCTCTTGCATTTTTATAAAAGTTAGAATATACTAACTAATAGAGTTAGATACAGCAAACTCTCGCGTGAATGAAATCATTTGAACTCCATCCGAAGACCTGCTGAATTCTTCGGAACACTGGATCAGATCTGTACTTGCTGAAATCACGGTTCTGCTGAAAAACCGTACCTCAGATATGATCCACCCGGTACATCCCAGTTGCGGTGTACCAGGAGTCCAAATGCAAAACCAGAAAGGGGATTTATCATGTACT
>ENA-OQBV01001291-OQBV01001291.1-human-gut-metagenome-genome-assembly--contig:-NODE-1291-length-12590-cov-3.101099_pt1 | contig 12590 bp, 15 predicted proteins | sample MGYA00242750_ERZ504559 | MGnify/ENA primary metagenome ERZ504559 (study PRJEB26092, sample SAMD00036230) | human gut metagenome | host: Homo sapiens | study: EMG produced TPA metagenomics assembly of...
GCAAACGAGGATGCTTTTTTCTTTTGGCCATATCATCATCTCCTTTAAATTTAGGTATAAAAATAGCAGCCAGCACATGAACAAATGTTCTGGATTGTGTAGCTGCTCCGAAGATGATACAATATTCACTGGTAAGATATGGCATATCTTCGGATATGTAGACCGTCTCAGTGTTGGTAGCACTGGGGCGGTATTTTATTGCAGTTTTTATTTTAATAAATCATCAATACAAATTTCAAAATCTTCATATATTTTCAATTTGAGTGTATCATGAAAAGGAATGATCACCGGCGCGACATCTTCCTCATATCGGTATACCGTTGTGCGTTCTTTGGCAGGATCCACAATCCAATACTCCCGAACACCTGCGTCAGTATAGAGCGTATTTTTGGTAGAGTAATCCATTTTACGGCTGCTCGGTGAAACGATTTCGATGATAAAGTCTGGTGCTCCTTCACAGCCACGGTGTGAAATTTTGTTAGAATCACAGACAATGTTGATATCAGGCTCCACATAATTGGAATCATTCATCCTTAATAAAAACAGCAAATGGAGCAGGATAGACTTTGCAGTTACCACCTTTTTTTTTGATATAATTCCTCAGAGAGGCGGAGAGTTCCATTACTAATTCCTGATGTAATGGAGACGGTGGTGCCATGTTATAAATTTGTCCGTCAATCAATTCCGCTCTCTGTCCATCTGGAAGAGCATAGATATCATCAATTGTGTGTGTAGTTGTTTTTAATAATGGCATAGGAAAACCTCCTTCTGAAAATAATAAAACATAATTTTAGTTTATCAATTATCCAACCGAGTGGTACTCCGGTATCTCTTTAAGACCACTAGGGCGTGATAGCTGCCTGTTCTATTTTTGGATAAAAGCAAAGGTGTTATTGTAATTCTAGTAATTTTTCAGATATCTTCTGTGTTAATTCGCTTTGCTGTGTTGCGGTTAGTGTTCTTGATGTTCTTATTACAATACTTCCCAGTATGTTATGGGAACCAGAATCTAACATCCCCGCTCCATCAAATGCAGAAAGATAAGTATTTCGTTTCTCTGCTTCTTCAATAGTAGGATATACCTCAATACATCCGCCGCAATCGGTGCCTTTTTCGACAATATCATTACCAAAAACTTCATCCTGGTTTATTAATGAACTAGAAAAATATATGCAAGCAGTATATCCACCAGCCTTGTTCAGATTACCGTTGGGGTCATGGTCTTCAGTAACTGCCTGCACACCGGAAATACCTTCTACATCCGCTATTCTTTGAATAACAAAACTTTCTGTAGGTGCTGTGATCTGTCGCATCTGCAAGATACTGTTTTCCAGTGCTGATTGTTTTTCTTTTATAGCATCAATAAATGAACTGTAATCAATAGGCTCTTTTAACATTTTGGTAGCGGATATAATGTCCGATGTTTTACTCGGAAGCTCAGGAACTGTTCTTTTAGCATTTTCTGCATCTGCTATTGAGACTTTGAGTTCGGACATGGTATTTTCATCATAAGGCTTATTTGTTTCATCCATTAGGGATTGTGCATCAGCTATGACGGAGTCTAATTCTGCATTCTTTACTTCCAAAGTCTCTGTGGCAGTATTGAAACCGTTCACAGCTTCGTCATGCGGTTTCTTTACCTGAAAGTACCAAGTACAAACGCTGACACTGGCGATGACAATAATAGTGAAAACGATACCTATAATAGCATTTTTACTTTTCTTTTTTGTTTCTTCCATAGTTTTCCTCTTTTTCCCCGTACCTTAACACCACTTTACTCTATATAAACGCTGTAGCGGTTATATCTTAAAGAACATATTTTCCTAAGATTCTTCCGATTTCAACAATATCACTGGATCCAGTAAATCTTTAATGTCCATAAGTATCAATCCTTTTTATACTTTTTAGGTGTGTACTTTTCTTTGTTTTTCTGTTTGCCATTTCCATTCCAATTTTCATAGCGGAAAGAATAGATTCTATTGCTTCTGGAGAGGCTGGATCACCATCAAACATTAAACCATCTTGCTTCAGAAGTGCTTCTGTATCACTTAAAATAGCTTCTATTTGTTTGGAATCTCTTTTTGTGAGAGAGGATTTATCGGTAACGATTTGAGTTTCTGGTTCTTTTCCTGTTGTTAAATAATTTACTGACACACCGAAATAGTCAGCTATTTTTTGTAATCTTTCCAACGTTGTGTTGCCAGTTCTAAGTTTTCCTATGGAACCACGGCCAAACCCTAATTCTCTTTCTAGTGCTGTAATAGCCAGATTCCGTTTTTTGCATAATTCTGAAATTACATCATACGTCGTCATAATTGTCCCTTTCTAAAAATGTAGAAAAAAATCTACACAAAGTATTGATAACGTAGAAAAAAGTCGATATAATACAGCTATAAGGTAGAAAAACTTCTACGACATTGCTGAATAAATAAGAAAAATTCTACATCGTTTGTGGTTATTCTGATTATAGAATATTTTCTATATAAAGTCAACAGAAATAGAAGATTTTCTCTTTGTAAATAACAACTGCATGTATGTACGGAAAAAAAGGATTCCCCGTAACTATCGTTGGATGATAATTACGGGGAGAGACTATTACATATCGTGGTCTTCTAGAAATCTAACAATTTCAAAAATGCACACAATACATTCTAGAATTATTTGGATTAATTTCCTTAAGTCTCACCTCTTTTTGCGGAGGTATCCTTAAGATTGTTACTCCTCGGCAACTCCTTCCTATAATTTCAAGCCCTAATTCATTGATTTTTGGGCTTTTTTCTTTAAATGTTTACCTCAAAACAAGGGCTTAAAGTGTAGAACAATCATTGTATCCTGTACTGAATAGTTGAAAATGGGTACACTTAATAAAACATCCTTTTGTTTGCTTTATAAAGGCTATAATCCCTCTGTTCAACTATGATGTTGAACCTTCCGTGTCTAATGGTATCTTGTACCAACTTCCTTCGTCCCACCTGTTCATACACTGGGTGCCAACTAAGCTTTCTAACAGGGTCATGCCCTACGGAGTGAACTACCGTCAGCTACAGCTCTTGTTTGTATTTGATTCTTACCGACCTACTGCTTTCTTCAAGAAAACTGATTTTCAGTGGACGCTCTCTTTTGTTTCATCGGTTGGTCTTGTTGGTGATGCAGTGCATTTCACACTCCATCCGGGTTTCCTATCCAGAACCCTGCCCGATTTCAGATACTTTCTGCAATCCGGCAAGGCTCTGGAATATATGATTCAGTCTTGTTCTTATGCCACCTGTACTGACTGTTCGTTTGGTCTTACTATATCTCTCAACATTTTCTTCGGATCATATGTCATCCCTTTTGTCAGGATTGCAAAAATCACCCTCAGTATCTTACAGGTAATCACTATCAACGACTGCAACTTTTTTAGCGGATTGTCTTTTCGGGTTGTGTAATACGCATGTAATTCTTTAAATTCATCAGCATGTGCCACTGCTGACTTTGCCCCCCTGAAACAGCCAATATCTAAGCCGTTTACGCCCTCTATGGCTAATCTTAGTTTCGCCCTTGTGTTGCACAGCAAATTGTAGGAACGGGAAATATACAATTCAGAACAAACAGAAACGTTACATTGTCTGCAGAAGAATATAACAATCCTGTTACGTATGAGTGTTGATCAGCACATTATAATATGCCATTTTCAGAAAAATAAATAGTGCAGAAATAATACGGGGATCTTCCATCCCCGAACCCCTGGAATCCTTGTTATAACAGTAATAGAAAAAAATTATTACCGTTATAACAAGGCTAAAAATGGGATATTTTAATTTTCCGAATTCTGCAAATTATGGCATCAAATAAAATGCGTTGTAACACATTAAAAACAGATCAAGGTAGAACAATTAGAAGGATATCGTCCGCCGATACCTGATTGGAACTATTTTTTCTGGCTAGGGTGCAGTGATGAAGAATACGAGAACTTCAGAAAGCAGAAGAAACCAAAAACAGTTATGTATGAGGCTTTCGGAGAGAAATTTCCAATACAGTTAAAGGTGGATAAGTATTCAATGACTGGAAATCTGGCGATTGAGATGGTGAACTGGAAACACAGGTATCCATCATCATGGGCTGCTTTGACAGTTGATTTGAATGAGGTGTGTGAAAAAGATTGTTCTTATGTTGATACAAACCATCATGGAAGAAAAATATTGTCATGGATTATAGAAAATGGATTAGGGGAAGTGACAGGACAAAGAAATAGGAGTGGATACTGTACTTATGAGAAAATACGTTTTTATCCGGAAAAATTAAAAGATTGTGATCCCGAAGGTTACCAGAGATATAAAATAAAATTTGAAGAAACATAAAAAGGCTGCATAGTAGAGATGTTATCAGAGAACAGGAGGAATCAGGATGAGAAACTATCAAGATGAACAGAATAAAAATTATGAGAATACAAAACAAATGTTTGAAGCGTGTCGAAAAGATGTAGGCGATTCTAAAAAAGCGAGAAGAACCATGCCAATAGTTGATGATGAGATTTGCTTTGCAGATATTCCGGAAAATGGAGTGTGTATTACGTCACAATTTGAAAATGGGCTTTGCGGAGAGATTATCTGGTGCCGAAGTGGAGAAGATGTTTATATGATGCACAGCAGTATCCGTCTGGCAGATCATACTGTCTGGCTTCAGATGGACAAGAAAGGTAACAGCGAGGCACTGCATTTAAAACTGCTTTCAAAAGAAGGAAATGAAAAGGTACAGCAAGATGAGTTTCAGGGGCCTTATATTTCACCGCGTATGCAGGTGAAACGGTTTTATGAATATTGTTTCTGGCCAAATTACATAAGAGGCAAAAGACCGGCACAAGAGAACAGCCTGAACTTATACGAAATTTTAAAAAGAATTGTGAAATGCATTGGTTCTGATTTTCAGTATGATTTGGAAACAATGCGGATTTAGGATGTGACATTTAGAATGAAAATTCCAAGTGTCTTTTTTTGTACATATTTGGCAGGAAAGAATTTTCCTGCCAGAATTTAAAGAAGGAGACCAATTATGAACGAACTTATTATGACAGGATATGTTGCTACAGAGCCTGAAATCAATGAATTTAAGAGAAAACGGCGCAGGAATAAGAAAACACCTCAATATGGTCTGGCTGCAAATTTTCGTATTTCTGTAAAGCGTTCTTTTAAGAAAAAGGATGGGAAAAAATATGACTATTTTTCCTGCTCAGCTTTTGATAAATCCGCTGAATATATTGAAGAGTACATTGAAGAAGGCGATTATATTGGAATACATGGAACACTTTTAAATGACAATTACGAAAATGACGATGGAGATATGGTGTATAAGGATAAGATTACAGTGCTCCGGATTGAATTGCTTAGAAAACGAAATGATGAAGAGGAAGGATATGATTACGAGGAAGAGTCAGAGGACAACGATTATGATGATGAAGAATATGAAGAAGACGACTACGAGAATGACTATGAAGATGATGAGTATGAAGAAGAGGAATTGGAGGAAGAAGAGTACGAAGAGGAAGAAAAAGGATATCGCAGAAGTGTAAGAAAACCCAATAGAAATACGACAACCTCGTATAAGAGAAGCAGCAGGCAAAAGAAAACAGCGCCTAAAAAAAGATCTGAGCAGAGAAAAAGAGCGAAAGAAAATTCAGAAAGAAGGAAGCGACAAGGAAAGAGAAGTGCACCGGAGCGAAAACGCGGTGATAGTAGAAAACGTAACCTGGTAGATGAAGAATTTGAGCGTGTACAGGAATCAGAGTATAACAATTATGGATTTGACTAAAAATAGAAGCATTTTTAACAGAAAGGAACTTGTGCTGTTATGAGTAGTAAATGGAAATACTTTGTCAAAAAGTATCAAAATTTTTGTATTGCTTCGGGGATTGTAGGATTTCTGTTAGCCCCATTTTTATGGCCGTTTTTCCTCGCAATTCTGGTGAATACCTTGTCCCTGACAGTACCAGTTCTGCTGGTGTACTTGGTGATTCGCCAGCTGAAAAAGAGGCCAGAAGGAGCAGAAAAAGAAACATTTAAAGAGGTAGCTGAAAATAGGAAAGAAAAAGCAGAGGTACCTGAAGAACAGTCTTTGAAAAGGGCGGCTCCGGTTGTGAAAGCTCCCAAACAGGAACAGACGGTGAAAAAGAAAATGGAAAAAGAACGGAGCCCAAGTGTTTCCGAAGAATTGAATGAAGCAGAGAAAGTAGCAAGAAACTGGTATATCATGGAAGGAAGAGAAAAATTTCATCATATTTCCATGAAGCTGGCATCAGAAGGAGTCAACTCTTTTTCCATAGGAAAAGACGGGTTGTGCAGTATCCGAACCGAAAAAGGGTTTCGCAGAGTTGCAGCAATTCGGGATTTTCCAGCTCAAAAAATGTTGGTCATCAAAAAAGAACTGGAAAAAGAAGGGATTTACTATGTAAAACTTTCTGGACGCTATATGTGGGTTACAAGGAGGGAATAGCTTGTTAGAGTGTAGATACGCTTCTTCCATCTATTATAATCAGGAAAACGGATATACTGTGGCGGTATATGAAACAGAAGATGAAATTCCAGAAGGGAAGAAGGAGATTGGGAAACAGCAGTTTATAGCAGTTGGCTGCGAACTGCCAAGAAATGAAGGGTTGGATATATCCTTAAAAGGACAATGGAAAGAATCAGAACGGTATGGAAAACAGTACCATGTGGCTTCTTTTGAGATTCAGATGCCAACAACGGGAGAAGGGGTGAAAGCGTACCTTTCTTCCGGATTGATCAAAGGGGTTGGACCTATTATCGCAGAAAGGATTGTAGACCGGTTCGGGAAAAATACCTTCTATGTCTTTGAACAATGTCCAGAACGTTTGCTTGAAATTCCAGGAATTACACAAAGAAAGCTGGATAGTATTTTAGAGGGGTACCATAAAAGCGAAAATATCCGTCAGCTTTCTCTTTTTTTATCTTCTGCGGGTGTAACACCAAAGAAAATAGAAAAATTCAGGAACATTTTGGACACAAGGCAGTCAGCATTATCAAAAAAGATCCCTTTCGTTTGTGTGAAATGGAAGGTTTTGGATTTAAAACGGTTGATCCGATAGCCAGGAAGGTCAAACATTTTCAGGCAGATAATCCTTTACGGATAAAAGCAGCTATATTATATGTTTTAAAAGAAGCAGAAGGGGAAGGGCATCTTTATTTAGAGGTGCCTGAAATTTTGACAAGAACAAAATCCTTATTGTTTCGAGGAGATAAAAGAGGTCATGTCACAGAACGGAAAATACGTGATGCAGGGAATTCACTCATTAAAGAAGACAAGGAACTTGTCTGCAGCTATACGAAAATTTATTCTAAGAAAAATTATGAGTCGGAACAAAAAGCTGTTATACAACTTGCGGCGCTCAGCCGATATCCGATAAAAAGATATGATGTAGAAAAATGGATTTCCGGTTTGGAATCGAAAGAAAACATACAATTAGCGGAAAAGCAAAGAAAAGGGATTGAAATGGTTTTTCAAAATCCAGTTTCCATTATAACAGGAGGACCTGGAAGTGGTAAAACAACCCTGCTGCGTTTTATTGTTATGATACAGGAAAAATTGAATATAGATAGTATGATTTTATTGGCAGCACCTACCGGAAGAGCGCGACAGAGAATGTATGAAGCAACGGGATATCCGGCGTTGACGATACATAAAAGTATCGGACTTACAGGAGCAGACGGTGAAGAAGCATGGAATGCTGGAGAAATGCTTTGCGATGACTTGATCATCATTGATGAGTGTAGCATGGTAGATATGCATCTGTTTACCAGTCTGATGATGAAAATAAAGACTGGAAGTCGGATTGTTTTTGTGGGAGATAAAGACCAGCTGGAATCAGTAGGTCCTGGAAATGTATTTAAAGAACTCATTGACTCCAGAGTCATTCCAGTTACTGTTTTAGATCAATGTTTCCGGCAGGAAAACCCTACTATTTTGGAGAATGCGATAAAAATCAACTGTGGCAAACAAAATTTGGTATATGATAACAGTTTTTCCTTTGTAGCAGCACATGATGATGAAGAAGCCGCGAAAAAGATTATGAAACTTTTTGATATGGAGTGGAAGTTGCAAAGGAAAAATGTAAATGCAGTGCAGGTATTAACACCTTTAAGGGAAGATACGAAGGTAAGCGCAAATGCTTTGAATCTAAAAATCAAAGACAGAATCAATCCTCACCAGATAGGACAACAGGAAATCAAAAATGGAAACAAAATTTTTCGTATACAGGATAAAGTAATGCAGACGAAAAATGAAGATGAAATTTCCAACGGAGATATCGGGATTGTACGAAAAATAGGAAAGGTGAGCGGTAAGAAATATATGGAAGTAGATTTTGGAGAAGAGCGGGTTATGCGATATCAGGAAGGAGAATCTTGGAACCTTGTTCATGCGTATGCAATTACTGCACATAAAGGACAAGGCTCCGAGTATCCGGTAGTCATCATTCCGATTTTGTCATGTTTTCGGCGGCATACCTTAAAGCGAAATCTATATTATACGGCAATTACAAGGGCAAAAAGAAAAGTCATTCTTGTGGGAAGCAAACAGGCATTTTCCCAGGCAATACGGGCGGGAAGATCCAAAAAAAGAAATACGTTGTTATCTTATCGGTTAAAAAAAGCATTTACGGAGGTTTTGGATAAGAATGAAGCGGCATAAGAAAATAGCAGGAAACTATTTGTAAAATTAAGAATAGTTATGATAGGGAAGGAAAAATAAACAGTCCTTCCTTATTATACTGATTATATGGAAGAATGATACAGTGAGAAAAATGTCAAAATTCTTGAATAAAAAGAAAATATTCATGTATAATAGTGTTAAGAATAGCAACAATATTGTTGACATGCAATGGTTGGTTTGTTAAAATTATAAACAGATATTTAGGAGGGTAAGCATGAAAGAATTTAATGGAGAAAAGTTTTGCAAGGATATTATTGAATTAAGAGGAACAGATTCACAATCAGCATTTGCAGAGAAACTAGGGATTAATAGATCAACATTGTCTTTGTTGGAAAACGGGAAACAGATTCCAACACTTGAACTTTTTAACAAATTGTGTAATTTGGCGTCAAAAAGTACGGAGGAATATTTTAAAGAAACAACAAAGGATTCCTTAGTATATTTAATGGGAAGTCTTGATGAGGCTGATAAGATGAAAATTGAAGAGATGGCTGAACGCATTCGCATTAAGGAGAAATATGAGAGGTTAGCGAAAAGGAGTAGTTATGTCGGATATTAATTATAAAGAATTATTTGAACACTATTACCAGAAGGATTATGATTTCAATACATCTTCTTTGTCAGCGGAGCAAATTAAAGATATTAAGCAGACAGCACGGCAGATGAGGGTGGACTATGCATTAGCGCCAATGGGAACTAGTATCTTCAACTGGATATTAAACCAGAATAGTAACATAAGATTTGAATTGGTGCCATTTGATTCTGAAAATATTGATGGTATGCTTTATGTGCCAACAACTGGAAAGGATTGTGCATATATCATATTGAATGTAAATAAGCCATTGATTAATCAGATTTTTACGGCTGCTCATGAATTTTATCATTATATCAAAGATTATAAAAAATTTAGAGAAACGCCGTATATCTGTGATTTTAATAAGCTGAAAGATATAAATGAGATGTGTGCAAGCCGGTTTGCGGCAGAACTATTATTGCCAGAAGAAGCACTGCTAAGAGAAATCAAAGATTATTTGGTGAATATGAAAATTCCAGATACCAGTAAAATGACCTTTCATCAGTATGCGACTTTGATGATTTTTTTAACAGTAAAATATCAAATGCCATTGAAAGCTGTGATTTATCAGATTGGCAGAGGAAGGATACATTAAAAATATCGAATGAATATATTAAAAAATTATGAAATTCAATAAAAAAATGTGTTAAGGGAGATTGAAGATATTTAAAAAACGATGTTGAAGAACTTTATAAAAAAGAAAATAATTATGTTCTTCCGTATAGTTCCACATATGTAGATATGGAAAGGGCCTTTTCTACAGGGAATGCATCAAGGGAAGAAATTCTGGAAGATGCTAAAAAACTTGAATTGGATATGAAATTAATTGATGATATTCTTGCGCAAGATACGGAAGAAGATGACGAAGAAACAGATGATGAGGAACTCTTTGCCTTGATTCGTGCAAAAAGGGGGTAACTACAGATGATAACACCATTGAAAAGAACTCCTTTGCATGATTTGTTGAATAAACCCGTTTTATTCGATGCTAATATTTTCATGGTGGGAATTGAAGATAGAATATCTAATAAGAATTGCTCTTTTGAAAATATGAAACAACTGTATATACAGCCACTTTTTGAGAGTTTCACAGATATTTATATCCATGATGAAGTATATAAAGAACTAGATGAGAATGCAAAAAAGATGGTTGATACATATATAGGGAAAAATGTTACAATCGTAAAAGAAGATGGAGTGTATGGAACAGATCCATTGTATACGACGATTTTTAACCATATTGCAGGGCATGAACTTGTGAATTATAAACGAGAAATTCAAAAGACAGAGGGGAAGTATACAGTTTAGCTTATGCTGCATACCATAAGATGAACTATTTTGTTCCAAGGAAATTATGGTAGATAATATTGCACACGAACTGAAGGATTTACAGGATATTGATATTATTACATTTGATATTATTGTTTTAGCAGCGTATATTTATTATGTACATAAAAACGATTCTTCAAATACTAAAGGATTAAAATCTATTTATAAAAGGTATTGTGCAGATGTTATCAAAAGGCACGGATTGCCGAAAACATTAAACGAATATATTAAGGCATCATTAGAGTATTTATAAAGCAGACTTTGACAAAAGAATGATATGCTTCAGGTATTTTAAAACTATTAGAAGTTTTTCTGTATTCGGATCGTGAAGTAAAGGAAAAGAAAGAGATATTAGAGAATGATTTTTCAATTGAAATGACAAAGACATTAGAAAGTGAGGTGTCTAATGTGTAATCTGAGTAAAGGCGTTGAAGAAAAAGGAATTCAAAAAGGAATTCTTCTTTCAATTAGAAACCTTATGGAAACAATGGGGTGGCCGGTAGAACAGGCAATGGAAGGACTGAAAATTCCTGAAGAACAAAAGAGTAAATATTTAGAAGAATTGAAAAAGGGATAAGAATTTAAAATATGTAACTTTTAAATAAGCTAGAGTGAAAATAAAATTTCCCCGGCTATGAAGAAAAGTCTGTAAATAGGCATTTCTACGATAATCAAGGGCGAAAAGTTTGCGTAGAATCAGCTTTTGTCCCTTGATTTATGTATGATAGTTACAAAATCGAGGGACAAATAATAGGACACATTATAGTATCTTTCATGATATAAGTGCTGTGCTCGCAAAATAGGATGTTGCTTTTAAACGTTACCAAGGTACGTTGAGACATTTCAATAAAAACTATATCAGTGCAGAAATATTTCCAAGAAAACTAGTACGAAAAATCGTAAAGGTAGAAAAAATCTGATATGCCAGTGATTATGACACGTTTTATATCGCCTCCAAGGAAGTAACAATCCGACAGATTAAAACTGAGGGAATACTATTGAAATTTGGGAAAAATATTTAGAAATGGAATAAAGCTATATAAATAAAAAGTAAAGCACGAGAGTGAGAATCAGCATAGGTTCATGCTCTTGTGCTTTTTTGATTTACTTGGAAATGAAGAGAAATTTTCAGGTGAATCAAAAACATCGTGAATATCAGATGTGTTCTATATAGAAATATGCTACACTACCGAAAAAAGCGTGGAGGGCAAAATCATGAATTATAATGAGCAGGTAAAAAAATATCTGGAATATTGCGAATTTCGGAAAGAGTTAGACTGGAACACCTTGAAAGCGTATAGAATTGATTTAAAATAGTTCTTTGAATTTACCCAAGAGGATATGCCTGAAAAAGATAAAATAGCTTCTTGTATAATTCAAAGTGTAGAGAGTAAATAATTTTACAAAAATAGATACCTAAGTTAAACTGTCATTGCTGACCGGCCAGTTAGCAAATGAACAGAATAAGGAAGGTATCTACAAATAAATTCTACACAAAACAAGAAGATTGAGCAAGTTGTTGTTGGCCTCATAAATTATCAAAATACTGATTTACTTGCCTGTCTCTGAATTAACCTGTATACTGCCATCAGCATACAAAAGGAAAGGATCTCAGAGCACCCTCCTGGCAAGTTGTGTACTCTGAGACCCTGGTCACTAAACCATGGTTACATTTTGATGACTGGGCCAATATGTTTGGCGAAGTCACAACAACATTGGAACTTGCCCAAGAAGGAAGTGGCTACCGTATGCGAACAAAGTTTAATAAATTTGTGAATCTTCCGGAGCTTATGACGATGTTTAAGGAATTTGCAGATATCCAGCTTGCAGAAATGCTAAAACTTCCTGTTCCGAAAACTGCGGGGTGGAAAATGTATCACCGTGGAGTCAGAAGCCAGTGAATATGTAAAAATGATTGAATGGAAACTTTTGTAGAACGGGCAGACGGCAAATCCGGAATGGCGGTGTAGATCCCCAAGACGAT
>ENA-OQBV01001292-OQBV01001292.1-human-gut-metagenome-genome-assembly--contig:-NODE-1292-length-12568-cov-2.092276_pt1 | contig 12568 bp, 16 predicted proteins | sample MGYA00242750_ERZ504559 | MGnify/ENA primary metagenome ERZ504559 (study PRJEB26092, sample SAMD00036230) | human gut metagenome | host: Homo sapiens | study: EMG produced TPA metagenomics assembly of...
ATTTTCCGCAACGATGCCGAAGGCAATTATGGAGATTACGAAGAAATTCCAGAAGAATGCGGAAGTGATCAAAGTGACGAAAAAGGAACTGACTGTGCCGAATATTGAACAGTTCTACTATGAGGTAAAACCGAAGAATAAGGAAGAAGTGCTGACACGTCTGCTTGACATTTATACACCGAAACTTTCTGTGATCTTCTGTAATACGAAGAAGCAGGTAGATCTGCTTGTAACTGCACTTTTAGGGCGCGGATACTTTGCAGCAGGACTTCACGGAGATATGAAGCAGGCACAGAGAGACCGTGTAATGCAGGGATTTAGAAGTGGAAAGACAGATATCCTTGTAGCGACAGATGTGGCTGCAAGAGGAATTGATGTCGATGAAGTGGAGGCAGTATTTAACTATGATCTGCCACAGGATGAAGAGTATTATGTACACCGGATCGGAAGAACCGGACGAGCAGGAAGAGTTGGACGTTCTTTTTCTTTTGTCTCCGGGAAAGAAGTATATAAATTGAAAGAAATCCAGCGTTACTGCAAGACAAAGATTTACGCGCAGAAAGTACCGTCATTGAACGATGTCGCAAATACAAAGATTGACAATGTATTGGAAGAGATTGAGAAGATGATCGAAAAAGAAGATCTGACCATGATGATCAATGCAATCGAGGAGAAAGTCAATGATTCTGACTATACAGCAATGGATATGGCAGCCGCATTTTTAAAATTGTACACCGGAATGAAAGATGAAAATGAATCGGAAGATGAATTTGACTTCGGAGATACCGGAGCGGAAGAGCCGGGAATGGTCCGACTGTTCATCAATATTGGGAAGAAGCAGAAAGCAAGACCGGGAGACATTCTCGGAGCGCTTGCAGGAGAAAGTGGAATGCCTGGAAAACTGATCGGAACGATCGATATGTTTGATAAATATACATTTGTAGAAGTGCCGAGAGAGTATGCAAGAGATGTTCTTCACGCAATGCAGAATGTGAAGATCAAAGGAAAATCCATTGCGATCGAGCCGGCAAATCAAAAGTAAAAAATAAGAACAAAAAGTAATAGGAAAAAATTAAGAAGAATGCGGAAATCTAATGATTCAGAATTAATGAATTCATATCCCGGTAATCTTTCGGGGAGATTCCGTATTCTTTTTTAAATGCCCGGTAAAAACTGGAGTAATCTCGAAATCCGAACAGCTGGTAGATTTCAGTAATGCTCATATTTCCAAGAATTGCCTCCCGGCACTGGTCTAACCGTTTTTTGGTGATGTACTGGTGCACGGAGATTCCGATACTGTCTTTAAAGATATGGGCGATATGATACTTACTTACATAAAATTCTCTCGCAAGGCGATCCAGCGACAGGTCTTCATTGAGATGCTCTTCAATATACTGCGAGATGTTCTGGTACAGGGCAAGTCCTTCGTGTTGTCTTGCAGGATGCAGACGTTCGTAGATCATTCGGTTCAGATGAAGGATCAAATCGTTGACGGAGAGCGGAATCTGTGCTTCTTTTCCGAATTTATCCGACTGCATTTCCTCAATGAGGCGAAGTGCTTTGGACTGCACCGCATTGAAGGATACCCGGTCATTGTGGTACAGATAAGTGTGTGTTGCCTGCACATGGTGCATAAGATATACATAATCCGGCGAAATCTGGGCAAGATAATTACAATATTCCTGACTGATCCAGAAGATAAATCTCCGGTAAGGAACTTTAGAACTGTGGATGATCGAGTGGTGGTAAATGTGCGGGGGAATCAGCATAATGTCACCAAATTGAACTGGATAAATATCAGAACCAATCTGGATACTGACATCACCTTCCAGAAAAAAAATAGAATTCATAGTAATTGTGAGCATGATTTTCTACTTTTAAGAGAGTCGTGTCACTGTAATAGTAAATCTCAAAATCTTTTGATACCATATGCTGGCGTGTAAGAAACTGTGTGCGGAGTTCTTTCTTCATAGGGCGTCCTTTCTGCTTTTCGGTGAGATTTTTTGGTTTTATTTTGCTATAATACTATAAAACAACAAGAAATGCAATGTATACAACAAATACGCCAATGGTGCTTTTGTTGTTTTTTTGTAAGATGAAGAGAAGAAACGCAAATAAAAGAGGTAATGAAAGGAAACAAGAAAATCATGGAAATGACATTAAGATGGTATGGTTCAAAATTTGATACAGTAACATTACAGCAGATCCGCCAGATTCCGGTGTGACAGGAGTTATCACAACATTATATGACACAACACCGGGAGAAGTGTGGAGCAGAGAGAGATCCGCGAGATGAAGCAGAGTAAGAAGCAGCAGGTCTTCATGTAGCAGGTATTGAAAGTGTCAACGTACAACGATGCAATCAAGACAGGTGCGGTAGACAGAGATAAATACATCGATAATTACATTGAGACACTGGAAAAATCTCCGGAACAAGGAAGGTATATTCATCTTAGTATGTTATAACTTCATGCCGGTATTTGACTGGACAAGAACAGAGCTTGCAAGAATGAGACCAGATGGATCTACAGTACTTGCATATACACAGGAAGCAGTAGATGCAATCAATCCGGAAAACATGTTTGAGTCAATTGCCGGGGATATGAACGGAACAGTGATGCCGGGATGGGAACCGGAACGTATGGAGAAAGTAAAAGAACTGTTTGAGATGTACAAAAGATATTGTGAGAAAAATTATTTGAAAATCTCAAATATTTCCTGGAGAGAATTATGCCGGTATGTGACAAATACGACATTAACATGGCAATTCATCCGGGACGATCCTGCATGGAGCGTATTTGGACTTCCTAGAATTATCATCAATAAGACAAATATCTTAAGATTGATGAGTATGGTAGACAACCCGCACAATAGGTGTGACATTCTGCTCAGGATCTTATGGAACAACTTAAAAAATGATCTTCCGATATGATCCGCTCTCTGAAAGGAAGAATCCATTTTGCACATGTGCGTAACTTAAAATTCAACTCTCCGACAGATTTTGAGGAGGCTGCACACCATTCTTCTGACGGAACATTTGATATGTATGAAATTATGAAAGCACTCTATGAAATCGGATTTACAGGACCAATCAGACCAGATCACGGTCGTATGATCTGGGGAGAAGTGGCAATGCCTGGATACGGACTGTATGACAGAGCACTTGGAGCAACTTACTTAAACGGACTTTGGGAAGCAATTGAGAAAGGGGCAAAATAGGATGCAGTTAAGCAAAGCTGGATTGGCAGATAGAAAACAGTGGGAGGAAAAAGGATACCGACTTCCGCAGTTTGACCGTGAGCAAATGGTGGCTGCCACAAAAGAAGCACCATATTGGGTACACTTTGGAGCAGGGAATCTTTTCCGTGCATTTCAGGCAAATGTGGCACAGAATCTCTTAAATGAAGGAGTGCTTGACAGAGGAATTGTTGTGGCGGAAGGATATGATTATGAAATCGTAGAAAAAATGAACCGCCCACACGATGATTACAGCATTCTTGTGACATTAAAAGCAGACGGCAGTGTAGAGAAAACTGTAGTAGGAAGTGTTGCAGAATCTCTTGCACTGGATTCTGAGAATGAGACAGATTTTGGAAGACTCAAAGAAATCTTCACGACAGAATCTCTTCAGATGGCAAGTTTTACAATTACAGAGAAGGGATACAGCCTTGTAAATGGAAAAGGGGAAACACTTGCAGATGTCGCAGAGGATTTTGTGGCAGGACCTGAGAAGGCAAGAAGTTATATCGGAAAAGTATCTGCACTTTTATATGCAAGATACCAGGCAGGAGAAAAGCCAGTGGCAATGGTAAGTATGGACAACTGTTCCCACAACGGAACGAAGTTATACGATGCAGTCCACACATTTGCAGAGACATGGGTAAAAAATGGAGTTGCTGAGGATGGATTTGTAGCTTACATCGAAAATCCTGACAAAGTTTCTTTCCCGTGGACTATGATTGATAAGATTACTCCTCGTCCGGACAGTTCTGTGGAAGAAATCTTAAAAAATGATGGGGTGGAAGAACTCGAGCCGGTGATCACTTCAAAGAATTCTTATGTGGCGCCGTTTGTCAATGCAGAAGAGTGTGAGTACCTTGTCATTGAAGACAGATTCCCGAACGGAAGACCGGAACTGGAAAAAGGCGGACTGATGTTTACAACACGCGAGACTGTAGACAAGGTAGAAAAGATGAAAGTCTGCACTTGCTTAAATCCGCTTCACACAACACTGGCAGTGTTTGGATGTCTGCTCGGATATGACTTGATTTCTAAAGAAATGAAAGATGAAGTATTAAAGAAACTTGTAGAGGGAATCGGATATGTGGAAGGACTTCCGGTTGTAGTAAATCCGGGGATCCTTGACCCGAAAGAATTTATTGATACGGTTTTAAATGTGCGTATTCCAAATCCGTTTATGCCGGATACTCCACAGAGAATCGCAACAGATACTTCTCAGAAGCTTGCGATCCGTTTCGGTGAGACGATCAAAGCATATGAGGCAGGTGAGAGCTTAAATACAGCAGATCTGAAACTGATTCCACTTGTATTTGCAGGATGGCTCCGTTATCTGATGGGTGTGGATGACAATGGAAAAACATTTTGACTTAAGCCCAGATCCGCTTCTTGAGACAGTTTGTCCATACGTAGCAGGATTTAAACTCGGAGAAGAGACAGATGTGGAAGCTTCTGTAAGACCGATCTTAGAAAACAAAGCAATTTTTGGTGTGAACTTGTACGAAGTAAACATGGCAGAAACTGTATGTGGTTACTTGAAAGAAATGCTTGCAGGAACCGGTGCAGTGAGAAACACATTGGAAAAATATGTAAGATAAAAGAAAGAGGACTTGGAAGGGGCTTACCCTTTCAAGTCCTTTGTGATTAAGAGGCAAGGCATTCACGCATGACTTCGTAAGCACCTTTTTCTTCTATTTCTTCTAAGTACCGGCATACTTCTGCTTCAAATCCATCCAGTTTGCTGAGGTCTTCGCCCCAGAAACTGTTCGTTGGTGCAGACTGTATGTGCAAGACTTTTGCGCTGTCATTTCTGTGGGCAAAGAAGAAGTCGAGAACAGCCCTGATCATCTTTGATCATATATTCGGTGCCGTTTCGCATCCTACGAGTCCATCTTCGGTCAGTTTTTCTCCGCGGAAGAAGGCAATATAGAATGCAAAAGAAGCAGTGATGCAGGAAGGCAGCTTTCCAGTTTCTTTGAGGTATCCTTTCAGAGAAGGCATAACTCGGGCTTTCCACTTTGATGTGGAGTTCAGCGAGATAGAAAGGAGCGCATGATCAATAAATGGATTGCGGAATCGCTCTGTCACAGATGCGGCGAATTCTTCCAGTTCTTCCTTTGGCAGAGTTAATGTAGGAATGATTTCCTCGTAAATTGTTTTATTCATAAACTTCTGAATGACTTCATCTTCCATACAGTCACGCACGATGTCCTGTCCGGCAAGGTAGGCACCCAGAACGAAGGAAGTGTGTGCACCGTTGAGAATGCGCACCTTGCGCTGCTTGTAAGGTTTATGATCATCGGTGATTAGGACAGGGAGACCTGCTTCTTCAAATGGAAGCTCTTTTTTCAGAGACTGTGGTCCTTCAATAACCCAGAATCCAAAGATTTCTCCGGTATCGATCAACTGATCGATGTAGCCGTTTTCCTTGTTGATCTCGTCTGCCTCAGCTCTCGGATATCCGGTTACAATCCGGTCTACCAATGTGGAGCAGAAGAGATTTTCCCGGCGGATCCAGTTAGAGAAGTCCTCACCGAGATTCCACTGTGCTGCATAATTTAGTACACATTTCTCCAGTTCTTTTCCATTATTATCGATCAGTTCACATGCAAGGACTACAAATCCTTTTCCTGTTTCTGTACCAAATTTCTGGAATCTACGGTATAAGAACTGTGTGAGCTTTGCTGGATAGCTGGAAGCAGGAGAATCTGTGAACTGGCAGGAAGGATCGTAGACGATTCCGGCTTCTGTTGTATTGCAAGCGATGTAACGGAGATCTGGATTCTCTGCGCAGGCAAGCACCTCTTCATAATCTTTGTATGGGTTTAAGCACCTGCTTACGCAGGAGATGACCCGTTTCTGATTTACTTTCTGACCATTCTGAAAGCCACGCAGATAGAGTGTGTAGAGTCCTTCCTGTTCGTTAATCAGATCGGCAAGTCCCGGTGCGATTGGCTGGCACAGGACGACTTTTGACTGGAATCCGGTCTTTTCATTTAAGATGTCAATAAAATAGTCTACAAATGCCCGGAGGAAATTCCCTTCGCCGAACTGGAGCACACGTTCTGGTGCTTCCGGAAGTAGATAGCCGTCATAATTTTGCTCACGTAGAGTCTGGTAACTTAGTTTTTTCATATAAATATCCTCACTTTCTGATTGACATATTGTTTCGTTTTTGATTGCAAAGTCAGGGTGCTCTACAATGTAACGCCCTGTTTAAAGATAGCCATATCATGGAAACCGGCCGCCTCTGATTTTACTTTTTCGCCGGAGGCGATGCGGATGACATAATCAAATAATTGTGCAGCGAGTTCTTCTAAGGAAGAATCTTCTACCATTGCACCACAGTTAAAATCAATCCAGTTTGATTTCTTCTGATAGAGTGCGGAATTGCTGGAAATCTTCATAGTTGGAACAGGGGAGGCAAACGGGGTTCCGCGTCCTGTTGTAAACAGAACAATGTGTGCACCGGAAGCTGCAAGCGCAGTGGAAGCAACCAGATCATTGCCGGGAGCACTTAAAAGATTCAGACCGCGGCGGGAAACCGGTTCTCCATATGCAAGGGACTCCTCGAACTGGTGCATGCCCGGATTTCTGGGTACACCCCAGGGATTTGTCTTCTAATGTAGAGATACCACCTTTTTTATTTCCTGGAGATGGATTTTCATAAATCGTCTGTCCGTGCTCCTTGAAGTAATTTTTAAAATTGTTGATCAGACAGACTGTCTGGTTAAATAGTTCTTCGGTTTCACAACGGTTCATCAGCAGTGTCTCTGCGCCAAACATTTCCGGAACTTCCGTAAGGATGGTTGTGCCTCCTTTGGAAATCAGCATGTCAGAAAATGCGCCGACAACAGGATTGGCAGTGATTCCGGAAAGTCCGTCAGAACCTCCGCATTTCATGCCGATGACAAGTTCCCGGCAGCTGATTGGCTCCCGATGAAACTGACTGGCGTAATCAACAAGTTCCTGAATGATATTTAAAGCTTCTTCTATCTCATTTTCACAGTCTTGAGCGACAAGAAAGCGGACACGGTTTTCATCATAATTGCCGATATAGGATTTCAGGACATCAATATTACTGTTTTCACATCCGAGTCCCAGGACAAGGACAGCTCCAGCATTCGGGTGATTGATCAAATCTGCCAGAATCTTCCGGGTATGTTCTTGGTCATCGCCCATCTGTGAGCAGCCGTAAGGATGAGAAAAGGCTAGGATCTCCTCCACCGATCCAGAAATTAGAGACTGTGCCTGTCGTTTAATCGCAGAAGCGACATTATTAACACAGCCAACAGTAGGAATGATCCAGATACCATTGCGGATTCCGACTTTTCCATTTGCTCTGCGGTATCCTTGGAATGTGCGGTCAGCGGAAGAGGGAAGGGGAGTCGCTTGTCTGTCATAAGTATAGGTTAGAAGTTGATCGAGATTTGTATGGATATTATGGGTGTGAACCCAGGAACCTGTCGGAATTTCTTTTGTAGCAGTTCCGATTTGAGCACCATATTTTATAACAGGAGCGCCCTCAGGGAGATTGCAAAGTGCAAATTTATGTCCTTGAGGGATATCTTCTGTCAATAGGAGTGTACCCGAAGGCAGTATTAGTTCTGAATGGGCAGTCAGAGGTTCCAATGCGACTGCAACATTATCACTGGAATGAATTTTTATAAATTTCTGCATAACTCCGTCCTTTCAAAAACAATATTGTAAGCGTTTACATTACCATACGATATTTTGAAAAAACAGTCAACAGAAAATGAAAAAAACTTTATACTTCGTTGAAATACACAAAAAAACCATGATAAAAATTGGAAGGAAACACAATGGATTTTTCACTTGAATCAAAGAGAAAAAGCGAGTATGATAGAATGAGAATGAAAGAGCTTTCAAAAAGTGAGGAAAGATATAGAAGTATGACAGTGATATGTGGTACAATGAATGAAAGAAAGTTGGTGAAAATATGGATGAATTAAAGAGGGATAAAATGAATATCTATGATATAGCGAGGCTTTCAGGGGTTTCGATTGCCACGGTTTCAAGAGTGGTAAATGGAAGTCCGAATGTAAGTGAGAAGACAAAAGAAAAAGTGCTTGCAGTTATTAAAAAATCAGAATATACGCCGAACGTATTTGCCCGTGGTCTAGGGTTAAATTCCATGAAGATGATAGGGATTTTGTGTCCGGATATTTCAGATCTTTATATGGCACAGGCAGTTTCTTATCTGGAAAAAAGACTCCATGCATATGGGTATGATTGTATTTTAGGATGTAGCGGGCATGAGCAGAAATCTAAGGAGCATCATACAAGCTTCTGTTGTCAAAAAGAATTGATACGTTGATCATGGTCGGTTCTACTTATGCAGGAATTGGAAAGGAGCCCAGAGAAACGGAGTATATCCAGGCGGCAGCAAAACAAGTTCCAGTCTTTATGGTAAATGGATATATTCAGGGAGAGAATATTTTTTGCTTCTATGGAGATGATTTTCAAGGGGCATATGATGTAACGACGGCATTGATCCGGAGAGGAAAGAAAAGAATTCTATTTTTGAGTGATTCTCATACATATAGTGCGGAGCAGAAGTTAAAGGGGTATGAAGCTGCTCTCTCAGATGCAGGGTATCCGATTTTAGGAGATTTAAAATTTTATACAAAAAATGATATACATTATATTCAAGATATTTTGCTGGCGCACCGGACCTTAGAATTTGACAGTGTACTGGCATGCAATGACAGTTTGGGAGTAGGAGCATTGAAATACGCAAAGGCGAGAGGAATCAAAGTGCCGGAAGAGTTAAGCGTAACAGGCTATAACAATTCGGGGATGGCCGTATGCAGCGAACCAGAATTAACTTCGGTCGACAATCATTTAGAGCAGATTTGTTATGATACGATTGAAAATATGGTAAAAGTGCTTCAAGGGGAGAACGATGTGGAACAAAATAATAAGATTCCATGCCAGATTGTAAAAAGATGTTCTACAGATTTTTAAAAATTACAGAGGAGTAAGGAATAAGATTGTAAATATTTTTTTGAATGTGGTAGTGTATAAAAGAAGATAGAACAGATTCAGGAGGATAAAAGAATGAAAGATCAGAATTGTGCATACTGCGTAGAAGGCGAATTATTAGATGCATTTGGAATTAAGATTTGTGAATTGGAAAGCTCAAAAGTTTACTTATTTAAAGAACAGAGCCACTTAGGACGTGTGATCGTTGCTCATAAGAAACATGTAAGTGAACTGGTAGAATTATCTCAGGAAGAACTTCATTTATATTTTGATGAAGTGGCTAAAGTTGCCAATGTGCTTCACAAATTATTTCAGCCGGAGAAAGTGAACTATGGAGCATATGGAGATACTGGACATCATCTGCACTTCCATTTAGTTCCGAAATATAAAGATGGATATGAGTGGGGCGGTGTATTTCGCAATGAATCCGGGAAGAAAAGTATCTCACAGAACAAGAATACGCAGAATTAGTAGAAAAGATTAAGAACGAATTATAAAATAGTGGTATCAACTTGCAGAAGATCTGCAAATGATATGCTCCCTTCGAGGAAGACAAGTGTAATAATAAATACTTATTCCTTGGGAGGGAGCATATTTTATTTAGTTTTTTGGTTGGGATACAAGAAGTCCACTGCGAAGTAGTATTGGTCTGACCGCGTTGTAGATAAATACTACAAGGATGACAGATACAACAGCATTGACAAATGTAGTTGCTGCGCTCCACTTTGCAAGAACTTCTGCCATTTTCTGAGGCTGTCCGAGGATATATTGCTTATAAAAATATCCAACGATCGGATCGGCGATGACATTGAAGCTAAGACCGGCAATCGAGGCGATCAGACTCCACTTAAAGACGTATTTCTTGTCAGTGCTGTCGTTGATCTTTGCAATATGGTGAGCTACAAGACCAACGATAAGCCCAATACATAATTTCAGGAAAAAGGTCTTTGGTGCACCAGTGATATAGATTGGATCCATTAAATCGGCGATGGTCATACCAATCGCGCCAGCCAGCCCGCCATACCAGCCTCCGAGTAACAGTGCACCAAGCACACAGAATGCATTTCCGATGTGAAGGGATGTCGCATCACCGCCAGGCATTGGAATCTTAATCTGTAAAAAGTAAATGATACGAAGCAGAGAGCCGCCAGTAATGCGGTTTGTGCTAATTTCATAACAGTTTGATTTTTTGTTTTCATATGTCTCATCCTCTCATGTATTTGCCATATTCGATATCGATATGGCGTTTTTATTTCTTTGTAAATCTATCCTAGCACAAGAGTGGTCATGTAAAAATAGCCAGTTTTACAAAAAACGACCAGTCCAGATGAAAACAAAAGAAAAAGACCAGAAACTTTCTGGCCTCTTTCTATATTATATAAGATAGGGATGATTATGCGAAGTATCTCTTTAATAATCCTTCGAATGCTTTTCCGTGACGAGCTTCGTCTCTTGCCATTTCATGAACTGTATCATGAATTGCATCAAGGTTAGCAGCTTTTGCACGTTTTGCAAGATCAAATTTTCCGGCAGTAGCTCCGTTTTCAGCTTCTACTCTCATTTCAAGGTTTTTCTTTGTGCTGTCTGTAACAACTTCACCTAATAATTCAGCGAATTTAGCAGCGTGTTCTGCTTCTTCCCATGCAGCTTTTTCCCAGTATAAACCGATCTCTGGGTATCCTTCTCTGTGAGCTACTCTTGACATAGCAAGGTACATACCAACTTCTGAACATTCTCCTTCAAAGTTTGCTCTTAAATCTGCAAGAATGTCTTCGCTTACACCCTGAGCAACACCTACAACGTGCTCAGCAGCCCATTCTCTTTCTCCTGTCATTTCTTTGAATTTATCAGCTCCTACATGGCACTGTGGACATTCAGCTGGTGCAGCTTCTCCTTCATAAACATATCCGCATACTGTACATACAAATTTTTTTCATAGTTAAGATCTCCTTTCTTTTACTTTTTATTTTTCAATATCAGTAATAGTTACTGATATTAATTTTAGCATAATTAGTTTCTTTTGTCAATGGATATTTGAAAAATTCTTTTGCTAAGACTTTAAAATACAATCTTCACATTTTCCATAAAACATTGTCGTATGAGACTCAATCTGCCCGGCAAAGTTTTTACCGGCAATCTCATTGATATGATCGATGCTGTCCATATCCAGATCCATTACTTTTCCACAACAGGTACATATAAAATGATAGTGTGGAGTCGTTTTACCATCAAATCTGTCACCACCGGAAGGGGTGGGAATCTTCAGAGCATCTCCGGTCTCTGCAAGTAAGTTCAGATTTCTATATACTGTTCCAAGACTGATGTTAGGGAATTCTTCCCGCACATGCATATAGACGGTGTCAGCGGTGGGATGTTCTTCTGTGTGTAACAGATAATTTTTGATGGATTCTCGTTGTCTACTATATTTTAGTGTTGCCAATGGGAATCCCCCTTTCAATAATAGTAATAGTTATTATGATTATAATATAAATTATTCAAAGGGGATTTGTCAAGTAAAAATTTTAGGTAAGCAAAGATATATTATCTAATTTTAATTATAAAAAATAATAAAACTCACTTACTCTTGAAGTATAACACGATAAAATGTCTGACACAATATGTTTGGAAGGAATCATAAAAATTTTATATTTAGAATTTTGAAAGGGAGATTTAACAAGTTGGTAACAAAAGCATGATTTCAGGGAAAGCGGGAATACTAAAAAGTGAAAAGGGGAGGAAACTATGAGGGATAGAAGTAGAAAGAAAATAATGGCAGGTCTGATCGCAGTAGAGATTTTGTCGCAAAGTATTCCCTGTATATCTATGGCGGCAGAACACTTACCAAGTGTGGGGGCTGGATTATTAAAGGAGCAGTATTATGAGAAAGAGTTAAAAAAAAACAGGAGAAAACTGCCATACAGATTGCTAGAAGTTACAGCAGATTGTCTCAACGTGCGGAAAAGGTCAGGGGACAGACACACAGATTATCGGACAGTTGGAACAAGGTGCCCAAAAAAGAAAAATAGAAGAGAAGCCTCAAAATGGGTGGATTCCAATCGAATATTATGGGGGAAGAGCATATATATCCGATGATTATGTTACGATAAAAGAAAAATATGATACTGTAGAATCAGAAGAAAAGAAAGGGACAGTAGAAGAAAGAGGAAAAAGGGTAGTCGACTATGCAAAGCAGTTTCTTGGGAATCCATATGTCTGGGGAGGCACAAGTCTGACCGAGGGAGCAGATTGTTCGGGGTTTGTTCAGTCCGTGTATAGAAAATTCGGAGTGAAACTTCCGCGGACAACGTGGGATATGGAAAATGCG
>ENA-OQBV01001294-OQBV01001294.1-human-gut-metagenome-genome-assembly--contig:-NODE-1294-length-12556-cov-2.652104_pt1 | contig 12556 bp, 11 predicted proteins | sample MGYA00242750_ERZ504559 | MGnify/ENA primary metagenome ERZ504559 (study PRJEB26092, sample SAMD00036230) | human gut metagenome | host: Homo sapiens | study: EMG produced TPA metagenomics assembly of...
TTGCTACCACGCTGTCGATGACTACACGCGCACGGTGAGCGATACAAGGATCATGTCTTCCTCGATACAGATCTTCCTCGAATTCGGACGTTCACCGGAAATTGATGGTATCCTGCTTTTGATAATAGAAGGCGTTGGTTTGATTGCCGTTGTGATGATAATTGGCATTCCGTTCGTAATACCGCCGTTGATACCGCCATTGTGGTTAGTTGAAGTGATGACTTTCCCATCTTTCATGCGGAAGCTGTCATTCGCCTCTGAGCCGTACATCCGGCTGATTGGGAATCCGGTTCCAAATTGAAACTCCCTTTTACGGCACCTACAGAATAGAGTGCGTGGGAGAGAATACTCTCAACGGAGTCAAAATACGGCTCACCTACGCCGGCAGGCATATTGATAATTGCCGTCTCAATCGTGCCGCCGACAGAGTCCAGACTGTGAAAGGCATCTTCAATCACTCGATTCATCGGTTCTTTGACGGCATCATCAATCGTTGCAAAATATTCGTCGTTGACTTTGTCCATCTGTTGTTTCAGCAGTTCTTCATCGGAAGAAAAAGAAACATCTTCGATATCCTTAATGCTTTTTAAATGGGAGGCAACATAAATACCCTTGCTTGCAAGCATATCAAGGCAGATGGCGCCGACCGCGACAAGCGGTGTCGTCAGCCTTCCGGAGAAATGTCCTCCTCCGCGGTAATCCTGAAATCCGAGGTATTTGCAATCTCCACTGTAGTCTGCATGAGATGGGCGGGCGAGCGCTTTTGTTTTGCTGTAATCTTTAGAGTGCTGGTTCTGATTTTGAATCAGAAGGCAGATCGGTGTTCCGCAGGAATAGTCTTCAAAGACGCCGCTTATAATTTGAACCCGGTCACTCTCGACACGTGCTGTAGAAATCTTTCCCTTTGGTTTCCGCTTGTCCAGCTGTTTTTTGATAAAGCCGGAATCAATTTTGATTCCGGGAGGCATCCCGTCAATAACTGCGCCGATGGCAGGACCGTGGGATTCCCCGAAAATCGTAACAGTAATGTTATTTCCAAATGTATTCTTCATAGTAATCAAATCCTTTTATAAATAAGTTCTTAAATCTGTGATTGGAATATCTTCCAATTCTGCATGACCGATTTGTTCTACTTTTACAATCGTAATCCGGTCATGGTCAGCTTTTTTGTCTTTGCCAAGATAAGTAAAAACTTTGTCTTTCTCGGCATCACAGGTTGTGTCAATCTGAAGGCGTTCCAGTATTTTGGAGAGTCTTTCTTTAATCTCAGGATTCTTGAGAATTGCCATCATACCGAGTGCCACACATTCTCCGTGGTAATAGTCGCGAAGGTGATAATAGCTTTCATATGCATGACCAATCGTGTGACCAAAGTTTAAAATCTTTCGCAAACCCTGTCTGTCTCATCCTGCTCTACAACATACTTTTTGACAAGCAGTGAACGGTAAATAATCTGCTCAATATCAAGTTCTTCCTGCTCAAATAGTTCAAACAGTTCTTTATCCTGAATCAATCCTGCCTTGATTGCCTCCACAAGACCATTATAAAAATGTCTTTTTGGCAAAGTATTCAATACAAGGGGATCAATGAGGACCATCTCTGGCTGATAGAATGCACCGACACAGTTTTTGATCCCATCTAAATTGATTGCAACCTTTCCACCGATGCTGGAGTCTATCTGAGATAATGTCGTGGTCGGTATATTTATAAAAATCGATTCCTCTCATATAACTGGCTGCCACGAAGCCGGCAAGATCTCCGATGACACCGCCGCCGAGGGCGATAACCAGATCTTTGCGAGAAAAGTTTCGCCGCAGCATTTGTGTTAAACAATCTTCCAGTACTGCAAAACTTTTTGCACCTTCTCCATGTTTTACAATGTGAAGATAGGAATTGGGAAATTGTTTTGATACCGTCTGCTGATAACATTCCGGTACATTGTCATCAGATATGATAAATATTTTCCGCTGACAGTCGATATAATCATGAAGCTGTTCCAAAAGCCCTTTTCAAGATAGATATCATAATCTTTACTGCATGTTACGTGAATTTTCATGGTAGCTGTCTCCTTATATTAATATTAAACACTTTATCACTTTAAATTCATGATGCATATATATTACACCTATTTGCACGTGATGTAAACAAGAAATTTTTAGAATATTCATATTTCTTCTTGCATTTATACAGAAAAAAGCATAAAATAGCATTTGAGAAACTTTTGCACTTTAAAGGGGGAAAGAATATGAATGATTTAGAATTATACAGAGAACAGTTAGCAGAATGCGACGACAGAATCATTGATGCTTTGGTAGAGCGTAATTCTATTATAGAAAAAATTATGGCGTATAAAGAGGAGTATGGGATTCCAATTTTACAACCACAGCAGGAGAAGAAACAGCAGCGCCAGATTAAAGAAAAACTGCAGGACAATCGTTATGAAAAAGAGATCGAAGATGTGTTCCACTGTATTGTAAGAAACAGTAAGCGGATTCAGGCGCAAAAATTATTCTCTTACAACATTATCCTGATTGGGTTTATGGGGGCCGGAAAAAGTACGGTATCACAGTATTTAAAAGATGTATTTGCCATGCATGTGGTTGAGATGGATCAATTGATTGCAGAGCGGGAGGATATGAGTATTCCGGATATTTTTGCAACTTATGGGGAAGAGTATTTCCGCAATTTAGAGACAAATCTTTTGATTGAGATGCAGGCAACGAAAAATACGATTGTTTCCTGTGGTGGAGGTGCTGCACTTCGTGAGCAGAATGTAAAAGAGATGAAGAAAAAATGGAAAGGTTGTTCTTTTTGACGGCAGCTCCAGAGACAATTTTAAATCGCGTGAAAGACAGCGACGATCGTCCGCTTTTAAATGGCAATAAAAATGTGGAGTTTATTGCGAATATGATGGAGCAGCGAAGACAGAAATATGAGACAGCGGCTGATGTGATCATACATACGGACAACAAGAGTGTATTGCAGATCTGTGAGGAGATGATTGCAAAACTGAAAGAAGCTTAGTGACAGTTGTTAAAAGAAAAGCGATATCTGCCCGAGAGGGTAGGTATCGCTTTTCTTTTTCTATATCAGTTTTCCGCCATTCTTAACTATCTTGAAAAATATTTTTCTTTAATGACTGGAATTGGCATTTCTTTCCCGGTCCACAGGCGAAATGCCTCTGCGCCCTGGTATAAAAGCATATACAGGCCGTTGAATGTCGGACACCCTGCTTCTTTTGCAAGTCTTAACAATTTTGTCTCTTCCGGATTGTAGATGACATTCAGGAAGACAATCAGATCTTTGTGGAATACTGGAAGTATCTTTGAATGATGCAGGCGTCGTGTCAGAGACATTGCCTACAAGAGGTTCCGATTTGTCAAATTGTCGCTTTCAGAGATTTCTCTTTTTAAAATATCAGGATTTTCAAAATCAAATAATCGTACTTTGCAGTTTGTCCGTTCGTTTAAATCAGCGACTGTTTTTTCGGCACGTGCGAAAAAATCGTCCCGCACATTGAATACGGAAATTTCAGACACACCATCTAGTGCAGCCTGCACTAAAATTGCAGTTGCGGCGCCGCCGGCACCGAGCAGTGTCATTTTTTTGCCGATGATGTTGTGACCGGCATCCTTCACTGCGTGCATGTAACCGACTCCGTCAGTTGTATATCCGATCAGAACGCCATTGTCATTTACGACAGTGTTGACGGCGCCGATGATCTCAGCAGCAGGAGAAAGCTTGTCACAAAGAGAGCACATCAGGTTTTTATTCGGCATTGTCAGATTAAATCCGCGCACATTTAAGGTGCGAAGCCCTTCTACAGCCGTTTTTAATTTGTCAGTTCCAACATCAAAAGCGAGGTATGCATAGTCAAGCCCTAATTGTTGAAATGCTTCGTTGTGCATCATTGGTGAGATGCTGTGTTCGACCGGGCTTCCTAAAAGACCGGTCAGACGTGTATGTCCGGTAATTTGATTTGTCATAGTATTCATCCTTTCTTTGGTTTACTTTTATGATTCTACACTTTAAAGCAAAAAAGTAAAAGTGTCAACAGTTTTTATGCCATTGATTGACAAAGAACAGAAATCTATTTATAATAAATTATTAGCGAATTTAAGATGCTGAGGAGGAAAATCATGCAACAATATGGAGTAAATGAACTGAGAAAAATGTTTTTGAACTTTTTTGAGAGTAAAGAACATCTTGTGATGAAAAGTTTTTCGTTAGTTCCAAATAACGATAAAAGTTTATTATTGATCAATTCGGGTATGGCACCGTTGAAACCATATTTTACAGGACAGGAGATACCACCGAGAAAAAGAGTGACAACATGCCAAAAATGTATCCGTACAGGTGATATTGAAAATGTCGGAAAGACAGCTCGTCATGGTACATTTTTTGAGATGCTTGGAAACTTTTCTTTTGGAGACTACTTTAAAAGAGAGGCAATTCACTGGTCATGGGAATTTTTAACAGAAGTAGTAGGACTTGATCCGGACAGACTGTATCCGTCTGTATATGTGGACGATCAGGAAGCATTTGATATTTGGAATAAAGAGATGGGAATCGCACCGGAGAGAATTTTTAAATTTGGAAAAGAAGATAACTTCTGGGAACACGGCTCCGGTCCATGTGGTCCATGTTCAGAGATTTATTATGATCGCGGAGAAAAATATGGATGCGGAAGTCCGGACTGTACAGTTGGGTGCGAATGTGACAGATATATGGAAATCTGGAACAACGTATTCACACAGTTTGACAATGATGGCAATGGCAATTATGAAGAGTTAGAGCAAAAGAATATTGATACTGGTATGGGATTAGAAAGACTTGCCTCTGTTGTACAGGATGTAGATTCTATTTTCGACGTAGATACAATCAAGGCTCTTCGTGACAAAGTATGTGAATTTGCAAGTGTAGAATACAAAGCAGATGCAGATAAAGACGTATCTATCCGTTTGATCACAGATCATATTCGTTCTGCAACATTCATGATTTCAGATGGAATCATGCCGACAAATGAGGGAAGAGGATATGTACTTCGCCGTCTGATCAGACGTGCGGCTCGTCATGGACGTCTTCTTGGAATTGATGGGAAAATTCCTTGCAAAATTAAGTGACAATCAGTTAATCAGAAGGGATCCAAAAGATGGTTATCCGGAGTTGGAAGAGAAGAAAGAATTTATCTTTAAAGTACTGACACAGGAGGAAGATAAATTTTAACAAGACAATCGATCAGGGACTTAGCATTTTTGGCATCTATGCAGGATGAGATGAAAGAAGCTGGAAAGACAGTTCTTTCAGGTGCGGATGCATTCAAGCTATATGACACATATGGATTCCCACTTGATCTGACAAAAGAGATTTTGGAAGAAGCAGGATATACAATCGATGAAGAAGGCTTTAAGGCTTCTATGGAAGAGCAACGAGTAAAGGCGCGTAATGCCCGTGAAGTGACGAACTATATGGGGGCGGATGCCACTGTATACGATGAGATTGAGGCATCTGTGACATCAGAATTTGTAGGGTACGACAGACTGACACATACTTCAAAAATCAGTGTTCTCACAACAGAAAGTGAGATTGTGGAGGCAATTACTGAGGGACAGAATGGAACAATTTTTGTCGATGAGACTCCGTTTTATGCGACGATGGGTGGTCAGGAAGGTGATACAGGTATCATCTGTACTGAGGATGCAGAATTTACTGTGAGCAATACAATCAAATTACTAGGCGGAAAAATCGGGCATGTCGGTAACGTGACAAAGGGAATGTTCAAAGTGGGAGATTCTGTTACATTGGAAGTTGCAGAAAAAGAAAGAGCAAACACATGTAAGAATCACAGTGCAACACACTTGTTGCAGAAAGCATTAAAGACAGTGCTTGGTTCGCATGTAGAGCAGAAAGGTTCCCTTGTGACACCGGACAGACTACGTTTTGACTTTGCACATTTCTCAGCGATGACGCCAGAAGAATTAGAAAAAGTGGAGAACATTGTAAATACGGAGATTGCTAAAAACGTTCCGGTTGTAACAGAAGTTATGAATATTGAACAGGCAAAAGCAACAGGGGCTATGGCATTGTTCGGAGAAAAATATGAAGAAGATGTAAGAGTCGTATCAATGGGAGATTTCTCCAAAGAGCTCTGTGGAGGTACACACGTAAGCAATACAGGAAACATTACAACATTTAAGATTGTTTCGGAAGCAGGTGTTGCGGCAGGCGTGCGCCGTATTGAAGCATTGACAGGGGACGGTGTATTTTGTTATTACAAAGAAGTGGAAAAAGAACTCGCAGAAGCTGCAAAAGCTGCGAAATCAACTCCTGCCAACTTAAAAGAAAAAATTGAACACATGCAGGCTGAAATGAAAGCATTGCAAAGTGAGATCGAATCACTGAAGAGTAAAGCGGCAAAAGATGCTTTGGGTGATGTGATGAACCAGGTAAAAGAAGTGAATGGAGTGAGACTGCTTGCCACAGCTGTTGAGGACGTTGATATGAATGGTCTTCGTGATCTTGGTGACCAGTTGAAAGAAAAATTAGGAGAAGGCGTTGTTGTGATTGCATCTTCAGCAAGTGGAAAAGTAAACTTGATTGCGATGGCGACAGATGAAGCAATGGAAAAAGGCGCTCACGCAGGTAATCTAATCAAAGGAATTGCAGCACTTGTAGGCGGTGGCGGCGGTGGCCGTCCAAATATGGCTCAGGCAGGTGGAAAGAATCCGGCAGGAATTCCGGATGCGATTGCCAAAGCAGCAGAGGTTCTCGCAGAGCAGATTAAATAGTTGCGTATTTTTGAAAAAAATAGTTGACGAATGAAAAAAATATGCTATAATTCTATATAGTGCAATAAAAAAATACCCGAACAGTCGTATGATGCACAATATAGGACTGGAGGGAGGTTAGGTGTGAGACTATGTCAAATGTAATCGTAAAAGATAATGAGACGTTAGATAGCGCTTTACGCAGATTCAAAAGAAACTGTGCAAAAGCTGGTATTCAACAAGAAATTCGTAAAAGAGAACATTACGAAAAACCAAGCGTAAGACGTAAGAAAAAATCTGAAGCTGCTAGAAAACGTAAATTTAACTAATATGTGCAAGATAAAGGAAGTGTTTAACAGACACTTCCTTTTTAGTGCATCTCTTTATTGTTCTCGTAATGTGTTTTGTATATGAAGAGACAGTGAAAAATACAAGTGTGATGTTTTGTGAAAAAATGTTAATTATAACTGCGATTTTGGTGTGTATTTTGACTTAATTGTGTAAAAACGACATTGCTTGTTCCGTATTGTACAAAAATAAAAACAAAGTGACGCTTTTATACAAGAAAAATTATAAAATATGCTACAATTTATAATATATTTCATTAAGAGAAGGAGAGATGAGCATGAAGAAAAAAATAGTGGCAGCTCTTTTGGTGCTTACGATGGTGATGCAAGGAGCCATGCCTGTTTTTGCTCAAGATGAAAGTGCGGGAAGAGTTGAGACAACAGTAGATACAGAAACAACAAAAATTTTGTGCAAGGAATATTTAAGTGAAGAAAAGCAGATTCAAGGTATTGAACAGCGTTTTTCAATACCGCAGGAGGATGTGGCTTTTGTAAAAGGATTGGGAAGCGGTACGATTACACTGAGTTTTAGGACGGGAAGTACCAATTTACAGGCGTTGGCTGCAATTAATGGAAGTACACATACGAATCATTATATGTCTTTGTACATTAGTGGCGGGAATAAAATCGGTTTTGAATTCCGCAAAAATGAGACGGTAAATGATCACAAAAACTTTACGGTAAATGATGTGAATCTTGCGGATAATCAATGGCATACGATTACGCTTGTAACAGAAAAGGACAGCTATTATAAAGTATATTTGGATCAAAAACTTGTACAGCAGTGGGATGTGAGTGAGACTAATTTTGTCGACAAAATGGAATGGGAACCGACTTCTGTGACATTTGGAGGCGCAAATCGAATTTCAGGAAATAGTTATCCGTTTACCGGAAGCATCAAAGAAGTGAAATTGTATAATGGAGCAGTTTCCGAAGATCAGATTATGGCAGACCATGGTGCTGTGTCTGTAGGAACACCGATTTTTACTTACCAGAGAAAAATGTTTGACGGAACAGAAGGAAAGATGATTCAACTGCCGGAGCAGAAAGAAAAAATTTCCGGTTTGACAAAAGGAACGTTTTCTTTTGCATATCGCTTAAATGAGGCGGCTGTAGGCAAAACGATTTACGGATTGTTATCTCTGTCGAACAGCAATGCAGATAGAGAGTACGGAGCTCTTTATATTAAGCCGAAGGATAACCGAATCGGATATGAGGTGCAGGGCAAAGGAGATAAGTATATTACAGTCCGCAATGGAAATTCTGTCAATAATGCAGAGTGGCATACGGTGACATATGCATTTGATGGGACACAGGCAGAGTTTTATTTAGATGGTGTATCCATCGGAAAGTTTGCGACAACGCATTTGCTGAAGGGTGATTGGACGCCGGATATGGTTACGCTTGGCGGAATCAGCAGAACGAATACGACACCGGGTTCAAAATGGCCATTCTACGGAATCATTGACAGTGTCAATGTGTTTGATGAGACGTTAAATGCGGAACAGGTTATGGAACTTCATAAACGCACCTTACCGCAAGATGAACCGGAATACGGGAAAGATGTATATAAGACAGGTGAGTATGGTATTTATGATATGGGTGATTATGATTCTTATAATTACCGTATTCCAGCAATGGTTACAACGAGTAAAGGAACTGTAATCGCAGCAGCTGATCAAAGAAATACACATTGGTCTGACTGGGGAAATATTGATACGGTTGTCAGAAGAAGTACAGATAACGGTTTGACTTGGGAAGATCCGATTGATGTAATTGATTTGAAATCACAATCTTATTTCAGTGGCACACAATCTGCTTACACAATTGATCCGGCGATGATTGCAGAAGATGAGAATGGAAAGAATCCGGGACGTGTGTGGATGCTTGTAGATATGTTTCCAGAATCAACGAATGGAAGCCAAGGAACATGGTCAATCAAAGAAACCGGAACAGGTTATGTGAAAGTAGATGGAAAAGATTATCTGTCGCTTTATGATAAAGATAATAATCAATATACACTTCGGGAAAATGGAGAAGTATTTGACAAGGTAATCAAAAAACAGATTATGTAGTAAAACAGTTTGAAGGAAATGATGAACAAGGCTCCATGAAAAAAGGTGATTTGTATAAATCCGGTGAATATGTGGGAAATATTTATTTGAGAAGTACCTCTAAGAACAACGATTCAGCACCTCTTCATCCGACTCAGACATGCTATTTGTGGCTGAGCTATAGTGATGATGACGGTGTGACATGGAGTGATCCGGTAGATATCACACCACAGGTAAAAGCAGACTGGATGAGATTCTGTGGAGTTGGTCCGGGATTTGGAGTTCAGCTTCAGTATGATGAGGAACATCCGGGAAGACTTGTATTTCCGATTTATTATACAATTGCAGGAAGTGGTATAGGATTCCAGTCTTCTGCTTGTATTTACAGTGATGACGGCGGAAAAACATGGCAAAGAGGAGAGTCTCCGAATGATGGACGAATTAACAAAAACGGACAGGTGACATCTTCGCAAAATCCGGTTGGAATCAGTGAGCTGACAGAAAGTCAGATTATTGAATTGAGCAGCGGCAACTTGCTTCAGTTTATGAGAAATACAGGTGGAAACGGAAAAGTTGTTGTTTCTAGAAGTACAGACGGTGGAGCAACATGGAGTGATCCGATTGATACAACAGCGCCGGAAGTATACTGCCAGTTATCTGTATTGTATTATGATAAAAAGGAACAGACGGAAAGACAGAGTGATTATGTCAATCCGGGAGGTTCAGGAAGAAATAACGGAACATTACGAATCGGTGAAGTGACGGAGACAGAGGATAGTTTCTCTGTGGACTGGGTAGAAGAAAAAATGTTCTGTCCAAATAATTATGCATATTCATGTTTGACAAAAATGAGAGATGGAAATATGGGACTTCTCTATGAACATCAGAATACGATTAAATTTACTGCATTTAATTTGGACTATATTAAAGATGAAGTGAATTTATTAAGCCCGACGATTACATCTGTTACATACAAAGTGGAAAAAACAGACGATCATGCTTATACGCTGCCGGGAGATAAATATGTGATTACAGTGAAAACAGATCAGAATGTTACGGCAACAGGAACACCGAAATTCAGGTTTTATGTTAAACGGCAAAGGTCGTTATGCGAATTATGTATCCGGCGGAAATGATGACAAAACATTAGTGTTTGAATATGTATTACAAAAAGGTGATGAAGGAACGATCCAATTCAAAGGACCAAAGATTATCTGTGATGAAGCGGGAGCAGTGAAAAATGCGAATGGACTGTGTGTAAGTTCCGGTGATATGGATGTCAATATGGGATACATTGGAGTAGATCCTTCAGATGCTGCAAGAGATATTGCGACAGAACAGATGAGTGCAACAGCCGGTGCGGCTCAATCAGGTCAAGGGGCAGCGAATGTTTTAGATGGAAGAGCAGACACATTATGGCATACTACATGGGGTGGTGGCCATGGACGCGAAAATCATTGGATTCAATTTGAACTGAAAGATTTCTATATGGTAGATGGAATCCGTTATCAGCCAAGAACTTCCGGGGGCGTAAATGGTATTATTACAGAATATAAAGTGGAAGTAAGTAATGACGGTGTTCATTTTGATCAAGTTGCAACAGGAACATGGGCGGGAAATACTGCTTGGAAGATGGTTTCATTTGAGCCGGTGCGTGCAAAATATGTGCGTTTGACATCTTTAGATGCACTCAGCGTGGAGGCAGATAATGACTATGCATCAGCAGCAGAAATTCGTCTTACAGGAACAAAAACGGAGGCGCCTCCGGTTGTGGAAGCGGATAAGAGTTCGCTGGAAGCTGCGATTGCATATGCGAAAGATGTGAAGACAAAACCGGAATATCAATATGTTGTACCAATTGTAAAACAAAAATTAGATGAGGCGCTTGAAGCGGCGGAAACTGTTTTTGCGAATGCAGCTGCAACACAGGAAGAAGTTGACAAAGCAAAAGATGAACTTGTAAAAATGTTCCACTATTTATCATTTACAGGAGATGCAAAATCACTGAGAGATTTGGTAGATATCGCAAAAAAACTCAATACAGATATTTATACAGAACAAAGTGCGAATGTATTCAAAGAAGCACTTGCAGAAGCAGAGACTGTACTTGCCGATGAAAATGCGCTGCAGAAAGAACTTGATGCGGCTCAGAAAAAATTAAAAGAGGCAATGGATGGATTGCAAGTGATATCTGTAGATAAGTCAAAACTTCAGAAACTTGTAGACAGTTCACGAAAATATGTAGAAAAACTGGATGAGTATACAACTCAAAGCGGTGAGATTTTCATGGGAGCATTTGAAGCGGCTGAGAATATTTTAGGAAAACAGGATGCGACAAAAGAGGAAGTCGATCAGGCGTATGCAAATCTTCGAAATGCAGTCTTTGGTTTGAGATTATTGCCGAATAAAGATAAATTAGAAGAATTAATCCAAAGTGCAGAACAGATTGATGTGAAGCTTTACTCAGAAGAAAGTGCAAAAGAATTCATGTCAGCATTGTCAAAAGCAAAAGCTGTATTTGCAGATTCAGAAGCATCGACACAGGAAGTGGAAGATGCAGAACGTACACTTGCAAAAGCAATGGATGGATTAAAAGAAGTTGGAAAAGCAGAAGAACAAAAAGTACCAAACAAAAATACAACAGCGGAAAAGAACGATGATAAAGAAAAGAATACGAGTCCTGTCAAAACAGGAGATCGTTCAACACCGATTTTATTTGCGCTGATTGCAGCTTTAAGTGCGGGAACGGTATTTTCTGTACGGAAAAAAGAAGAAAATTAATAGATGAAGAAAGGGTCTCCTGAATCGGAAAAAGGTTCGGGAGACCTTTTTATATATAGTGTAAGAGTTCCTGATTATACAAATAAATGGAGAAATCAGATACATTTGTACAAGTATTGATGTTGTATATATGATACAATTAAAGAAATGTGAGAAATCTATTTTTGTGTAATATGACGGAGGAAAAGAATGAAAAAGAAAATAGTATGCCTAGTAGCAACAGTGTTGACGGCTGGAATTTTTGTGGCAGGTGCATTTTTTATAAAAGGGAAATTTGAATTGAATATTCATGAAAAACCAATTAGTAAAGAAGAATATTTGTATGTGATGAATCAACAAATTTATGATGTTTCCAATGAGCTGACAGAAAATCGAGACATTCAGATTGATGAGAAATTTTGGGAGACGGAAATTGAGGGAACTGTTCCATATAAAAAATTGGCGGATCAGACAATAGAACAATTGAAAATAATTATCGTGCGGTTTATGAAAACGGCAATTGAAGAAGGTTACGTGGAATATGCAGATTATGAACATATGATAAAGCGTATGGAAGAAGAGAATAAAATGAGGGCAAGAAAAAATCGAGAACGGAGAACCGGTTTTC